>Ga0100398_1003581_pt1 | contig 12694 bp, 8 predicted proteins | sample CryGeymeta201522_FD_81568 | JGI IMG/M metagenome (GOLD analysis project Ga0100398, IMG submission 81568) | Groundwater microbial communities from Crystal Geyser aquifers in Utah, USA - Crystal Geyser metaG 2015-22 | ecosystem: Environmental > Aquatic > Deep subsurface > Groundwater | place: USA... | reverse complement strand
TACGGGAAAAGGACACTGAGTCAAATGACCACCCGTCGGCGTAAGAAAACCTCGGCGCAGCCGGCCGAGCCGACGCAACCGGCCTGGCGCCAGCCGCCACCCAAGCGACGCACCCAGGTGCGGCGCACCCAGGCAGTGGTGCAACGCGTCGACGGGCTCCCCGATCGGGCAGCCGGCGGAGCCTCTCAGTGGCTCAAGCTGCTGCTGGCCGCTCCGAAAGACCCGCGCGCGACCGGGCGACGGTTGGCCATAGGGCTCGCCGCCATCGCGCTGGTGATAGGATTCGTCCAGTTGACCCAGGGCAACCTGTTCACCGTGTCCGCGGCGGGGACGCAGATTCGCGGGTGCCAGCGGGTGTCGACCGAAGCGGTGTATGCGGCCAGCGCTTTAGACCAGCAGAATCTCTTCTCCATCCAGCCGGCCGCGGCCGTTGCACGCATCGAGGCGCTGCCGGGGGTTGCAGCCACCAGCATCCATGTGAGGCTGCCGGATCAGGTGATCATCGACGTACGGGAGTATGCGCCGCTAGTGGCCTTGCAGGTGGTCACGACCACGGTTTGGCTGGCGGACGACGGCACACAGATCCCGATGGTTGGCGATCCACCGCCGCTGTCGCTGATCGATGTGAACGGCGCGGCCGTAGCCCCAGAGGGATACCTGCAGCCCCAGGTGTTGGCCAATCTGAAGGCGCTGCATACGGCCCGGTCGGATTTGACTGCCGTCTACCACGGCACGCTGGAAGGGCTGTATTTTCGGGCCGCGGGCGGCTGGACTGTCTACCTGGGTGACGGCGCGCAGATGGACTCAAGATTGGCGTTATTGGCGGCGACCGAACGTGACATCATCGCGCACGGCCGACGCGTCGATGTGATCGACATGCGTTTTGATGGTCATGCGCTGCTGAGATAGACTGACCTGCGGGACGACAGAGAACCGAGGAACACGTGAGTGAGCTGATCTGTGCCATCGACGTTGGCACCACCAAGATCTGTGCCCTGATCGGCGAGCTGGACGACGAAAACAACCTGCGCATCATCGGGGTGGGCCGCGTGCCGGCCGCGGGGCTGCGCCGGGGAGTGGTTGTCAACACTGCCGAAGCCACGGCCGTGATTGGCCAGGCCGTGGCCGCGGCCGAAGCCACGGCCAACCAGGTGATGGAAGCGGCTTTTGTGGGCATCGCCGGCAGTCACATCAACGCGATCGGCAGCAAAGGCGTGGTGGCGGTGGGCCGCAACGGACGCAGCATCACCCGCGATGACACGCTCCGCGCGCAGGAGCAGGCGCGTAACATTGCTCTGCCGCACAACCGAGACATCATCCACACTGTCCCCCGGGGCTACACGGTAGACGACCAGCCCGGTATCCATGACCCGGTGGGCATGTTCGGCTACCGGCTGGAGGTCGACGCCAGCATCATCACCGGCGCATCTTCAGCCATCACGAACCTGGTAAGCTGCGTACAATCCAACGGCGTGGCCATCGAGGATCTGGTGCTGGAGCCGCTGGCCTCTGCCGAAGCGGTGCTCACGGACGACGAACGTCAGCTCGGGGTGGCCGTGGTAGACATTGGTGGCGGCACCACCGATGTGGCCATCTACCTGGAATCGGCGCCCTGGCACACCGTGGTGATGGAGATCGGTGGCGACCACTTCATCCGGGACGTGGCCACCGGCCTGCGGATGCCCTATGGTAAGGCCGAGGCGTTGATCAAGCAGTTCGGCCACGTGTTGCCCAGCCACGTGCCGTCCGATGCCGAGGTACGCAGTGGTGCGTTCGGCGAAACGCCCTACCAGGTGGTCAACCGCCGCGCCCTTGCCGAGATCCTGAACGCGCGCGCCGCCGAGCTTGTCGAGCTGATCCTGCGCGAGTTCAAGCGCAGTGGCTACGACGAAATGTTGCCTGCCGGCATTGTGCTCGCCGGCGGAGTGGCCCAGTTGGCCGGTTTTTCCGAGTTGTGCCGCGACGATCTGCAATGGCCGGTGCGCGTGGGGCGACCAGCGGGCATTGCCAGCTCCGTCATGGACCTCAGCAGCCCCGAATACGCCACTGGCGTGGGCTTGCTGCTGTGGGGCCTGCGCCGTGGCGCCGTGCACCGGGTTGCCGAGCCACCTGCTTCACAGTTCTTCGAACGAATATTGAAGTGGCTCAAAAACCTATTGCCGGTCTCAGGAATTTCGTGAGATTCAATGCAGTGTGTGACAGACATGGTCTTGAGATGGAGTCATCGTTACCCTGGGCAACGCTGATTCCATCACTCTGGCAGCGAAAAGGAGTGGTCAAATGAACCCGAGAGGACAACCAACAGCATTTGTGGAGAACCCGGCCCAAATCAAGGTGCTGGGCATTGGCGGCGGCGGCTCCAATGCCGTCAACCGCATGATCGAGCAGGGTCTACAGGGCGTTGAGTTCGTGGCCGTCAACACCGACGCTCAGGCTCTGATGCTCTCGAACGCACCGCAACGCTTGCGGATCGGCGACAAGCTCACCAAAGGGCTCGGCGCCGGCGGCCACTCGGAGATCGGTGAGAAGGCCGCGACTGAGTCAGCCGAGGAGCTCAAGGCGCTGCTGAAGGGCGCCGACATGGTCTTCGTGACCGGCGGCATGGGGGGCGGCACCGGCACCGGCGCCGCGCCCATCATCGCCAAACTCGCCAAGGAGACCGGCGCGTTGACCATCGGCGTCGTGACCAAGCCGTTCACCTTCGAAGGCAACCGGCGCCGGCGGGTGGCCGATGATGGCATCAAGCGGCTGCGAGACAGCGTCGATACCCTGATCGTCATCCCCAACGACCGGCTGTTGCAGGTCGTGGACAAAAAGGCGAGCATCCAGCAGGCCTTCCGCGTGGCCGACGACGTGTTGCGCCAGGGCATCCAGGGCATTTCCGAGCTCATCACCATCCCCGGCCTGATCAACCTGGACTTTGCGGACGTGCGCAGCGTGATGAGCGAGGGCGGCTCCGCGCTGATGGCGATCGGCCAGTCCAACGGCGATAGCCGGGCGCAAACAGCCGCGGAACAGGCGATCCACAGCTCGTTGCTCGATGTCACCATCGACGGCGCCCAGGGCATCCTGTTCAACGTCACCGGCGGCGCCGACCTCAGCCTCTACGAGGTCAACGAGGCCGCGGAGATCATCCGCCGCACCGCCGACCCGGATGCCAACATCATCTTCGGCGCGGTGGTCGATCCCGACATGAAGGACGGCATCCGCATCACGGTGATCGCCACCGGGTTCGACGCGATCAAAGACCAGGCGCTGACCCCGGCCGAGGAAAGCAAGACCCTGGAGTTTCCGAAGCGAACCTTCGAGCGCGACGATCTGGATATCCCGGCCTTCTTGCGCCGCGCGCGCCAATAACAGTCCCGTTGCGGGGTCCGACCACTCTCCCAATGTCCTGACGTTTCCCGGTGCGAGTCCTCGGCTTGCACCGGGAATACGTGGATGCTGCTTGCCCGCCAACGGGAAGCCAGCCCATATTGGCGGGTGCGCCGGAAACAACAACTTTTCTGAGCCTCCCCTGAAGACACTCCGGCCAGGAGTTCAACCTTAAATTTAGATGCCGCGCGCCGGTTTTTGCGTTCAACGCGTCGCGCGGTGTGATATACTCTTTGTGCCTCAATCCTACTACATATTGTATGCAGAATAACTGGAAATACTATATATTGTATCTTATGTCACATGGACCGGCTCACACAGGCGTGAGCGCGGCCCCGTCACCCCATCACCGAGCAAAACACCGGCGATCAGACACAATCAACTGCGTACGAACAGCATCATGCCCGTCACCAGGGACTAACAAAGGGGTTACGCCATGCACTGCCCATATTGCGGAAGCGCCGAAGCGCGGGTGGTGGACACCCGTTCAGCCGGTGAAGCAATCCGCCGACGCCGGGAATGCCAGGCCTGCCGGAAGCGCTTCACCACCTACGAGCAAATCTCCGAGGCGCTGCTGATCGTCAAGCGTGACGGCCGCCGCGAGCCGTTCGACCGCTACAAATTGCTGGAAGGCATTCGCATCGCCTGTGCCAAACGCCCCATCGCGATGGCCGATATCGAGCGAGTGGTGAACCAGATCGAAGAGCATCTGTTCAACCTGGGCCGAGCCGAGGTGCCCAGCGAGGTCATCGGCCAGATGATCCTGGAGAAGCTCAAGGAGCTGGACCCCCTGGCCTACATCCGCTTCGCCATCGTCTATATGGAGATGGAGGATGTGGAGGCGTTGCAGCAGGAGTTGGATCGGCTGATGGCTGAGCGGGGTGACACGGTGACCAGGTGACACGGTGACGCAGTGAGCAAGGATGCATCTCCTGACTCCTGACCCCTGTCTCCTGACCTCTGCCACTTACTGTGTGCGTATTGTGAATTATTGAGGAGCTTTGTTATGATCGAAGCACGCGCCAAGGTTTTTCAACCTGCTATCCAACCCCCGACCGAGATCCAGTTGTCCGAAAACAGCCAGCAGGTGCTGCGCAAGCGCTATCTGCGCAAAGGGCTGGATGGGCAGCCCGTGGAAACCATCGAGGGCATGTTTCGCCGGGTGGCACGCGTCGTCGCGGAACCGGACGCAGCCCACGGCTACGACCCGAATGCTACAGAGGACAGCTTCTACGGGCTGCTGAGCAGCTTGCGATTTTTCCCGAACTCCCCTACCTTCACCGGCGCGGGGACACCGCTTGGCCAGTTGGCAGCATGTTTCCATCCTGACCAAGCCATCATTACCGCTGACGGGGTCAGGGCCATTGCTGACATAGAACCAGGCGAGCGGGTTTTGACCCACAGAGGCGTGTTTTCTACGGTAACGGAGGTCATGACCCGGCAAAGCACCGAGTTATTGGAGATCTCAATCAGCAAGCTTCCCAAGCCCACCCTGATGGTCACATCAGAGCATCCTATCCTGGCCCTGAGGAAAGCTGACCGGGGCACAAGCACCAAGCCCCAGTGGATCCCGGCCGGGCAACTGCAAGCTGGCGATTACGTAGCCCTTACCATTCTGTCCGCCCTCCACGACATCGAAGAGATTGACTTGATGGACATCCTGGACCCCGACCGTTATGAAGCCCAAGATGGGTTGGTCTACCGCAAGAACCGTATCCTAACCCCCTCCGGCTACGTGAGACAGGATGGGACGATGGCTTTGAAACGGCGTTCGGACATTGGCCCGCTATCCAGGCAAGTTACGCCTGTTCGACAAATCGTCAAGGTGGATCGTGACTTGGCGCGGCTGTTCGGCTACTATGTAGCTGAAGGATGTGCCAGCACCAGAGACAATAACATACAATTTACCTTTTCCAAAAACGAACAGCAGTACGTAGAAGACGCGCGGCGCATCATAGCTGATAAATTCGGTCTGGAAACCCAGCCGGAGCCAGCTAATGAAGGTCGCGGTTGGATTAGTCTCCGGTTCCATTCTACTATTCTCGCGGAGGTGTTCCACACCCTCTTTGGAAGCACCTTTGATACCAAAACCATTCCTCAATGGGTTCTGGAGTTGCCCTACGGAAAGCAGAAAGAGTTTTTGGCAGGCATTATCCGGGGGGACAGCACCGCTTACCTGTCCAAGAACAATTACCAGACACGCATCGTTATGTCCAATCCATCCCTCGTGTATGGCGCATGGCAGATTGCCATGCGGTTGGGCATGAACGCAGCCTTGGGAATGCCCACAATGCCTTCGCTGGCAACCACACAACCGTACAGTTGTACCCTGAGTGGCATCAAAGCCAGCGAGTTTGTCTCGGACGTATTGGGAAGGCCCCTGCCCCACACAGAGCGCGAATGGTCACGCACGATAACCCAGAGAGGATACATCCTCAATCCCATCACCGAAATATCCGGGGGGGCATTTGAGGGAATGGTTTACAACTTGGAGGTAGATAACGATCATTCTTACGCAGCTAACATGGTGGCCGTCCACAACTGTTTCGTCCTCCCCATTTCAGATGACCTGGGCAAAGAACGGGATGGCATCTTTCAGACCCTCCGCGACGCCGCGCTGATCCAGCAGACCGGCGGCGGCAACGGCTTCTCCTTCTCCCAACTGCGCCCCAAAGGGGATAACGTCGCGTCCAGCGCCGGCGTTGCCAGCGGGCCGGTGGGGTTTCTGCGCGTGTACGACACGGCGTTCGGGGAAGTGGCGCAAGGCGGGTCAAGGCGCGGGGCCAACATGGCCGTGTTGCGGGTGGATCATCCCGACATCGAGGAGTTCATCTCCTGCAAGGCGCAGGAAGGGCAGATCACCAACTTCAATATTTCGGTCGGCATCACCGACGCGTTCATGCAGGCCGTCGAGGAGGACGCCGATTTCCCGCTGGTGAACCCGCGCGACGGCAAGGTGTGGCGCACGGTACGGGCGCGCGAGCTGTTCGACAAGATGGTCACTTTCGCCCATCACAACGGCGAGCCGGGCGCGCTCTTCCTGGACGCGGCGAATCGAGCGAATCCGTTGCCACATCTTTATATTTTAGATGCTACTAATCCATGCGGTGAGCAATTCTTGGGGCCATACGAGAACTGTTGCCTGGGCTCCATCAACCTGGCCCAGCACGTCACGGCCGATAACCGGGTGGACTGGGAGAAGCTGCGCGAAAGCACCATCGTGGCCACGCGCTTTCTCGACAACGTGGTGGACGCCAACCAGTACGTGCCAGCCGTGCCGCAGCTCAAAGAGGCTGCCTTACGCGCCCGGCGCATTGGCCTGGGGATCATGGGACTGGGCGACATGATGTACGCGCTCGGCGTGCGTTATGGCTCGACCGAGGGCCAGGAGTTCGCCGAGCAGATCATGGAGTTCGTGCGCTACCACTGCATGACCACGGGCATCGAGCTCGCCCGCGAGCGCGGCCCCTTCCCGGCCATCCGGGACAGCATCTACGATCTGCAAGACTTGAAGTGGACGCCGCCCCAACCGCTGGCCCCCTACACCCACGACTGGGGCCGGCCTGCGCTGGACTGGGACGCGATCGTGGCCGGGATCAAGCAGCACGGCATTCGCAATGCCGCCCAATGTACAATCGCCCCGACCGGGACTATCGGCACCGTGGCCGGCTGCGAGGGTTACGGCTGTGAACCGGTGTTCGCGTTGGCCTACACCCGCACCGTCAAGGACGGCGAGCGCGACCTGAAACTGACCTACACCAGCCCGGCCTTCGAGGCGGCGTTGGAGCGAGCTGGCCTGGATCAGGCCGCCCGCGCGCGGATCAGCGAGCAAGTCAGCGCGACCGGCAGTTGCCAGGACGTGGTCGAAGTGTCCGAGGAGATCCGGCGGGTGTTTGTGGTATCGCACGATATCACCGCCGAGGAGCACGTGCGGATGCAGGCGGCTCTCCAGGCGTTCGTCGATAACAGCATTTCCAAGACGGTCAACTGCCCGGCCACCGCCACTGTCGAGGACGTAAAGGACGCCTACCTGTTGGCGTGGCGACTCGGCTGCAAAGGTCTAACCGTCTACGTCACCGGCAGCCGGCAGGATGTAGTGCTGGAGACCAGGGCGACCGCGGAGCAGAAGAGCGGGGGAGCAGAGGGGCAGGGGAGCAGTGCAATCGCCGCTTCGCTAAATGACGCCGCTTCGCTAAATGACGCCGCTTCGCTAAAAGAATACGGCAAAGCAGCAGATGCCGCATCACCATCCGTTTATCCCGAGCGGCAGCCGCCATCCGTTGCGGCTCTGGCGGTCAAGCGCCCGCGACCCACCGCGCTGCACGGGATCACCTATCGCAAGGAGACGCCGCTGGGCACCGCGTTCGTCACCGTGAACCTGAACGGGCATGACCAGCCCTTCGAGGTGTTCCTGAACGTGGGCAAGGCCGGCAGCGACGTGGCCGCGGTCTCCGAGGCGGTGGGCCGGCTGATCTCGTTGGTGCTGCGGCTGCCGTCGCCACTGGATCCCAACGAACGGCTGAAACAGGTCATCGACCAGTTGGCGGGCATCGGCGGCGGCCGGTCGCTCGGCTTCGGCGCCAACCGGGTGCGCTCGCTGCCGGACGCGGTGGCCCAGGTGCTGCGCGAGCATCTCAACGGCTACTACGAGCTTGAGGACGCCACCGCGGCTGAGAGCCACGCCGCGCCCGTCGCCGAACAGTTGGCGTTGCCCATCGCCGACCGGCCGGTCGGTGACCTTTGCCCCGACTGCGGCCAGGCGACCTTCATCCCAACGGAAGGCTGCCGGAAGTGCTATGTGTGCGGGTATAGCGAGTGCTGAAGGCTGCTAGAAAGGGATTTCCCAAGCGGCTCGAAATGTGATACATTTGGGTTGAACGAGTTGAACGATGCTGGACAGCCACGACTTCGACGAGCTCAGTAGTCCATCGTTTACCCTCACAATACACCCTATGCTATAATCCCCCCCATGCGACGCGTGTTTCGGGCGTTGGCCCGTATTCTCGGCCTGTTGACCCTGGCCGGGCTACTGGGGTTTGGCTTGCTCGCCTGGCAGGTAGATCGCCTGGGCCGGCACGATGGCGCGCGGCCGGCGGATGTGATTGTCGTGCTGGGCGCGCGGGTCGAGGCGAACGGCCGCCCCGGCTCCGACCTGACCAGCCGCACCTTCCACGCCGTGGACCTGTGGCAGGCCGACTACGCGCCGCAGCTCATCTGCACGGGCGGGTTCAGGGACGAGCCGCTCTCGGCCGCCGCGGTTTGCCGCAGGTTCGCGATCGAGTTGGGCATGCCGGCCGAAGCTGTCTGGCTCGCCGACGGCACGCGAAACACTATCGAGGATGCCGCCACCACCGCACGGGTGATGGCCGCCCACGGTTGGCGCTCGGCGATCCTGGTCAGCCATCCGCTCCATCTCTATCGCGCGCGCTGGCTGTTCAGAAGAGCAGGCGTGGACGCGGTCACCAGCCCGACGAGCACGGCAACGGAACGCATCTTCCCTCTGCTGCGCGCCTGGTATGCGAGCCGCGAGGCTGGGGCGATCGTCATCACCGCGCTGGACGGGTGGGGCTGGCTACCCTACACCTGGACGGCCCGCCTACAGACGTGGAGCTATGGGGTGCCGTAGAATAGCACATTGGGATATGGTAAATTGGGAATCGGTAAATTGGTCTTCTCGATCAACCTGCCAACTGCCAACTACCAATCTACCAATCTACCAATCTACCAATCTACCAATCTACCAATCTACCAATTTACCAATTTACCAATCTACCAATCATGAGTTCCTGGAAACAAATTGCGGCCGCGCAAGCCGTGCTGAGCCGGGAAACCGGCGCCATTTACAAGGATCCCGGGGGGAAGCTCACCGTCGCGCTGGCCTACCCAAACAGCTACTACGTCGGCATGTCCAGCCTGGCGTTGCAGATCCTTTACCGCGCGTTCAACGACCGGCCCGCCGTGGCCTGCGAGCGGGTTTTCTGGGATGAAAGTCTTGCCGCTGCCGGGCTGCCGCTGCTTTCACTGGAATCTCAGACACCCGTGGATGAGTTCGCGGTCTGGGCGTTCACCATCTCTTTCGAGATGGATTATTTCAACGTGATCGCCATGCTCCGGCAGGCGGGCGTGCCGCCCCTGGCCCAGCAGCGGACACAAGGCGGCCCGTGGCCCTTGCTGATCGCCGGCGGCCCGGCCGTGGGCATGAACCCGGAGCCGATGGCGCCCTTTTTCGATGCGATCGTGATCGGCGAGGCGGAGGAACTGCTGCCGCGGCTCACGGACGTTCTGAGCGACGGGCTGGTGAGCGACTCGCCCGATGCCAGTTGCGACCGGGAGGCCCTGCTGGATGCGCTGGACGCGCTGCCGGGGGTCTACGTGCCGGCCCGAGTCGCCCCTGCCCCCGGCGGACGGCGCATCGAGCGGCTGTGGGTCCGGGACCTGACCGCGCTGCCGCCGGTGTCGGCGCTCTACACCCCCGACACTGAGTTCGCCAACCGCCACCTGATCGAGATCGCGCGGGGTTGCGGCCGGGGTTGCCGGTTCTGCCTGGCAGGTTATGTCTACCGACCGCCGCGGGAGCAGCCAGCCGAGCGGATCCTGGCCTGGGCGCGCGAAAGCATAGCGGGGGTCGGGTCGGACGGTTTCCGGCCGGATGGCATCGGCCTGGTGTCCGCGGCGGTCTCGGACCACAGCCAGATCGATGAGTTGGCGACCGAGCTCCAGGCGATGACCGTGCGCATCAGCATCAGCTCGATGCGCACCGATCCCATCAGTGTGCCGATGGTGCGGGCACTGGCGGCCAGTGGCGCCCAAACGTTGACCATCGCGCCCGAGGCCGGCACGGAGCGGCTGCGTCGGGTGATCAACAAGACCCAGACCGAGGATGATCTGTTGGCGGCCGTGGAGTTGGCGCAGACGTTGGGCTTCCCACAACTCAAACTCTACTTCATGGTCGGCCACCCCACCGAGACGGACGATGACGTCGAGGGGATCATCGACCTGACGTTGAAGGCCCGGGCGATCTTCCGGCGCAACATCGCCATCAACGCCACGCCCTTCGTGCCCAAGGCGCACACGCCCTTCCAGTGGGCCGCGATGACCCCGGCCAGGACGCTGAAGGCGCGGCAGAAAACGCTCCAGCGCGGCCTGGCCCGGTACGGGATCGCGGTCAGCGCGGACTCGCCAGAGTGGGCAGAGGTGCAGGCCGTGCTGGCCCGTGGCGATCGCCGGTTGGCCCCGGTTCTGGCGAGCCTGGCGCGGCCATCTCCCCGCGGTTTCCGCGCGGCGCTGGTCGAACAGGGGCTATCAGTGGAAGAATATCTGGGTGAACGCGCGACCGGCGCGTTCCTGCCCTGGGACGTGGTGGAAAGCGGCGTCAAGACCAGCTATCTGCGCTACGAGCACCGGCTGGCCGGGAACGAGCACATCGGTCATCGCTGCCCGCCCGGCGCGCTCGACTGCCTGATGTGTGGGGTGTGCCGAGCTGGAAGCTGGAAACTGGAAGCTGGAGACTGATGACGAGGAAAGTGGAGACAGAACGCCCCACTAGTTTCCAGCTTCTAGCTTCAGGAAACATGCGATGAACCGACACCAACAGGACGGCATAGCCTACTACACCTTTGAGACGTTGGACGCGTTCCCGGAGCTGGTCCACGCGGTGACCACGCGCCACGGCGGGGTGAGCGCAGGGCCGTACGCCACGCTGAATATGGGCCGCGGGTTAGGGGATGAACCCGCGGCCGTCGAAGAAAACGTGCGCCGGGTTTGCGCCGCCATCGGGATCCGCCGGGAGCAGTTGGTCAGCCCGCGCCAGCGCCACACCGCCTACGTGCGCCGGGTGGACCCCAGCGACCGGGGCCAGGTCTACGACGGCTACGACGCGCTGGTGACGGACGCGGCGGACCTGCCGCTGCTGATGGTGTACGCCGACTGCGCGCCGGTGCTGGTCTACGACCCGGCCCACCACGCGTTGGCCCTGATCCACAGCGGCTGGCGCGGCACGATCCAGGCCGCGGCCCGGGCGGCCGTGGCCGCACTGTGTCGCGAGTACGGCAGCCGGCCGGCGGACATGGTCGCCGCCATCGGCCCCAGCATCGGCCCGTGCTGCTACGAGGTGGGGGCCGAGGTCACGGCTGCGGTGCGAGCGACTTTTGAGCGCCCCGGCCAGTTTCTGATCGCTCCGCAGTCCAGCGGGCAGGCAAACGGCCGCGCCCATTTCGACTTGTGGGCGGCCAACCGGCGTTGGTTGGCAGACGCGGGCGTGCGTCAGATCGAAGTGGCGGAGATTTGCACAGCCTGCCACACCGACGATTTCTACTCGCACCGCGCCGAGGCGGGCAAGACGGGGCATTTCGCGACGGTGATGGGGTTGGTGGGCGGTAAATTGGTAGGTTGGTAGATGGGTAGATGGGTAGGTTGGTAGATTGGTAAATTGGTAAGTTGGTAGATTGGTAAGTTGGTGAGTTGGTCGCTCGTCGAGGGAGAAACTGTGGAAGGACCGGGAACTGAGGAACTGGGGGAACTCAGGAACTGAGAGAATGAGGGAACTGAGGGAATCAGCGGAGCTGAGGCATCGAGTTGCGGAGGTCCGGGCACGGATTGCGGCGGCCGCGCGGCGCGTGGGCCGCGTCCCGGACGAGGTCACGCTGGTGGCGGTGAGTAAGACGCACGAGGCTGAGGTGGTCGCCGCGGCCTATGCAGCCGGGCTGCGAGTCTTCGGGGAGAACCGGGTGGAAGAGGCCGGCCCGAAGATCGCGGTTGTGGCCGATCTCCTGGCGCCCGCGCCGGCGCCGAGCTGGCACATGGTTGGCCACGTCCAGAGCCGCAAGGCTGCCGATGTGGTGGCGTGGGCGGACATGGCGCATTCGGTGGACAGCGTCAAGCTGGCCGGCCGGTTGAGCCGGTTCTGCGTCGCCGCGGGCCGGGAGCTACCGATCCTGCTCGAAGTCAACGTCTCAGGTGAAACCAACAAGTACGGTCTCACTCCGCCAGAACTGCCCGCAGCCGTGGAGGCCATCGCCGCGCTGCCCGGGCTGCGCATCCAGGGGCTGATGACGATGGCGCCCCTCAAGCCGGATTCCGAATTGACGCGGCCGGTGTTCGTCACGCTGCGAACCCTCCGCGACGAGCTGGCCCGGCGCTTCCCGACGGTGGATTGGCGGCATCTCTCGATGGGCATGACCGACGATTTCGAGGTCGCCATCGAGGAGGGCGCCACGATCGTGCGCATCGGGCGGGCCATCTTCGGCGAGCGCACGACCTGTCGGATCATAACCTGAGAATCGGATTTGCGATTCGCGATCTGCGATCTGCGATCTGCGAC
>Ga0100398_1003577_pt1 | contig 12704 bp, 7 predicted proteins | sample CryGeymeta201522_FD_81568 | JGI IMG/M metagenome (GOLD analysis project Ga0100398, IMG submission 81568) | Groundwater microbial communities from Crystal Geyser aquifers in Utah, USA - Crystal Geyser metaG 2015-22 | ecosystem: Environmental > Aquatic > Deep subsurface > Groundwater | place: USA... | reverse complement strand
ATTCCGAATTTCCGGAATACTGTATTAGACTGGCCACTGGCTCATAAAAAAAGATTAGGAGCCCGATAAATACGGCTGAAGTAGTGAATATAGCTGATAAAGCCGCATTAAAAACCTTGCTGGTATCCGCTTTTTGTGCGTATCGAAAAAAAGCTGTTTCCATGCCATAGGTAAGCAATACCAGCAAAAAAGCAACATAAGCATACAGCTCTGTCATCTGCCCGTAATGCGCATCAGAAAGCACTCGGGTATAGAATGGCACCAACATATAATTGAGCAGGCGCGGGATGATTGTTCCCATACCATACACTGCTGTTTGCCCTGCCAGGCTTTTTATTGGGTTTGTTGCCATTGTGGTTAGCAAAGTTAGCTTATCTCACCATGTAGGCAAATATTTTTGGTGGAATGAATCGCGTGAAAGATATTTTAAACAAAATTGTAGCAGCTGTAATGCTTAATTACATCATATTTACGCGAAATCAATCAGGATTTCACTAAAGGCAACACTACTTCAAAGCATGTTCCAGAACCTATTTTACTTGTGAAGGTTACCCTACCTCCAGCTGATTCTATTATCTGACGCACGATTGATAATCCAAGACCCATTCCACTTGATTTCGTTGTGAAATTAGGCGTAAACAGCTTATTCTGTTCCTCTTGCGTCATCCCTTTGCCATTATCATTCACCATTACCTTTGCTTCCGTTTCTGTACGTGAAAATGTAATACGAATTTTCCCGTCGGGTTTGTTTCCAATAGCCTGAACAGCATTTTTGAACAGGTTTCCAAAAGCACGCCCTATGTTTTTTTTGTCGGCATAAATCCAGAAACCAGCTTCATCATCAGCCTGGATATCAATCATTACATTTGACTTACCACTGTAGAGCAGAGCAGTACGTTTGATAAGATCAGTCAGGTTAAAAGTTTCAGGTTTGTTTACAGGCATGCGGGCGAAATCAGAAAACGCCGATGCAATGGTAGCTAGCGTATCAATTTGTTCAATAAGCGTGCTGGTAGTCCGCTGGATTTTTTGTTCGATATCCGGATCGCGGTCATCCCATGATCGTTTCAGATGCTGCACGCTGAGGCGCATGGGAGTTAGTGGGTTTTTGATCTCGTGAGCAACCTGACGAGCCATTTCGCGCCAGGCAGTTTCCCGCTCAGAACGTGCAAGCAACTCAGCACTACGTTCCAATTCCATAATCAACTGATTGTATTGATTTACAAGCTGACCTATTTCGTCCTGACTGCGCCATTCGATGGGCTCATTAGCCTGATCAAAGCGAATGGCCTTCATCTTGGATTGCAACAGCAACAATGGCTTAGTTAATCGACCTGATAGGAACAACACAACAAAAGCTGAAATACCACTCAGCAAAATGAAAATATTCATGTAGGTGAGGACAAATGTTGAAATTTCTGTCCTCAGTTCCGATTCGCGTGCAAAATATGGTAAGTTCACGAAGGCAATTGTTTCACCATTTGCATTTTGAAACGGCACATAAGAAGAATAATATGAGCCCTGCCCTATCTCTTCCTGATGCAAAAACAAATACGATTTACCGCTTCGAAGTGCGGCATATGCATCGGAATTCATTTTCTCAGAAATAAGTTGCCGATGAAATATTTCGGGTCTTGAGCTGGCCAACAAATCGCCCCGGAGGTTGTAGAGATTAATATCAGAGAAAAATACCTTTGAAAATTTAGTCAATATCTGATGGAGATATTCTCGTATTTCCTTTGAATTTATATCATCACTTTGTAATTTGTGTTCAAGCTCTATTAATATAGACTGGGTTCGTTCGGAAAGAAAATCATCTGATTTCTGTTGATAGATATCCCGAATATAAAAAGCAGAAATCAACCCTATAATAAAGAAAGAAATCACCAATGCGCTGAGATTAAATAGCTGTAATTTGCTTCTGAAATTGAGCGTTTTTATATAAGAAAAAGGATGCAGAAGCAACTGCTTATTAAAGAGCAGACTAAGCAAACTAAGTACAATAATAAAATAAGAAAAGGGTGCAATAATATCGATAAACCTCTTGGCAGGTTCGCTAACTACAAGACCGGATCCTGAGGACATTTCCAGAAAATAATGCCTAAATCCATTTTCATTCGTAAAATCTCCATTAACGAAACTAATCTGATCAATTTCGAGGGGATAAACATATTTACCAAATTTATATACCAGTTTTCTATTTGAATACGTAGCAAACGAATAATCCGAAAATAGCCCTGTGAGGTTATTTTCCTGTTCAACTAACAATTCCGGATAGCCAAGCCCTTCAGGAAAATATTTGAAATAATATTCAATAAAAATATAAAACTGCTGCCCATATTCATTGGGCTTCAAAGGCAAAATAGCCAAATAATAGGCTCCGATAAGGTTGTCCTGTATATAATACAGATTCGGGTTTTGATCAGAAACAAGACCTTTTTCCTGACTCAAAGCCATAAAATAGGTTTTGCAATTAGAAACATAATCCCCGGGTTGAATGAGAAGCTCGTCCCAATTGTCACATAATGTAATACTTATATTATATTTTGAAAAATAATCATGATTGTAATTATCTGTGATGTATTGGTTTATCGAATCAGCTTCAAGCTCTTCAAAATCATGTCTATAAACCAACTCATTTAATATTGAATCCTGATCTATTTCTCTGAATATTGAATTAAATACAAACTCTAGCATTGGATCTGATTCTACATTCAACTGCATGGCCACAAGTTGTTGTTCGTTTTCAGATTTTCTGAGATTTTCCGCAAAAAATAGCCAGGTAAGTATTAAAGAAAATAGAACCAATGACAATAAACTTAAATTTGGCCTACCTTTCATCTCGTTCTTTATATTTATAAATAAAACAATAAATAAAAGGAGCGCAAACATGTCAGAAAGCCATAGTGAAGCCTCAAGATTTAAAAACATTAATTGTTTGATTGCCAGCAACAATATAAGAAGTAAAAATGAAAGTCCAATCCTATCCTTCGGAAGAAATAATATCGCAAACAAATGGTTAAAGATTGTGTTTACAATCAAAGCCAGCAAACTAATTAACAATAATAAAATATAACTTTGAAGGTTCAATTCATAAAATTCATGAAAAGAAAGGGGAATTTGCTACTCAAAAATCAATTGAGAAATTAAAAAATAAAATGTAAAAAATAAAATCAAAAAGACAAATACCAGTAATACAGTGCGTAACAACTGCGGTAGCGTCTTAATTAGCTTTGGACTGTATGTCTTAAATATCCAGCTAATTAAAAGCAATTGAATTATCCCAAAGACTGCATCTCCTATGCTAATTTCCCATAATAAAATATTTATGTGTTTTGAACCAAAAAGCTGAGTGTTAGCTAAAGCGCTAAAACCAATAGTCAAATAATAAAACCCGAATCCAACAATAATTACAACTAAACCAAAACCGAACTTAATGCCTGGATTTTTCATTATTGACATTAAATTACTGGCAAAAAAAACCAGATATACGAGCGATAAGTATAAGAACAAACTAACAATAAATAAAATAAACGCCTGATTATTGCTCAGTGCAAATTCTTTAACGATTTCATATTTAAGGTTTTCGGAAGACATGCCCGGCATTATGGGCTTTTCCAGATCAATTGTTATAACAACATTTTCATTAAAAATATCACCTACAAAATGTGGACTAAGAAATTGATTATTAATAGCATAAGATTTATAAATTGGGATTAAAAGCACTGCCCATCTATTACTGATCGTGTCCGTTTGAATTGAAGAAAAACTGAGATATTGGTAAATACCATCCGATAACTTTACAAAACCCGAGCTATCTTCTTCAAAAATTAGTGACACTAAAATATTAGGTAACGCATTATTCGAGGACCAATACACCAAACTTGTATCCTGATAGCAAAATAAACACACTTCAGGAATGCGATTCAACTGCTTGCTAATGCAATCAAAACATAGATCCTTCTGCTTAAATTCGTCGAATTGATTGATTGTACTTTTCGCAGAAATCAGCTTTTCACCATTATGCTTTAATGTCTCCTCAAGCTTAGAAACTAAAACTTCCTCCTTATTCGATTGTATAAAAAGAAAATTCAATCCCATGAAGGAAAATAAAATTGCCAAAACCAGACCAAAAATCAGAATAGACTTTTTCATGTAGTAAATACAAAAGAGACCTCAACTACAAAAACAGCACCAAAAGATAAAATTACAGAAAATATTTGAACGCTTCAGGTTAAATCTAAGGCGTTTTCTCACCTAAGGTAAAGATTGCTATAAAAACAACAAAAAAACAGCATAAAGCGCTTAAAATTACCCCAGAAACCAAACAACAAAAGTATTTTTTTTGACTTCTTACAATCTTATAGACTTGATTGATAGATGCTTAACAAGTTTACACCTTAGTAGTTGGTGTATATCACTTTGACTATCAATAATTTATACATTCTTTGATTTGAAACAATAAATTAAACTGGAATACTGCCCATTTAAGCCAGCTTTAAAATTTGAAATCAAACCAATCAGTAGTGCATTTAGCAGAGGGAAAGTGCTCTTTTTGTATTGTTCACTTAAAAGGGCAACATAAAATGCATCCCATCTCATTGGTATCTGTTTAAACTTTTCCATTTTATGTTTCTCAAGCAGACCCTCGACACTCTCAGGAACAAAATGCCACAAATGACGTGGCACATCCCAGGCAGCCCAAAACTTATTGTAATATTTCGCGTCAAATGAGTCTTTATTAGGTAAAGCCAGAATAAGTCTTCCATTCGGTTTTAGAACACGAAGCAGTTCTGATATCAATTCATCAGGAGCATACACATGCTCCAACACATGAAATAATGTGATCAGATCAAAATGATTATCCGGAAAACGCATTAAACCTTCAATATCTAAAATCTCACTCCTAAGTTTTTTAGAAGCGATGTCTCTTGCTTTTACATTAGGTTCAATGCCATGAACAGACCAGCCTTTAGCTTGTGCATGTATTAAAAAATCACCAATACCACATCCAAAATCCAAAAGCTTCCCAGGCAACATCCCCTTGGTTACTTGGTTGTACTTTGTATTAATATTAATAGATTTTATTTTTCTATACAAGAACGGAATAAATCCCTTTTTTTCATCAGAATGACTATAGTATTTTTCGGATGAATAATACTGTTGCATTTCAGTCGCCGCAGGTATTTGATTTGTAAATGAAATATTGCAATCATTACAATGCAAAATCTCAAAATCCTCCTGACTTAAAAAATAATCTTTCAGTCCTAGTTCAAACGCTATATGTTCAGAATTACAGACTGGGCATTTCGTTGACATAATCGAATGTTTCACGTGGAACAAACCGCTATCTACCTAAGTAAATGGCAAGTACGGAAATATCTGCCGGAGACACTCCACTAATCCTACTTGCCTGGCCGAGTGTTTCGGGTTTTATCAAATTCAATTTTTCTCGTGCTTCGTACGACAGTGATTTAAGCTGATGGTAATCAAACTCTGAATTAAGTTTAACATGCTCAAGCCGCATAAGCTTGTCAGCTAGTTCTTTTTCCTTATCGATATAACCTTTGTATTTGACCAAGACTTCAGCAGCTTCAATTTCATCTTGCCTGAAGTTGTATCTATTCTTGATATCGGTAAACAGATTTTCATTGTTTTTTATGAGTCCATGCAATTCCACCTGAGGACGTAAAAGAACATTGGAAAGTTTAATTTGTTGGGTTAAGGGTGAAGTTCCTTGAGTTTCAAGAAATGTATTAATTTCATCAGGCGCTACACCCGTTTTTTCCAAATAACTGATAAGCGCCAGAATACGCTCCTGTTTCTGCCTAAATTTTTGATACCTTTCTAACGTAGCTAAACCCATTTTATAGCTTTTCTCCGTAAGTCTGGCATCAGCATTGTCTTGCCGTAGTAAGATGCGATATTCAGCGCGACTTGTAAACATACGATAAGGCTCATCAACACCCTTCGTTATCAAATCATCGATTAAAACACCGATGTAAGCTTCAGACCGCTTCAATACTAAAGGTTCGTTATCTACGGCCTTGTTATGTGCATTAATTCCAGCAATAATTCCTTGAGCAGCTGCCTCCTCATAACCAGTTGTGCCGTTAATCTGCCCTGCGAAAAACAAACCTTTTACGAGTTTTGTTTCTAAATTATGTTGCAACTGTTCAGGAGGGAAAAAATCATACTCGATTGCATACCCAGGCCTGAAAATTTTTGCATTTTCAAAACCTTCAATTTCTCTTAAGGCTTTAAACTGGACATCTTCTGGCAAAGAGGAACTAAACCCATTGATATAATATTCAATGGTATGCCATCCTTCTGGTTCTACAAAAAGTTGATGAGCATCTTTATCAGAAAAACGCTCCACTTTGTCTTCAATACTCGGACAATATCTCGGCCCAACGCCTCCTATTCTTCCGTTAAACATTGGTGAGAACTGAAAGCCCGTTTTTAGCGTATCATGGACTTTACGACTGGTATAGGCCATATAACAACTACGCTGTTTCTTAAGATTGGCCTTTTCCACGTAAGAAAATCCCGTAACCACCTCATCTCCTTTCTGTTCAGCTAATCGGCTAAAATCGATTGTTCTGCCGTCAACTCTCACAGGAGTGCCTGTTTTCAATCTGTCGGCACGAAAACCAAACTCGATCAGTTGCTCTGTAAGACCTTGACTTGCCCTGTCGCCCATACGACCACCGCCAAAAGATTTTTCGCCAATATGAATCTTTCCATTCAAAAAAGTGCCATTTGTCAATATAACATTATTCGCTTCTATCGTTTGCCCCATTGAAGTTTTCACGCCTTGGATACGATTATCTTTTACGATTAATCCTACGACCATATCCTGCCAAAAATCAAGATTTGGTGTTTGCTCAAGCATACGCCTCCATTCAAGCGAAAAGAGCATCCTGTCACTTTGAGCTCGAGGACTCCACATGGCTGGACCTTTTGACTTATTCAGCATCCTAAACTGAATCATTGTACGATCTGTTACTAAGCCCGAATATCCACCTAAAGCATCTATTTCTCGAACAATTTGCCCCTTAGCAATACCACCCATAGCCGGATTACAAGACATCTGCGCGATAGTTTGTAAATTCATCGTGATCAACAGAACCTTGCTGCCCATATTTGCAGCAGCAGCTGCAGCTTCTGAACCAGCATGACCAGCACCAACAACAATTACATCGTATTTTTCGAAAAGCATTTTGAGTTTTGTTAGCTTTAATGTTTCACGTGAAACATTTATTTAAGTCACTATTATTTAGTTATTAGAGCGCAAAGATAGACTAATTCGTTCGCGATCGCGCATTTCCTCTTTCCCGTCAACAGAATTATCATCAAAGCCAATCAAATGAAGGATACCATGTATCAGTACACGGTGCAGTTCCAACTCGTAATCATTACCTAAAAATTTTGCATTATCTAAAACACGCTCAATGCTAATGAAAATTTCACCTGAAATAATATTATCATTTATACTCTTATTGAATGTAATAATATCAGTATAATAGTCGTGATTTAAAAACCGCTGATTTATCTTTAAGAGGCTGTCGTCCGAACAAAACAAAAAATAAATCTCACCGATCCTTTTATTATAGCCTTGTAAAACTTTATCGATCCAGATTCGGGTTTCTGAATTTAGGCAAACAGGTACATCATAATCATAACGCTCAAACCTAATCATGAAATCTATATGTTGTTACACTGGCCTTTTTTAAATACTTTTTCAACGTAACTATCCTATCAGAACTCAATTGCCTATTTAAAGCATTTCCATCAAATATACAGATAAACGAATTGTTTTGCTCGTCCATCTTAAAACTATCACAGAGATAAACCAATTTATTTCTCAAATAACCAGAATCATCTATTACAGACTTTAAATGCTTAAAGGAATCCATGTCTAAGTAAAAATTTAGCACTGTTCCTTTTTCGTTAATTTGCATTTCAATTACACTCTTAACACTTTTTTGTGTTTGAAATATCTCTTTAACTATTTCATATCCAATTACTTGACACGTTGCCATCAGATTTTCATCCTTTAGATCTTTTAATAAATCAAACGTTAAATTTTCAAAGACCCTAACAGCTGAAAATAAATCCCCTGTCTCTGATGATAGGCTAATTTTGTCTGATATCGCGTTTTTTAAAGAAATATGCATTACTACGCTCCTTATAAAATGGTTTGAGTTCTATTGATTGTAACTTGAGTAAATCAAGCTGTTCCTTTAACCTCCTTTTGTACGTGAGTTCTTCAATAAAGTTACTAAAATTTTCTCCTTTAAATTCATTTGACTCTCTTTTCTCTTCTTTTTCCCGTTTTTCTTCACTCTTTTCAGATTCCAGCATGCGGCTTACGATTTCCTTTTGCCTTTGAATCAATCGCTGGTCAATTTGTTTATTAACAAGTTGTTCTTCTAGTTTTTCCATCTCCTCTATCATTTCATTAAATCCTTCCTCGTCTAATCTTCCCTCAGCTTTTAAGCCATTTAAAAAATCTTTCATTTGTTTGCGTATAGCTTCCTGTTGCGCCGCCATTCTTGCTAACTGCTCACTCATAGATTGTTTACCTTTGCCTTGCTGTTCGCCTTCTTCTTTACCTCCCTCCTGCTTTTTTCGCATCTCCTCCAGGGCTTTACCCAATGCTTCCTGCATTTCCCGCATATTTTGCATCTGTTGCTTACCTGAAGATTGTTGGCCTGGTTTGGGTTGCCCCTGTGCATTCATAGGACTGGGCATTCCCATGCTATTTTGCATATTCTCAAGAGATTCGGCAAGCATTAAAGCCAAATTATTCATAGCCATAAAAGCATACTGTTGCTCACTCACACCCTGACTAATGCGTCCATCCTTAAGAACTTCAAGGGCATTCTTTATCCTAAATTGAATCTTATTGATTTCGTCAAAAATGAAAGTTTCAATCATAGGCTGTCTTTTGGCCAATGCTTTAAGGGAGTCTTCAACGATCTTGAAATTTGATGTCAACTCATTCTGCTTTCTTATCAACTGAGGCCTTGATGGATCGTCCCTGTTCAACTCCGAGAACTGTTTCATCAATTCTTCCTGATCAATAGAACTTCGTACCACATTTTCGAGCAATATTCTCATAGTATGTGCATCTTCCATTTGTTGCTGCATCATACTTGCTTGCATGGACAATTGAAGCATATTGGCCATCTTCTTCATCTTTTCACCAGCCGATTTTTTCATTTGTTTGCTCTGGTTCATTTGCTGCTGCTGCTCTTGTTCCATACTTTCTTGCAGGTCTTCTTCGACAGATTCCTCTATCTGCTGTGTGTCATCAAATTGAATAGGTTTTTCCAATTGATCATTCATCTTCTGAATAGAATCAAGCTTTTGTTGCAAGTTCTTGAACTCTGACTTTGCTTCGTTTGCACTTTTTTGTTCGGTTGAATCTGTATCCTCTTTTTCTTCTGTTAATTCATCACCCAACTTTTCTAAAGATTTGATCAGATCTGTCATTTCTTTTTCAACCTTCAACTGTTTTAGCAAATTCAGATTGCGATCCAACAAATCTTCCATTTTTTGGTTATCATTTTTCAAATCCTGAAGCATTTTTTGCATCTGATCTTTATTAAGCTCTTCCATCAGTTTCTGAATCTCCTCCATCACTTCTTTCATCTCATCGCTAAACACTTCATCGAAAAGTTGCTGAATTTCTTCTTGTTTTTTTAACAGCTTCTCATCTGTTAGCTTATTCTCCTCCTCAAACTTTAATTGCTTATTTTGTTCTTCCTGAAGCGATTCGAATTTTTCTTCCAATTGTTTCTGTCGTTCAAAAAGATCTTCAAGCTTTTGCTTATCAGACCAATCTGGCTGCTGCTTCGTAGCCAAATCACGCAATAGTTTCTCAAGCTCTTCATGCACATCAGCCGCTTCATCTAGAGCCCGATCCATTTCGTTCAACAAGTTATTCTCACGGCTATCAGCAATAGAATCAAGTGCCTCCATACCTGGAATTTGAAGCGAGAAAGTTGGAGTTTTTCGGTATTTTGAGCCATTTACACCATCATTATCCCACACCTGAAAAAATGCCTCAATATTATCGCCAGGGATCAAATTAAAACTATCTGATTCAAAAAGATAATAAAAATTCTGTCGTGAATTTCTCTGCAAGGGTAGATCGATATAAAACGGTTTGGACTTTTCCTCGTTTCCATCACCCATAATCTGATATACCATTGCCAGCCTTTTAAAACCATAATCATCAGCAACCGCTCCGGAAAAATAAAACTGCCTGCCAAGTTCTTCTGTAACCATTTCTGCCACAATTTCCGGGTAGGCATCTGGTATCATTTGTATTTTAAGAGGAAAACGATCGCCCGCACTAGTAAAAGCATTTGAAGATTCTACTGTTAAATCATAACTTTCATTCAGATAAATTTCATAAAGCCATTCATTACCAATGATTTCATCCGGCCTAAAAACTGAATCCTGCGCCGACATAAAGAGACTATCTGTATCTCTGGTGAAAAAACTCAGAGATATATTACTTCCTTCAGGAACAAAAAAGTCAGTTTTTTCACTCACCTCAAAATTTGCTGCTCCAGTATATTTGGGCGGCTTCACTGCAGCTTCATAAGCTAATATAACAGGTCGTGGAAAAACTTCCAAAGTCAATGAATGGCTTTGGTAATCGCCTCCTTCAATAAAAAACTGAATACTTTTTCCAGGTTTTTTAAACACATAAAAAAAAGTAGTTGCGTTTACTCTTTTCATCAATTGACTCCCTCCCTGAATCTTAAGGTAAAATTCAGTAGGAACCTCCACTCCTATTGTTTTAATTACCATCTCATAATCTGTGTTTTGCATGGTTTTCAACGATTCCTCATCAGGCAGAGAGACAGTAAATGGCAACGGTTTCAAAAAGGTTTGATTATACCTGACGATTCTGTTTCCAGCATCATTAAACACAGCAGGATTCCAGATCAAAATAAAAAGAAATACAAGTAAAAGCAAAGCACTGGAGAACAAAACATTTTTGGAAGGTCGCAATGAAACTGCCTTTCTGAATTGATATACGCCTAAACTTGCCATTCGCTGCTCAATAGCTGCTTCAAGCAAAGGATCACTTCCGGCATTAGCAGCACTTTCCTGCAGTTGTAAAGTATTGAGAAGCCTGTCTTCAATTTCAGCAAAATGCTTCCCAATCAATCGTGCAGCTTCAGCAGCAGACATCTGCCTGCGATAAGTAAACAAGTGAAATAGCGGTAAGAGTATGTAATTTACAGCGATAAAACCAGCACCACCAACATAAATCCAAAAAAGTATCATTCTTCCGGATGTGGGCAGCCAAAGCAAAAACTCAAGCCCATGAACGCCAAGCATGAGTAAAATCAATAAAATAACCCCAAGCAAGAGCCCTTTTATCAATCGGTTAAGATAAAACCGCCTGATAAAGTCCCGTATTTTTTCAATCAATTGTTTATTTCCAACACTCATTGCTAAAAATTTTACCTTAATGAAGCTCATTTTGCAAATGATGCTTAATTTAGCCAGCAAATATACATATAACCAAACGGTATGCATTTACCAAATACACCTGATCTCATGAAACAGATTTTGCTTTCTACGTTTTTCATCTTTATCTTCATTGCTCTTGGCGCCCAAACTAATGAACTGCATCAGCACGACAGATATTGCCGGCATTATCCACAACCGCAAGAGACTCCTTCATTCGCCTACCGTAACGACTGGCAAAGCGATCTTGTTCATGATTACGATGTTACTTTTTATTTTTTAGACCTGGAAGTTTCAAGCACCTCGATTAATGTTGGAGGTACAGTTGAAATCCATGGAACTGTTGTTGCTGAGGAAATGACTGTGTTTGCATTTGAACTAAATGCATCATTATCGCTAGAAGAAGTTGTATTTAATGGCACAACTGTTGAGGACTGGACATGGGAAGGCGACAACGTTTTAGTGGAGGTTCCCGCTTTACAACAAGGGGAATCATTTGTTGCACAGATCATCTATGGCGGAACACCTCCAACAGGTGGATTCTTTTCGGGCATTACCAACGATTACTCCAACACCTACCAAAAAAATGTTACCTGGACACTTTCCGAACCTTTTGCGGCTAAAGACTGGTGGCCTAACAAACAAGTTCTGACTGACAAAGCTGATTCTGTTTGGGTTTTTCTAACAACCACTTCCAGCGAAATGGCTGGATCACAAGGCTTGCTAACAAATATTACTGATCTGGGCAACAACCAATTACGCTACGAATGGAAATCAAATTATCCAACCGCATACTACCTTATTTCCTTTGCAGTATCTGATTATCAAGAATATAACATTTATGCCAAACCAGCAGCTCTGGAAAACGATAGTATTTTGGTGCAAAACTTCGTTTACAACCATCCTGATTACCTTCCCAACCAGCAATCCAATATTGATGCTGTGGTTCCGATGATCGAACTATTTTCAGATTTATATATCCTATACCCTTTTCAAGAAGAAAAATATGGACATTGTATCACACAACTTGGTGGTGGCATGGAACACCAAACAATGACAACGATAGGAGGTTTTTCTTTTAATCTTGTGGCTCACGAACTGGGACATATGTGGTTTGGCGATAATGTTACCTGCGCCACCTGGAGCGATATCTGGATCAACGAAGGTTTTGCCACCTACAGTAATTACCTGGCACAGGAAATGCT
>Ga0100398_1003573_pt1 | contig 12712 bp, 10 predicted proteins | sample CryGeymeta201522_FD_81568 | JGI IMG/M metagenome (GOLD analysis project Ga0100398, IMG submission 81568) | Groundwater microbial communities from Crystal Geyser aquifers in Utah, USA - Crystal Geyser metaG 2015-22 | ecosystem: Environmental > Aquatic > Deep subsurface > Groundwater | place: USA... | reverse complement strand
TGGTGTAGGAATTAGGTGAAGTTATGATCGAAATACGAGTTCACCTAATTGCAACTAATGGTTTTCCAAGCCATAATTTCAATTCTCAAGCTTTTCTTGGAAATGGCCAAAGTCGAGTTGACAGGATTAACAGGATTGACAGGATGAATGAGTATCCAGTTGATTGCCTTGATCTTGTCAAAAAGCTCAGGTTGTTAGCGCGCAAAGCATGGGAGTCCAGCCGAGATTGCTCTGCTGTCATTTCGAACGGAGCGTTGCGGCGAGAGAAAGCGCGACAATTTGCTCGATCATTAGGAGCGGGATTTCTCGCTATTATTCGAAATGATCATTCCGGACCATCGATGACAGTCCTGGACCAGCTTCCGGGCCGTATCCCGCATCCCGTGCCATCCTGCATCCTAAGGAGAACCTTGGCTTCCATGAATATTCATCCCACTGCCCTGATTGACCCCAACGCGCGCCTGGCGGACGGCGTTTGCGTTCGAGCCTACAGCATCATCGGCGCCAATGTCAGCATCGGCGCCGGCACCGAAGTGGGTCCGCACGCCGTCATCGAGGGTTGGACCACCATTGGGTGCAACAACCGGATTTTCCCCTTCACCAGCATCGGCTATCCGCCTCAGGATTTAAAATACAGCGGCGGCGAAACCCATGTGGCGATTGGCGATCACAACGTCATTCGGGAAAACGTGACCATCCACCGCGGCACCGAATTGGGCGGAGGACTCACCCAGGTCGGCAGCCACAACCTGATCATGGCCTACAGTCACATCGCCCATGACTGCGTGATCGGCAATCGGGTGGTGATGGCCAATGCCGCAACGCTCGGCGGTCACGTCCATGTGGAGGACGGCGCCGTGGTCGGTGGGCTGGCCGCGGTTCATCAATTTGTGCGCATCGGAACGCGCGCCTACATCGGCGGCAAATCCGGAGTCAGTCAGGACATCCCGCCCTTCATGCTGGCCAAGGGCTACCCCTGCAAGCTCTACGGCCCCAATCTGGTGGGACTGCGCCGCCAGGGTTGGGATGACGGCACCATAACGGCCCTCAAGAAAGCCTACCGAATCATCTTTCGCTCCAATTTGACCCGAGAGCAGGCCCTCGCCAAGGTGCGCCAAGAGATACCCGAGATACCGCCCGAGGTGGGAATTTTTCTCGACTTCCTCGAACAATCGGAACGCGGCATCACCCACTAGCCGGGCGTCAGGCAGCCGGACCGGTGGATGGCAACAACCACTCGAACAGGAGTCGACGGCAACCGCGGCCGGCGCCACCCCGATGACCTCGGGGCAGCCGCCGCGGCCGCGCCCCGCGCCGTTGAAGGCAGACCATGAATGCGACTCAAAAGCCGCGGATCGGATTGATTGCCGGTAGCGGCCAGTTTCCCAAGCTGTTCATCCAGAGCGCCCGGGAAGCCGGTTATGAAGTGGTGACCGTGGGCTTCGAGGGCGAGACCGAACCCGAGCTGGCGGCCTTGTCCGACCAGTTCTACTGGCTCAAGTTGGGTCAGTTGAGCAAGCTCGTGCAGACCTTCAAGAATGCCGGCGTCCAGCGCGCCGCCATGACCGGGGCGATCAACAAGACCCGGATGTATTCGAAGATTCGTCCGGACTGGCGCGCGTTCAAGTTGCTCCGCAAGCTGCACAACAAGAAGGACGATTCCCTACTGCGGGCGCTGGCCGAGGAACTGGAATCCGACGGTATCCGGATCGAGCCTTCGACCCTGTTTCTACCGACCCTGCTTGCCGCCGCCGGCACCTACACCCGGCGACGACTGTCCCATTCGGAATCGCGCGACATCGAATTCGGCTGGCACCTGGCCCGGGAAATCGGCCGTCTCGATATCGGCCAGTGCCTGGTGGTGAAGGACCAGGCGGTGCTGGCGGTGGAAGGCATCGACGGCACCGACGCCACGATCCGCCGCGGTGGCGGGCTGTGCCACGGCGGCGCGATCGTGCTCAAACTGTCGAAGCCGTCCCAGGACCTGCGCTTCGACGTGCCCGCCGTGGGCCTTCAGACCATCGATGCGATGCGCGCGGTGAAAGCCCGGGTGCTGGTGATCGAAGCCGGCAAAACGCTGTTATTCGACCGCGAGCGCATGATCCAGGAAGCCGATCTGGCCGGCATCACCATCTTCGCCCGCGGCGATGAACCGGCGGCCGCAGGCCAAGCCGGTGCCGCGGCGCCGGCAGCACCGGCAGTGATAGCAGCGCCGACCACGGTCAGCGCTCAGCTAAGCGGGCCCCATCCGAAGCCGGGGGCGATCCGGGTAGCGGTGATCGGGGTCGGCTACCTGGGGCGGTTTCACGCTCAGAAATACGCCCATCTGGCCGATGCCGATCTGGTCGGGGTGGTGGACATCGACCAGGAACGCGCCCGCCGGGTCGCCGAATCCGTCGGCACCCATTGGACCACCGACTGCGACCGGATCATGGACCAGGTGCAGGCGGTCAGCGTGGTCACCCCGACCCCCAGCCACTGCGCCGTCGCCCGCCGATTCCTCGATCGCGGCATTCATGTGCTGCTGGAAAAACCCATGACGGTAACCCTTGAGGAAGCCGACGAACTGGCCGCGCTGGCCCGATCCAGCGGTTGCGTCTTGCAGGTGGGGCACCTGGAACGGTTCAATCCGGCCTTTTCCCGGATCTTCCCTGAAATCACCCGACCGATGTTCATCGAAGCACACCGCCTGGCGCCCTTCAATGAACGTGGGTTGGAAGTGGACGTGATCCTCGATCTCATGATCCATGACATCGACATCGTGCTCACCGCCATGGGCTCCATGCCGGCGGAAATTCACGCTTCCGGGGTGCCGGTCCTGACCCGACTGCCGGACATCGCCAATGCCCGCCTGGATTTCGCCAACGGGGCCACGGCCAATCTCACGGCCAGCCGGATTTCGCTGAAGAGCCTGCGGCGCATGAGGATCTTCCAGGACAACTGTTACCTGGTGGCGGATTTCGGCAAGAAGCGGGCCTTTGCTTTCCGCAAGGAAAACGAGATCGATGACACCGGCTATCCCGAGATCTCCGCCCAGGAACTGGAAGTGGAACAGCGCGACGCACTGGAAGACGAACTGGCGGCGTTTTTAGGCGCCGTGCGCTCCGGCACCGAACCGCGGGTGAGCGCGGCCGACGGCCGTAAAGCGCTGGCCGTCGCGCTGGAAATTTCCCGGCAGATCAAAGACAAGATCCGGTTGCGATGAAGATGATCCGCGATGGTCGGTCGCCACGGGTATTCATCAGCGCCGGCGAAGCCTCCGGTGACCTGCACGGGTCTTTTCTGGTTCGAGCACTGCGGGAACTGGAACCGAACGCGCGGGTGAGCGCGCTCGGCGGACCGCTGCTCGCCCGGGCCGGGGCCGACATCCTGGTGGATAACCGGGAACTGGCGCTGATCGGGATCCTCGAGGTGTTCCGGAAACTTCGCCGAATCTATGCGGGGTTGCGCGGGATCCGCGAGCACTGGCGGACCAGCCGCCCGGACCTGGTGATTCTGATCGATTTTCCGGATTTCAACTTCCTTTTGGGACGGCTGGCCCGCCGGCTGGGCATCCCGGTGCTCTATTACATCGCCCCCCAGGTCTGGGCCTGGCGCCGCGGCCGGACTCGCAGCCTAAAACGCTTTGCGACTCGACTGGCGGTGATTCTGCCGTTCGAACCGGCGTTTTTCGCCCGCTACGGGGTGCCCGTCGAACACGTGGGACACCCGCTGGTGGACGTGCTGGCAACCGCGCCCAGCCGGGACCAGGCGCGCCGGCGCTACGTTCCGGACGGCGACGCCGGCTTCCTGATCGGGCTGTTGCCCGGGAGCCGCGGCAACGAAATCAAGCGCCTCCTCCCGCTGCTTCTGGGAGCGGCCCAGCGGCTCGCCGCCGAGCACCCTCGACTCAGGTTTCTGCTGCCGCTGGCCAACCAGGTGAACCGGGGCCCCGTGGATCAGGCCGTCGCGGCCGGCCGGGCACCGGTTCAGGTGGTTTCCGGCGACACCTACGGCGCCATCCGCGCCTGCGATCTGGTGCTCAGCGCATCCGGAACGGTCACCCTGGAAACCGCCATTCTCGGGACCCCGCTCATTATCATCTATCGGGTATCGGCCCTGGAAGCGGCCATCGCCCGCCGGCTCATCAAGGTGCATCACATCGGCCTGCCCAACCTCATCGCTGAACGCGCCATTTGCCCTGAAATCCTGCAGCAACAGGCCAGCGCCGCAGGCATCGCCGGGGCCGCCGAACTCCTGCTGAACGATCCCGAACGGCTTGAGCGGCAGCGCCGGGATCTGGCCCGCCTGATCGAGCGGTTGGGCCCGCCGGGGGTCGCGCACCGAGTAGCCCAACTGGCTCAGGACCTATTGACCCATGCAAGAACGCACTAAGGAATCCATCGCTAGACTGAAGGAGCTGCTCCGGCCGCACCTGCGGCAGTTGGCGCTGGCGGTGTCCTGCATGATCGGCGTGTCGGCCATGATGGGGCTCCTCGCCTACCTGATCAAGCCCGGGATGGACGAGATTTTCGTTAAGCAGGACGTGCGCATGCTCAAGATCGTCCCGCTGGTGGTGCTGCTCGTTTCCCTGTTCAAGGCCTTGTGCCAGTGGGGCAGCGACTACTCCCTGCAGGCGGTCGGGCTCAATGTGGTGTCGTCGCTCCGCCAGCGCCTTTACGACCACATTCAGGACATGCCCATGGGTTTTTTCGATCACACCTCGACCGGGGTGCTGATGAGCCGGATCACCAGCGATGTGAACGAAATCCAGCAGGGAGTCACCAAGGCCATCGCCGGTCTCATCCGTGACAGCATGAGCGTGGTGGGTCTCCTGTTTGTGGTGTTTTACCAGAACTGGCGCCTGGCCATCGCCGCCACCGTGGTCCTGCCCCTGGCCTTCTACCCGGTGTTCCGCTTCGGCTCCCGCCTGCGCAAGCTGGCCAAGCGGCGCCAGGAAAGCCTGGGCGATCTCAACGTGATTCTGCACGAAACCTTCACCGGCACTCGCATCGTTAAGGCCTTCACCATGGAAGACTACGAAAAGCGCCGATTCGCCGCCAGCAATCAAAAGGTTCTCGGCTACAACCTGAAAGCCCTGCGACTCGATACCATTTCTTCGCCGCTGATGGAATTCATCGGCTCCATCGGAATCGCCGCGGTCTTGTGGTACGGCGGCTACCAGGTGATCACCGGCGCCTCCACGCCGGGCACCTTTTTTTCCTTCATGGGCGCCATTCTGATGCTGTACAAACCGGTGAAAAGCATCAGCAAGGTCAACAACGTGCTGCAGAAAGCCATCGCTTCCACCATTCGGGTCTACGAGATTTTGGATCTCCCGCGCGAACTCAAGGAAGCCGACGACGCTATAGAATTGCCGCCGGTGCACGGTGCCGTGGAACTGAGAAGCGTGCGCTTCGCTTACGATAGCAAGGGGGTGTTGGAAGATATCGACATCGCGGTTCAGCCCGGGGAAATCATCGCCCTGGTCGGCAGCAGCGGCGGCGGCAAGACCACCCTGGCCAATCTCATCCCGCGCTTCTACGATGTTCTCGACGGGGCCGTTCTGATCGACGGCCATGATGTCCGTGCCGTAACCCTGGAATCGCTCAGGAGCCAGATCGCGATCGTTACCCAGCAGAGCTTTCTGTTCAACGACACGGCCGGGAACAACATCGCCTACGGGGATTCGTCCAAGGATCAGGAGGCCATCATCAACGCAGCCAAGGCCGCCTACGCCTACGATTTTATTCAGCAGCTTCCGAACGGCTTCGACACCGTGATCGGCGAACAGGGCGTGATGCTCTCCGGCGGCCAGCGCCAGCGCATGTGCATCGCCCGCGCGCTGCTGAAGGATGCGCCGATCCTCATTTTGGACGAAGCCACCTCATCGCTTGACAGCGAAGCCGAACAGGAAGTGCAGCGGGCGCTGGAAAACCTGATGGCCGGTCGAACCACCTTCGTGATCGCGCACCGGCTCTCCACCATTCAGTTCGCCAACCGGATCCTGGTGATTTCCGGCGGGCGCATCGTGGAACAGGGGACCCACCGTTCGCTGCTGGAGCGAAACGGCGAATACCGGCGCCTGCACGATATTCAGTTTCAACAAGCCGAGAGCGCCTGACCTAACCGAGCCATTGGGTGTCCCAGGTTTCGCCATCTTGGGACAGGGAGAATTAAGCTATGCTTCTTGAGGATGAAATCCTTCACTTCCAGCGAGCTTTTCCCTGGGAGCTAGAGGGCTTTTCCCTGGGAGCTAGCGAGCGAGTTTTTCCCCGGGAGCGCGGGCATCCTGCCCGCATCCGACCATGCATGGTTTCATCCCAAACCGCCATGGACTTCCATTAACGGTCGAAACCAGGAGCTTGCGGCGCATGATCGAACGGCTTTCCTGGATACTCTACAATCTGGCGCTCACCGGTCTGTGGCCAGCCATCGCCCTGTATTATGGAGTGCGGGCCCGGACCGACGGCAAGTACCGAACCAGCTACCACCGCCGCCTCGGTCTCGAACTGCCGGAGCCGACGCCCAAGCCTGGAGCCATCTGGATCCATGCCCTGTCGGTGGGCGAAACCCTGTCCGCCTTGCCGCTCCTGGCGGCTTTGCGCCATGCGCTGCCGGACCGGGAACTGGTACTGTCTTCGGCCACCGAAAGCGGCCACCGGATCGCCCAAGCCCAGGCCAAGCGGTTGACCAGCCAGCGATTCATCCTGGCCCACGATATGCTCTGGAGCATGAGTGCTCTGGTGAAACGCATCAGACCGGCCCTGTTCGTTCTGGTGGAAACCGATCTCTGGCCGAATCTGTTGTGGGTGCTGGAGCGGCGGCGCGTGCCGATGGTGCTGGTGAACGGCCGCATCTCCGACCGCTCCCTGACCCGTCTACGCTTCCTGAAGCCGGCCGCGGCGTGGCTGCCGGCTCGGTTCCAGTTGATTTTCTGCCAATCGCGGCGGGACCGCGAACGCTTTTTGCAAATTGGAGCCGACCCCGCTCGTGTGTTCGCGGTGGGGAATCTCAAATTCGACCTGGTGCGGGCTCAGGCGGCCGACTGCCGGGTCGATGAGTTGCGCGGTCAACTCGGGCTGTCCCCGGACCGCCCGGTTTGGATCGCCGGCAGCACCCATCCCGGCGAGGAAGCGGCGCTGCTGGATGCGCATCTCGGACTGCGCCGGCGGCACCCGGACCTGCTCCTGATCCTGGCGCCGCGGCACCCCGAACGCGGACGGCAGATCGCATCTTTCTGCCAGTCCCGAGATCTCGCCTGGGGTCTGCGGAGCCGAGGGGACCGGACCACCGGAACGGCGGTCTTCATTCTCGATACCCTGGGCGAGCTTGGGAGCTGTTACGCTCTGGCACGCGCAGCCTTCATCGGCGGCAGCCTGGTCCGGTTTGGCGGCCATAATCCACTGGAAGCCGCGGTCCATGGGGTGCCCTGCTGCTGGGGTCCCCACCTTTCCAACTTCCGGGAAATCGAAGACACGCTGTTGACCAACGGCTGCGGCCGGATGGCTGCTTCCGGCGCCGCCGTGGCCGATGAGATCGACCGCTGGCTGAGCGCTCCCGAACTGAGCGCCGCCGTCGGCGCCAATTGCGCCCGCCTGTTCGCCGCCGAGGGCCGGGCCGCGGCCCGGATCGTCGCCACCATTCGTCGTGGGATCAGGCCGAACCTCTGCTGACCAAGGGGAAATGGGAAAATCGAAAAGGGGAAAGATCGAAAATCGGGGTGGCCCCGCCCATCCCGAAAATCAACAGACAGGCAACTGGCGGATTTTCCATTTTCGGTTTTCGAATCTCGATTAGGCCGAATGCCGCCGGGTGCGATCATTGACTTGACCACGGCCCTATGCTAAGAGACGCACGCAATCGAGAATAAGAGGAAGGACCAGCTTGGCTGTGACAGTGCCGGAACTGAGCGACATTCTGGAACAGGAATTCACGGTCACCAACAAGCTCGGGATTCACGCTCGGGTGGCCGCGCAAATTGTCAAGGTGGCCGGCAGCTTCGATGCCGAAGTGTGGCTGAGCCGCGGCAATAGTTGTGTCAATGGGAAAAACATCCTGGACCTCATGACCCTGCGGTGCCCGTTTGGTAGCAGCGTTCGCATCTGCGCCCGCGGCCGCGATGCGAAAGAAGTGCTGCGGGCGCTGGCCGACCTGTTCCGGAGTAAATTCGGCGAAGCCTGAACGCCGGCACGGCCGTTTTCCCTGCCGCCGTGCTTCCCTGCCGTGGAGCAGCATCACCACAACCGCCGGCTCCGGGGTCGAACCCGGCAGACCGTGCACCGCCACTCGAGGCCAACCGCCTTTGAAGGAATCTGCCGCAACCGATATTCGAGGCATCGGGGTATCACCCGGCGTCGCCATTGGCAAGGCCCATCTGTTGGAACAGGGGCAAGTTGCCATCCCGTTCTACAAGCTGCGGAACGGGGCCGCCGTCGTGGCGGAAGTCGAACGCTTCGAACGGGCTGTCGCCGAGGTGGAAAAGGACCTGGAAGCGATCAAGCAGAAGTTCCACCCGGAACTGATCGAACACGCCCACATCCTTGAAGCGCACCAGCTTATCCTGCGTGATCCCCAGATCTACGATCAAACCATCGGCCTGATCCGGGATCAACGTTTGAACGCCCAATGGGCGCTCAAGCAGGCGCTGATCAAGGTGCACGACCTGTTCAAGACGGTCGAAGACGATTATCTCCGCGCCCGGGTGAAGGACGTGGACGATGTCGGCCAGCGCGTACTGAGAAGCCTGGCCGGCTTCCCCAATGGAATCATCCAGGAAATCCGCGAACGGGTCATTATCGTGGCCCGAGACCTATCGCCGGCGGACACGGCGCAACTGCAATTGGAACGGACCCTGGGGCTGGTGATCGACATGGGCGGGCGCACCTCGCACACCTCGATCATCGCCCGTTCCCTCAACATCCCGGCCGTGGTGGCCACGGAAAAGGCGTCGCGGGTGATCCGTTCCGGCGATCTGGTGATCATCGATGGGGCCTCCGGAAAAGTCATCGTCAATCCCACCGAGGCTCAGCTCAGCTATTATTATGAAGTTCAGGATGCGCTGGAAAATTATCTTAAGCAGATCAGACGCCAGGCGCATCTGCCGGCACGCACCCTGGACGGTCATACGGTGCGGGTGGAAGCCAACATCGAACTGCTGGAAGAAGTGGTGGCGTCGCGCGACAACGGGGCCGAATCGATCGGCTTGTATCGGACCGAATTTTTCCTGCTGAACCGGGATCATCTCCCCAGCGAGGAAACGCTCTACAATGAATATCGGGAACTGGCCGAATTGATGGCGCCGCGGTCGGTGAACCTGCGCACCCTGGACCTGGGCGCGGAAAAGATGACCCGCTGGGCGCCCAGGTTGGACCAGGCCAATCCGGCACTGGGGCTGCGCGCCATTCGATTGTGCCTGCACCACAAGGATTTATTCAAGACTCAGTTGCGCGCGATCCTCCGGGCCGGCGCCGCGGCCGGCAATATCCGGCTGCTGTTCCCGCTGATTTCAGGAGTCGGAGAACTGCTGCAAGCCAAAGCCGTGCTCAACGAAGTGCGGGAAGAACTGCGCTCGCGGCGAATCCCCTTCGATGAGCGGATGAAGGTCGGGATCATGATCGAAGTGCCGTCCGCGGTCGCGGTGGCCGATCTGCTGGCACCGGAAGTGGACTTCTTCAGCATCGGCACCAACGATCTGATCCAATATTCGCTCGCCATCGACCGGGGCAACGAACACGTGGCCTATCTTTATGAACCACTCCATCCGGCCGTGCTGCGATTCATCCGGCAGACGGTGGAAGTGGCTCACCGCGCCAGGCTACCGGTTACGGTGTGCGGAGAAATGGCGGGAGAACCGCTCTATGTGCCGATTCTCCTGGGGCTCAAGGTGGACAGCATGAGCATGAACCCGCAGGCGATCCCGCGGGTGAAAAACCTCATCTGCCGCTCGCGTCTGGAAGACTGCCGGCGCTTCGTTGACACCATCCTGGGGATGCGCACGGCCCAGGAAATTGGTTTTCTGCTGCGCACCATGGTGCTGCGGAACTTTCCGGAAGAATTCAAGTTCTTCGACCCCGATGCGCTGACCCCGAAAGAGATCTTCAGCAAGGCCTAAGAACCTGCCGACCTCCGGCGGGCAGGGGTGCCACATGACCAAGCAAAAGTCCGCGGACCGTCAGACCGGCCGCGTTATCAGCCAGAACAAGAAAGCCTTCCATGACTATGAAATCCTGGAAACCTTCGAAGCCGGAATGGTGCTCATGGGCTCCGAAGTGAAGTCGCTGCGGGACGGCCGCGCCAACCTGAAGGACAGTCATGCCAAGATCCGCTCCGGCGAAATTTTTCTTTTTGCTCTTCATATCAGCGTTTACACCAACGCATCCTACAATAACCACGAACCGGAACGGGTCCGCAAGCTGCTACTGCACAAGCGCGAAATCAAGCGACTGGTGGGTAAAACCGTGGAACGCGGCCTCACCCTGGTGCCGCTCAAGCTTTACTTCAAGGACGGCAAAGTCAAGGTGGAACTGGCCCTGGCCCGAGGTAAGAAGCAGTACGACAAGCGCGAAAGTCTGAAGCGCAAGGAAGGCGCCCGGGAAATGGACCGCCTGCGCAAGCGCCACGAACTGGCTTGACCGCCGGCATCGGAACCCACGACACCGGAAGCCGGCACTAACCCCTCGAAATTTTATTCGTTCAGCTCTCGCACCGGGCCATCTATCCAGGGACGGTCCCCCCTGGAGTTCTTTGAGCCTTTGCGTGCCCACCTTTTCAGGTGCTCCAAGGGTGTTGCTTTTTGGGTTGGGCGCTGAACAATAAATAGTTGTTCAGGATTTGTTCCCGAACATTACTCCGTCATTCCCGCAGTGTTTAAGCGGGAATCCAGACCCACGCTCATTTCTGGATTCCCGCCGGAAGCATGCGGGAATGACGGTGTGAGGGTTGCACCGGATGTTTTATCCTTGCCTCGCAGCTTAACGCTAAACCAAAGCCCTCCTTCCGGCGCCATTGATTCCCCGCAATCGCACCACCGGAGCTCTGAGAGCGCTTGCCGTCCGCGGCGGCGGTTTTTTTGATTCGCGACTTGATTTTTATCCCATTGGCGCATATAAATCGATTGACTCGCAAGTCTGCCGCCATGGGGGCGAACAGGGTTCGACGGGGGTAAAGAAGTTTAAGTGGCATGCCGGGTTCCTGACTGCCCGTAAAATAGCCGGGAATAAAGACAAACGCAGACGATTACGCGTACGCCGTAGCCGCTTAGCCGGCTACCGTTCCCCCGGCCGATGCCCGTAAGGCCGGAGCGGAGCGTCGACTCATCGGGCTGGTTCCCGGCTCCTCGCCTGCGGCTCCGGGAATGAGACCAATCAGGCTAGCTTTTGGAGCATCCAGCCCGTCGGGAGATTCCGGAAGCGAAACTCAGAACGCGGGATAAGCATGTAGAAGCTTAAGCGGAATGCCTTCGGACGCGGGTTCGATTCCCGCCGCCTCCACCATTTAGAAAAGACAAATCCGTCTCTCTGGGGTCGTTCTCCGGGCTGGCGGGTTTTCTTTTTCCCCTTGTTTCTAAAGGGTTTGCGCCAGTTTTACATCTTTCCAAAGCACCTCTCCGCACCATCGATTCTCCCCATCCTCCAGCCTTTCTTTCTCTGTTTAGCCCCTGATTCTCTGTTTTCTCCGGACCAAGTCCGAAGCTCGTCCGGAAAGCTACATCCTTGATTGATATAGGTTTGCGTAACGGCAACCGGATCGTGGAGATGGCCGACGGCGTCTATTCGGCCCGGGCCAGTTTGCAGATCAACGATCCGCTGGTCATCACCCGCATCGAGCGCATCATCGAAAACCGCATCATCCGCGTGCCCGTGGTGCAGGTGGTCTGGCGCACCCAGACCATCTTCGTGCCTCGCGATCCACTGGTCCAGACCTTCAGCTTCACCCAGAACCAGGTTGTCACCAGCGTCGGGCTCAATTTCACCGCCAAAGACCCGTCCATTCCGGTCACGGTTCAGATCCGGGGCGTCACCACCGGTCTGCCCAACGGTGTGGTCTTTGCTGAAAAGGTGCTGGCTCCCAGTGAGATCAGCCTGAGCGGCGAGACCCGGATTCGCTTCAACGACCCGTTCTATGCCGAGGCCAACAGCAGCTATGCGGTGGTGCTCCTAACCAACAGCACCAATTACAAGGTCCGCACCGCCACCCTCGGCAAGATGGGCCGTTGGGGCATCATCACCCGCCAGACCTACATGGAAGGCGTGCTGCTGGAAAGTTCCAACGCCGAGACCTGGACGCCGCTCAACGGCTCCGACCTGGCGATCAAAATCTACGGTTACAACTTCCAATCCGAGGGGACAATCCGCTTCCAGCCGATCACCGGCGTGCAGTTCTCCGACCTCAACCTCGATGAATACTCGGCCATCCCCCAGGGCACCGGTCTCGACTGGGAATACTCCACCGACGGCGGCGTGACCTGGGATGCCCTGGTTCCCGCCGAGGAGGAGCGGCTGCCCAATCTGGCCACCCGGGTTCAGGTTCGCGTGCGTCTGAATAGCTCGCTTTCCAACGACACCCCGGCCATCAACTTTCGCGACGTCAACCTGGTGGGCTACCTCAACAAGACCACCGGGGCCTACCTGAGCCGCAAGAACGAACTGACCCAGGGGGTGGAATCGACCAAGGCCTATGTGCAAATGCAAATCCCCAGCGGCACCACCCTGCAGTGGTTTGCCAGCAACGA
>Ga0100398_1003570_pt1 | contig 12714 bp, 8 predicted proteins | sample CryGeymeta201522_FD_81568 | JGI IMG/M metagenome (GOLD analysis project Ga0100398, IMG submission 81568) | Groundwater microbial communities from Crystal Geyser aquifers in Utah, USA - Crystal Geyser metaG 2015-22 | ecosystem: Environmental > Aquatic > Deep subsurface > Groundwater | place: USA... | reverse complement strand
GACAATGTGGCGTTGACGGTGGAGCTCATTACGCCGATTGCGATGGAGAAGGAGTTGCGGTTTGCGATTCGGGAGGGAGGTCGTACCGTGGGCGCAGGCGTCATCAGTGATGTCCTCGAATAAGGTGGAGACAGCATACTTCCTGTTTAGGAGTATTCGATGAGGAATATTTTAACTTTGTCCTGTACAGAGTGTAAGCGGAGAAACTATTCTACGACTAAGAATAAACGAACCACTCCAGATAAGCTGGAGTTTAAAAAATATTGCCGATTCTGTCGTAAACATACCGTTCACAAAGAGACGAAATAGTTTAGTTAGAAGATTAAGGTTTGAGGAGCGCTTCGCTTGAGGTAAAAAAACCGAGATTCAATTTTTGCTAAAAGTTTTATTGCCTCTTCCCTCTGGCCTCAAACCTAATGCAATGATAGAGGCCAGTAGCTCTAACGGATAGAGCACCGGACTCCAAATCCGGGTGATGGGGGTTCAAATCCCTCCTGGCCTGCCATGTACCATATGAGGTACATGGCAAGCCATGAATCTTACATGGTTCATGGCTGCCGTGTTACTTCCGGAATGGAATAGATGGAATTTTCAATTAAAGAAAAATTTGAATCAGCAAAACAATTTTTGAGGGAAGTTAAAACCGAATTAAAAAAGGTAACCTGGCCCTCACGGAAAGATACCCTTTCTGGCACCCTTGTCGTTTTGGTAGCTGTTTTCATCATTGCCATCTTTTTAGGGCTTGTTGATTCTGGATTGTCAAATCTCATCAAAGAATTATTGAAGAGGGCAGCGAGTTAAAGGGGGGGGATTGATTTCCTTCCCCATTCAAATGGTAAACATTATGGCGCAACAGTGGTATGTGGTCCACACCTATTCGGGTTTCGAAAACAGGGCCAAACAGAATTTAGAAGAGCGAATTAAAAATCTCGGGAAGGGAGATTTTTTTTCAAACATTTTAATCCCCACAGAGACCGTGGTGGAGTTGGTGAAGGGAAAGAGAAAGACCTCCCAGAGAAAGATCTTCCCTGGATATATATTGGTGAAAATGGAATTGAACGAGGAGACGTGGCATATCGTCAAGGACACCCCAAAGATCACTGGTTTTGCCGGCGATGGTACAAAACCGATCCCCATTTCAGGGGGAGAGGTTGAGGAAATTCTGTCTCAAATGAAGGAAGGTGTTTCGAAGGCGAAACCAAAAGTTTCTTTCGGCGTCGGAGATAGCGTTCGAGTGATTGACGGTCCTTTTGTCAACTTTATTGGGACCATTGAAGAGGTCAAACCTGAAAAAAGGAAATTGAAGGTTTTAGTCTCTATCTTTGGAAGAGCGACTCCAGTAGAACTGGATTTTATCCAAGTAGAAAAGAATTAATGGTCCTCATTTGAGGAGTGGACAATGGCAAAAAAAGTTGCGGCAATGGTAAAGCTTCAAATTCAGGCAGGACAAGCCAATCCTTCCCCTCCGGTCGGGCCGGCTCTAGGACAACATGGGGTCAACATCATGGAGTTTTGCAAAGCCTTTAACGCTCGAACCCAGGGACAGGAAGGAATGGTCATCCCAGTGGTGATCACCATCTATTCAGATCGATCCTTCAGCTTTGTAACCAAAACTCCGCCGGCCTCAATCCTTTTAAAGAAGGCGGCAAAAATTGTGAAAGGGTCTGGGGAACCCAATCGCAACAAAGTGGGCAAGGTGACCAGAGACGAGATTCGAGAGATCGCACAGATCAAGTTTAAGGATCTCAACGCAGTGGACATGGAGGGTGCGATCCGTACAATCGAGGGGACAGCTCGAAGCATGGGTCTGGAGATTGTATAAGAGAGGATTATGGCAACGAGAGGGAAAAAATATTTAGAGGCAAAAGGCAAGGTTGATCGAGGCAAACGGCACGAACTGGAGGAGGGGGTTAAACTCCTTTTGGAGGCAGCTTGCGCAAAATTTGATGAGGGAGTGGACCTCGCTATTCGTCTTGGGGTAGATCCTAAGAAAGCAGACCAAATGGTCCGAGGAACCGTTGTCCTTCCTCATGGAACTGGCAAGAAGGTCCGGGTATTAGTCTTTGCAAAAGGTCAGAAAGAAAAAGAGGCATTCGATGCGGGGGCCGATTTCGTGGGAGGAGAAGACTTCATTGAGAAAATTTCAAAAGGGTGGCTGGAGTTTGACAAGGCGATTGCCACACCGGACATGATGGGTTTGGTCAGTAAATTGGGGAAGATTTTAGGGCCTCGTGGATTGATGCCTAACCCCAAAGTGGGAACCGTCACCTTCGATTTGGAAAGGGCCGTCAAAGAGATCAAAGCCGGCAAGGTGGAGTTTAAAGTAGAGAAGGCCGGGGTCGTCCATGTCCCTGTAGGAAAGGTTTCTTTTGGGTTTAGCCGATTATCAGAAAATATCAAGACGCTTCTGGAAGTGATCCTGCGGGCAAAGCCACCCACCAGCAAAGGGATCTATTTGCGGAGCATTGCCTTATCCACCACCATGGGACCTGGAATTAAAATCGATCCACTTGATGTTAGAAATGTTTTGAAGTCCTAAGAAAGACGACGGACTTCATTGGAGGAGGTAAAGATCATTGAATCGGAAAGAGAAAGCACAGGTCATATCAGATCTTGGTGGAAAGGTGAAGGGGGTTCAGGCTGTTGTCCTGACCAATTACCGGGGTCTCAATGTTGAAAAGATGAATCATCTGAGACAACGATTGAGAGAGGAGAAGATCTCCTATCACGTGGTCAAAAATACCTTGATGAAACTGGCTTCCAGAGGGACGGATTTGGAGAAATTGGGCAACTATTTTGAAGGACCCACGGCCATGGCCATCTCTTACGGAGATCCAGTCCTTCTGGCAAAGATTCTATCGGAATTCATCAAAACACAGCCTTCCCTTGAGATCAAGGTCGGTTTAATTCAGGGAAAGGTGGCCTCTCCTGAAGAGGTCAAAGCCCTGGCAACGATGCCTTCTCGCGAGGCGCTTTTGGGTCAGGTCCTGGGAGGAATCCAGGGGACGGCAAATCAACTAGGAGCGGTGATCTACAATGCGATCCAGCAAGCGCTCGGAATCATTCAGGCCCGTGTTGATCAACTAAGCCAGCAAACCCCTGAAGAAACAAATACCGCACCATGACTTTCACCCTCATCTTCCTCCTTCGTGAAGAGTGAGGATAGGGGAAAGATAGAAATAAAGAGAAATAAAGATAGGAGGATTTTTCAAATGTCAGATATCCAAAAAATTGTCGAAGAGGTCAGTGGGTTAACTTTGTTGGAAGCGCGTGATTTGGTGAAGGCCCTGGAGGAAAAATTGGGAATCAAGGCCACCGCACCGATGGCGGTGGCGATGCCGGTTGCTGGGGCTGCAGCGGGAGCGGAAGCCGCCCCGGCTGAAGAAAAGACAGAATTTGATGTCATCCTGACGAGTTTTGGTGACAAGAAGATCCAAGTGATTAAGGTGGTCAGGGCACTGACCGGATTGGGTTTGAAGGAAGCCAAAGACCTTGTCGAAGGTGTCCCCAAGCCAGTTAAAGAAGGAGTTTCGAAAGAAGAAGCCGCAACGATGAAGAAGAAGCTTGAAGAGGCTGGGGGAACTGTCGAAGTCAAGTAGGGAAACATTCAGAAGTGTTGAGGGACACTGTTGTCTCTTCCCAGAAGGACAAAGCGAATGTTAAGTGGTAGTCCAAAAGGGAGGAGACTTTCTATTTAAGGGAGATTTCTGAAAAAGTCCAGAAATCTCTGAAGAGAGCATGCCGTAGTTTTTGAGAGCTCTCTTAAGGGAGAGGAGTGATTATGGCCAGTATTGTCCCTGTCTATCGAAGGTATCGTAAGAACTTTTCAAAAATTAAAGAAGTGCTAGAGATCTCCAATCTGATCGAGATTCAGAAGAGATCCTACGAGCAGTTTCTACAGGCCAATGTGGATGCGGACAAACGGGAACCCATTGGATTTCAAGCGGTCTTTAGAACCGTCTTCCCGATCAAAGATTTTTACGAAACCGCTTCTCTTGAATTCGTCAATTACCGTCTCACCGAGCCGAAATATGATGTGGAAGAATGCCTGTTAAGAGGAATGACCTATGCGGCCCCCATTAAGGTGACTGTTCGTTTAGTGGTCTGGGATGTGAACGAAGAGACCAAGGCCAAGAGCATCAAAGCCGTAAAAGAACAAGAAGTCTATTTTGGTGAAATTCCTCTCATGACCGAAAATGGAACGTTTATCGTGAACGGGACCGAACGGGTGATCGTCAGTCAACTTCATCGTTCCCCAGGAGTCTTTTTTGATCAGGACCAAATCAAACCCCATAGCGGCGGGAAGATCTTCTATTATGCACGCATCATTCCCTACCGTGGATCTTGGATTGACTTCGAATTTGATCAGAAAGATCTTCTCCACGTTCGGATCGACCGACGTCGAAAGATTCCTGTCACCGTCCTCCTTCGGGCTCTCAAATACACCGGAGAAGAACTTTTGGATTATTTCTATCATAAGGAAAAGGTTCTCATCCGGAGAGGAAAATTCCAAAAAGAGATTTCGAGAGATGTGTTGGTGGGACAGAAGGCGACCTCCGATATCCTAGACCCGGAAACCCATAAGATGATTCTTAAAAAACATCGTCGAATTACCGAAGACTCTTTCAAAAAATTGGAGTTGGCCAAGGTCAATACCATTTCGGTGGAGGCCCAGGATCTGATCGGACGATACTTGGCGAAGGATGTGGTCGACCCTGAAACGGGAGAAGTCATTGCCGAATGTAATGACGAGGTCACAGAAAAACTTCTGAATGAGATGAAAGAGAGAAAGGTCGAGGCCTTCGAAATCCTGTTCATCGATAACATCAATGTAAGTTCTTCATTGAGGGATACATTGGTGGTGGACAAGATCGGATTGACCCAAGAGGAAAGGGAGAAATTACCCGTTCTCGAACCTGGCAAATCCCTCCGTGAGAAGGAATCCGAAAGGGCACTGATTGACATTTATAAAAGGCTTCGTCCTGGAGATCCTCCTACCATTGAGACAGCCGTCGGACTCTTCTACAATCTTTTCTTTAATCCCGAACGCTACGACCTTTCCAAAGTGGGAAGGATGAAGTTGAACCATAAAATCGGTTTGAAGGGAAATCCTCCCAAAGTGTTGGTCTTTACCGAGAGGTGGAAGAAAGAGGCATTGGCGGCTGGCGCGGCCGTTGCGGGGGGGAGAGATCTGGTGGATCGAATCTTGGGGGGATGGCTCGATTTTGACGAAGCGATTGCTGCTCCGGAAATGACCGAAGAGATTCAACGCGTCGCTAAGATCCTTCATCCTATTGGACTCATGCCTTCCTTGAAGGATGGGAGCATCACAGATGATGTTCAAGGAAAGGTTCGAAAGATTCTGGAAGATGAGAAGACCACCCTGAGAAGGAGGGATATCCTCGAGGTCGTCAAGTACTTAATTAAATTGAAGGATGGTCAGGGTGCTGTCGACGATATTGACCACTTGGGAAACCGTCGGGTCAGGACCGTCGGAGAGCTCTTGGAAAATCAATATCACATCGGGCTGGTGAGGATTGAAAGGGCGATCAAGGAGCGAATGAGCCTTCAAGATGTAGAAACCTTGATGCCCCATGATCTCATCAACTCAAAACCCCTCTCGGCCGTGATCAAAGAGTTTTTCGGTTCTAGTCAGCTTTCCCAATTTATGGATCAGACAAATCCTCTCTCAGAGATCACTCACAAGCGTCGGCTCTCTGCCTTGGGTCCTGGAGGGCTCACCCGAGAGAGGGCAGGATTTGAGGTGAGGGACGTCCACCCCACCCATTATGGCCGAATCTGTCCAATCGAAACTCCGGAGGGTCCGAACATTGGCTTGATCACCTCACTCAGCACCTTTGCCCGCGTCAATGACTATGGATTTATTGAGACTCCTTATCGGGAAGTGATTAATGGAAAAGTGACCAACCATATTCGATACCTTTTCGCTCTGGATGAAGAGGAAGAAATTGACGGGCAGAAACCCGCCATCGCTCAAGCCAATGCTCCCTTGGATAGAGAAGGGAGATTTATCGCTCCACTCATCTCTGCCCGAAGAGGGGGCGAATTTATGATGGTGAAACCCGATGAAATTCGGTATATGGATGTTTCTCCAAAACAGTTGGTGAGTGTGGCCACCTCCCTTGTACCTTTTTTGGAGAACGACGATGCCAACCGAGCCCTCATGGGATCGAATATGCAACGCCAAGCCGTTCCGCTTCTCAGAACGGATGCCCCGCTGATTGGGACGGGAATGGAAGCCATTGTGGCGAGAGATTCTGGAGTGACGGTGGTTGCTAAAAGGGATGGTAGGGTGGAAGATGTGGATGCTTCACGAATCGTCATCCGGGCCGATGAGGATGGTCAGAAAGAGGACGATCCTGGCGTCGACATTTATACTTTAATCAAATACAAACGATCCAATCAGAATACCTGCATCAATCAAAGGCCTATTGTCCGTATTGGGGAGCGAGTCAAAAAGGGCGAGGTGATTGCAGATGGGCCAGCGACTAATATGGGAGAGTTGGCATTAGGAAAGAATGTCCTGGTCGGCTTCATGCCCTGGGGAGGATATAATTTTGAGGATTCCATCCTCATCAGCGAGAAGTTATTGAAGGAGGATACCTACACCTCTATCCATATCGAAGAATTGGAGTGTGTGGCTCGGGACACCAAATTGGGAAAAGAGGAGATCACCTGTGATATCCCCAACGCAGGGGAGGAGGCGTTGAAGGATCTGGATGAAAGCGGGATCATCCGGATCGGAGCCGAAGTGAGACCCGGTGACATTCTCGTCGGAAAAGTGACCCCCAAGGGAGAAACCCAACTCTCTCCAGAGGAGAAACTCCTTCGAGCCATCTTTGGTGAAAAAGCAGGAGATGTTCGGGATACCTCATTGAGAGTCCCTCACGGGATTGAAGGAATCCTCATCGATGCAAAAGTTTTCTCCCGGAAAGGGCAGGAGAGGGACGAGAGGATGAAGGCGATCGAGGACCAGGAGAAGGCGAGGTTGTTAAAGAATCAAGCGGATGAGATTCGAATCATCCAGAACAGTACGCGGAGAAAGATCGGAAAACATCTGATCGGCAAACGAACCGCCCATAAGATTGCGGATGAAAAGAAAAACCGTGTCTATTTGGAGACCAAAGAGCGGATCAAGGAGGAACATCTCTTTGCCATTCCCTTCGATCGACTCAAGGAGATTGATGTCATGGAGGGGAAGAGAGTTCTTTCTGACGTTCATCGTTTTCTCGATCATGCAGAGCTCCAGATCAATGTGGTCAAGGGAGTTTTTGGAGATAAATTGGCAAGACTGAAGAGGGGAGACGAACTGGCTCCGGGTATCATCAAGACCGTCAAGGTCTACATCGCCATGAAACGGAAGCTTTCTGTCGGGGATAAAATGTCTGGACGTCATGGGAACAAGGGGATCATTTCCCGAATTCTCCCTGAGGAGGACATGCCGTACTTAGAGGATGGGACACCGGTCGAAATCATCCTCAATCCATTAGGAGTCCCGTCACGAATGAATGTGGGTCAAATCCTTGAGACCCACCTGGGATGGGCGGCCAAGGGTCTAGGGTGGAGGATTGAAGAGTATTTACAGAAGCATTTCAACCCCAAATTGCTTCGAAGAAGAATCAAAGAAATCTATTCCTCAAAAGAGGTGAATGAATATCTCGAGCAAGCGACCGATGAAGAGATTATTGAGTTGGCTCGCAAGCTGGGTCAAGGGATTTTCGTTTCGGTCCCTGTGTTTGATGGAGCTTCGGAAGAAGAGATTAAAGACCTTTTAAAGAAGGCTGGGCTTCCGACCAGTGGACAAACTATCCTTTATGACGGAAGGACTGGAGAACCCTTCCACTCGAAGGTGACCATAGGCTATATGTATCTCCTCAAATTGCACCATCTGGTAGACGACAAGATTCATGCTCGGTCCATCGGTCCTTATTCTTTGGTGACCCAACAACCATTGGGCGGCAAAGCTCAGTTCGGAGGACAACGGTTAGGAGAGATGGAGGTGTGGGCTTTGGAGGCCTATGGGGCAGCCCACTCCTTACAGGAATTCTTAACCGTGAAATCAGACGATGTGGCGGGAAGGACTCGAGTCTATGAAGCGATCGTCAAAGGGGAACACACGTTGGAGCCCGGACTGCCAGAGTCGTTTAATGTTTTGGTCAAAGAGTTACAGAGTCTTTGTTTAGACACCGAATTGATCGAAGAGAAAAGGGAAGAGATCTAATAGAACCATAAACTATAAACGATGAACGATGAACTGTGAAGCATAAGCTGTTTATCGTTCACTGTATATCGTCCATCGTTTGAAAAAGGAGGAAGACATTGGAAGATTATCTATCATTCTTTGAGAAGGGGAAAAGTCCGATTAGTTATAATGCCATCCGGATCTCGATCGCCTCTCCAGAGAAGATCGAATCATGGTCCCATGGAGAGGTGAAGAAGCCGGAGACCATTAACTATCGGACTTTCAAACCGGAAAAAGATGGGCTCTTCTGCGCCAAAATCTTTGGCCCCACCAAAGATTATGAATGCAATTGCGGTAAATACAAACGGATGAAACATCGAGGCATTGTCTGCGAGAAGTGCGGGGTGGAAGTCATCCAATCCAAGGTGCGCAGGGAAAGGATGGGGCATATCCGGTTGGCGACCCCAGTGGCTCATATCTGGTTCCTCAAGAGCATTCCCAGTAAGATTGGGATCCTTTCGGATATGACGCTGAGAGAATTAGAGCGGATTCTCTACTTTGAAGCCTACCTCGTCCTCGATGGGAAGAAAACACCTCTGAAGAAGGGAGAAATTCTTTCCGAAGATCGATATCGGGAAGCCAGGGAGAAATACGGGGATGATTTTGCAGCGGCTCAGGGAGCGGATGCGATCCGGGAGCTGTTGCGAAACACCAATGTGAAGGAACTTTCCCAGAAGCTCCGGACAGAAATGAAGGAGACGACCTCGGAGGCCAAAAAAAAGAGATTAGCCAAACGATTAAAAATTATTGAGTCTTTCTTGGAATCAGGAAACAAACCGGAGTGGATGATTTTAGAAGTGATTCCCGTCATCCCGCCAGATCTTCGTCCTCTTGTCCCCTTGGATGGGGGTCGGTTTGCCACCTCCGATCTCAACGACCTTTACCGAAGAGTCATCAATCGAAACAACCGCCTCAAACGGCTTCTCGAATTGAATGCCCCAGAGATCATCATCCGTAACGAGAAGCGAATGCTTCAGGAAGCCGTGGATGCCCTGTTCGACAACGGGAAGAGAGGGAGGACGATCTTGGGGGCGAATAAGAAACCTCTCAAATCATTGAGCGATATGCTCAGAGGGAAGAAGGGCCGTTTCCGGCAGAACCTTTTAGGGAAGCGAGTGGATTATTCCGGCCGTTCAGTGATCGTCGTCGGCCCCGAGCTGAGATTGCATCAGTGTGGACTCCCCAAAAAGATGGCCCTTGAACTGTTCAAGCCCTTCATCTACCACCGTTTGGAAGAAAAAGGCTTGGTGACCACGATCAAGAGCGCCAAGAAGATGTTGGAGAAAGAGAGACCCGAGGTCTGGGATGTCTTGGATGAAGTGATCCGTGAACATCCTGTAATGCTTAACCGTGCTCCAACCCTTCACCGTTTGGGTATTCAGGCCTTTGAGCCTGTTTTAATTGAGGGCAAGGCCATCCAGCTTCACCCGTTGGTCTGCGCTGCATTCAACGCAGATTTTGACGGGGACCAGATGGCTGTCCATGTTCCCCTCTCCATAGAGGCGCAAGCGGAGGCAAGAATTCTGATGATGTCCACCAATAACATCCTCTCCCCTGCGAATGGGAAACCCATCATTATTCCTACGCAAGACATTGTCCTTGGAATTTATTACATGACCAGGGAGCGCCCTTATGTCAAAGGGGAGGGGAAGGTATTTTCAAACCCAGACGAAGTCCGGATTGCTTACGATGCCCATGAGGTTGATCTCCACGCCCGGATCAAGGTCCGATTGGATGGGGAACTTGTTGAAACAACCGTAGGTCGAGTCCTCCTCAAAGAGATTCTCCCTGAGGAGATCCCCTTTCGATTGATCAACAAGGTGATGAAGAAGAGCGAGCTTGCCAACCTCATCGACTATTGCTACCGGTATGGGGGAGAAAAGAAGACGGTCCTTCTCTCCGATCGGTTGAAGGGTTTGGGTTATCATTATGCAACGTTGGCTGGAATTTCCATCTCCATCGATGACATGCTGATTCCTTCCAATAAGGGGGAACTTCTTCAGGAAGCGCAGCAGGAGATTGAAAGGATTCAAGAACAATATACAGAAGGATTGATAACAGATGGAGAGCGATACAATAAGGTGATCGACATCTGGGCTCAGGTCACTGAAAATATTGCGGGGGTGATGTTGAAAGAACTGGGGAGTGAGGAGGTGATGGCCCCTTCCGGAGAGAAACAGACCACGGAGAGTTTAAACCCCATTTACATCATGGCCGACTCTGGAGCTCGAGGCAGCGCCCAACAGGTGCGACAATTAGCTGGGATGCGGGGTTTGATGGCAAAACCCTCGGGAGAGATCATCGAAACTCCCATCACCGCGAACTTTCGTGAGGGGCTGACGGTTCTGCAATACTTCATCTCTACCCATGGGGCTCGAAAGGGGCTCGCCGATACCGCATTGAAAACAGCCAATGCGGGATACCTTACCCGACGATTGGTGGATGTCGCTCAGGATGTCGTCATCAGGGAGAATGATTGTGGCACCCTGGACGGGATCGAAGTCGAATCGCTCGTCGAGGGAGGAGAGATCATCGAATCGATGAAAGAACGAATTCTTGGGCGGGTGGCCTTAGAAGAAATCCGGGATCCTTTTTCCAGTGAGGTGATCGTCAAAGGGAATGAAGAAATTGATGAAACCTTGGCAGATCGTATTGAGGATATTGGAATTGATAAGGTGAAGATTCGATCGGTGCTCACCTGCAAATTGAAACAGGGTGTCTGCGCCCTTTGTTATGGAAGGAATTTGGCCCGAGGGAAACTGGTCAATGTGGGGGAGGCGATCGGCATCATCGCTGCCCAATCTATCGGTGAGCCGGGGACCCAGTTGACGATGAGGACATTCCATATCGGTGGAACAGCCAGTCGACGAGCAGAGCAGACCACGTTGGAATGTCGTATTGATGGGAGGGTTAAATTCATCAATCTCAAGAGCGTCAAGAACCGCGAAGGGAACCTGATCGTCATGAACCGAAATGGGGAGATTGCCATCTTAGATAAAAACGGAAGAGAACGAAGACGATATTCCGTGATTTATGGAGCCAAACTGAAGTTCAAGGAGGGGCAAAAGGTGAAGGAAGGAGAGATCCTGGCAGAATGGGATCCTTACTCCATCCCTGTTTTAACAGAGGTCTCAGGCCGGGTGAAATTCGGAGATATCATCGAAGGGGCGACCATGCAGGAACAGGTGGATGAGTATACCGGCCTTTCCAGAAAAGTGATCACCGAATCAAAAGACGTAGAACTTCGGCCGAGGATCTCCATCAAGGATGAGAAAAGCAAGACCATGAATCTTCCTGGCTCTGCCTCCCAGGCTCGTTATCTTCTGCCGGTCGGAGCGAATATTTTCATCTCCGAAGGAGATATGGTGGAAGCCGGGGACGTCATCGTGAAGATCCCGCGGGAGACGACGAAGACAAAGGATATCACGGGAGGTCTTCCTCGAGTGGCTGAACTTTTTGAAGCCAGAAAGCCCAAAGAGTATGCCTTGATCAGCGATATTGATGGGGTGGTTGAATTTGGAAAGGACCTCAAGGGGAAGAGGAAGGTGGTCATTCGACCCGAGGTGGGCGAACCCAAGGAATATATGATTCCCAGTAGGAAACATGTCAGCGTCCATGAAGGCGATTTTGTCAAAGCAGGGGAAGCCTTGATGGACGGTCCTTCCAATCCTCATGATATTTTGAGGGTGTTGGGGGATAAGGCTCTGGCCCGATATTTAGTGGATGAAATCCAGGAGGTTTATAAACTCCAAGGGGTCAAGATCAACGATAAACATATCGAGGTCATTGTTCGCCAGATGCTCAAGAGGGTGAAGATTAGAGAGGTGGGAGATACTCACTTTTTAGTCGACGACCAGGTGGAAAAATTTGTCTTTGAAGAAGAGAATGCCCGGGTTATGAAGGAAGGAGGAAAACCCGCTGTGGGAGAGCCTCTTTTTCTGGGAATCACGAAGGCTTCTCTCGTTACGGACAGTTTTATCTCCGCCGCCTCCTTCCAGGAGACCACCAAAGTACTTACTCAAGCAGCCGTGGCAGGGAAGGTGGACTATTTGAAAGGGTTGAAGGAAAATGTCATCATGGGACGCCTGATTCCTGCGGGAACCGGTCTCTCCAAGTATAGACAATTAGAGCTTTGGGTAGAAGGGTATAGTGGAGAAGAAATTCCAGCAGGAGGCGAAGGAGAGGGCATAGCGCAAGCTTCTGTGTAGAAGGAAAAGTTTTTGGTGCAGATCACAATGAGGCCTGTTCCATATAGTTTCTGGAATGGGCCTTAATTTATTAAGAAAGCATCTGATGAAAACCCCGTCCTGTGCCTGCCTGCCCTGTACCATGTTAGGTTCAGGGCCTGCCGGTAGGCAAGTACAGGTATGAAAGATGTGTCTGCCAAAGGCAGAAACGCCTTAATCAGATGCTGAAACAAGTATGACAATAAAAGAGTTTGCTTTACTCTT
>Ga0100398_1003569_pt1 | contig 12716 bp, 10 predicted proteins | sample CryGeymeta201522_FD_81568 | JGI IMG/M metagenome (GOLD analysis project Ga0100398, IMG submission 81568) | Groundwater microbial communities from Crystal Geyser aquifers in Utah, USA - Crystal Geyser metaG 2015-22 | ecosystem: Environmental > Aquatic > Deep subsurface > Groundwater | place: USA... | reverse complement strand
CAGTCATATGATCAGCCTCGCCCACCCAGCAAGCAAGGTGCACTTTCAATGCGGGATATTTCGCCAGCATTTCTTCCAGAATGGCTACAAAATCCTTCATGACATGAAGATAACAAGATGCGGTCGGATCTGTATCGTTTGGATCAGTGGCCGATCTAGAGTGAGCTGCAGCCGGCTGCAAGCGAATTTGAATGGTGGCGCCCGCCTTTTGTGCGGCTTGGCAGGTGCAAATGAGCCGCCGACACTGAGAGTCGCGATCAAGACCGCAACGACTCGTCGCTTCGGGCGAGAAATTGATATCTGCAAAGAACCCTACAATATCATCGTTTTCTGAATAGGTTTCTGCAAGCGATGCGAGTGCAGCTTCGGTTTCTCGATCATTGTACAGAAAATCACGGTGAAGTCCAATAACAAACCATAACATGTTGTTGTCTCCTTCTATTGAAAACGCGCAACTGCGCGACCAGGGGTGTCCGGGGCGAATCAAGGACCTAGAGATCCTCCCGCCATAATTGGAATACTCCGCTGCCTTTTCCAGCGCATGTTGGTGCTCTTCAATTGCCTCCTTGTTAGAAATTCTGCTTTTCCCTCGACCCTGTCGAATATATTCTATAGTTTCTAAAGAATTACAGCCGGCATCATAATATAAAAAGAAATTGACAGCCTTTGTTTTGTAGATGTTGGTCGCTTCTCCGTTTTCCAACGCATTGGCGTTGCTTTGGCCCTGGTCAACCAGAGGCTCAAATCCCTCAGGAAGTTCTAGGTCCGAGTTGTCTTGAGTTTCATCTTTCGCCTTCTTGTTTTGTTTACGTTGTCCCTTGGGACACGAATATTTGGATTGGTCTTCACCGTCACCACTGCGACCCGGACACAAACGTTGAACATGTCCCAGCTGCCCACACGCAAAACAACAGTGTTTTAGACGCCTTTTTTCTGCAGCGGCTAACTTTTGAAGCATCAGGCGCTCTTTCTTGCTTAAATTTTGTTGCTGCATGGATGCAACCAAGTCGCATTCATGCCCAGCATCATCCTCAATGAAGTCGTCCTCAGGATGTCTGCCGCTTTTTTTTTTTTACTTTTGCCCATGATAAAAATTGGCTTGCAAAGGCATCTAAAAGCTAAAAGAATGCCATTCGCTGTTCCTTCAGTTCTTGGGGCGGGAGGACCAAGTGTAACGGTAGCCGTTGACTACTGTCAAAGGTAATAGTGAGATGATGTCAGATGATGGCTTTGTTCGATCTTTTATATGTCAAGATGAAAATTTGAGTAATCAGTTGAGTGTTGAGTTCTTTTAGTAGCCGGTACGGGTAGACTACTAGAGTAGCTACTCTAGCTAGCTAGCTCGAGTAGTCTACTACTCGAGGACTTGCTACTAGTAGACTAATACTACTAGTAGTAGCTATTAGTGGCTGTGATCACAGTAAATTAGACGTTCAAGTTTTTTTTTGGACCAGTGGCTACTACAGTAGCTACTCGTACCTCGTAGACTACCTACCAGCTACAGTAGCTACTCTAGTCGACTAACACTAACACGACTAGTAGGCTAGTACCGTACTGCTGCTATACTTTAGTTAGTAGGGAGTAGACTAGTAGTAGTGTCATCTGTGGTGGTGAAACTCAATCAAGTACTCCTACTACTAGTGGTACCCTACAAGATATTGGGTGGACGAAAATCTTGTGATACCTAACAAACAAAAACTGAATTAGGCTATCTCATCTCTAATTCATTATTTTATTCCTATTTATAGAATATGAGGATCAAGACTAATGATGATATCCGGGTGAGCGTAAATGGCATCCTTGACCTTGTCAAGGAACGACCTGTGCTGGGCATGAAGCTCCTCCTCCAGAGCAACATTCTTTCCCTTTTCTTCCTTCAAGGCCAAAAGTGTTGCCCGCAGTCGCGTCTCATTTTCTGTGAGTTCGTCCAACAGAGTTTTAGCAGCTTCTAGCTTGTCTTGTGCTTCCAAATCCTTGAAGTCACTGTACCGAACCAAATCATCATACGCAGCTTCCATTTCATTCACCATGGTGGCATCCAGTCCTACCTCGTCCTCTCGGAGGGCCTCGGCACGTTTGCGAACTTCCATAGCCTGCAAGTGGCGACGTTCGGCATCGTGAATGATTTCCATTTGTTTGTGCTCGTGAATCTTGGTGGCAGATGTAGCAATTTCAAGCATTTGTTCTTCTACCAATTCGGCATCTTCCTCGTCATGTTTGAGTACCAGGTCCGCGTACAACCTTTCTTGCAAAATTCTGTATTCGTGCTGCAATTTTTTCAAAGCTTCGTTGTCGTTCAAATGGTCATCATAATTATTATTATTTCCACGAGCATCGACATTGCTGTTGCTGGAAGCAGTTTCGCAGAGAATAAGTGTGGTGGGATTCGTGCTCAAAACAGGCATGCGAGGAGGAGTAACAAAGGCCTCCGTGGCTGCTGCAGAAAGCAGCAAGAAGATGACTATGAACATCATGGTTATCGGTAGTAGCAATTGATTATTTATGATGTGTTCTGCTTGTTCGATTGCTATGTTGTGCTTTCATGGAGTGCGTCTGCCGTGGCACTTTTGACAGAGGGTTCCCGTTTCAGCACTTCGCAAATCCAACTTCTCAAAAAATAATGCAAGATCTTTTTCCTCTGCCCTTATCCCTATCCAAAAACGAATTATTGATAGGCTGATAAAAATGGCGCGCATCTTATCCAAGACCTGTTAATAAAAAATAAAGTTGAAGAAGATTTTGGAAAAATAATAATGTTGATGAATGAAGCAAATCAATTGAACACAAGACAAAACAAAAACGCCCGAACGTTTAAGGACAATGAGGAAACTCCGTCGCGAAATCAAATTGGTAGTGGTAGCTGTCTCTTTTCTTTTGGGACTGATACTACATGTACCATTTGTATCCTCAGCCATTGTCGCTCGACACCATACAATTCGTCCTCGTCGGTCCCGGAACTCCCTCAGCCCCGACTGCTATACCGACAAGGACATGTTATTGGTGAATGACGAACTTCCAGGTCCTACAATACGTGCCAATGTTGGAGATACTATACAGATTAAATGGGTCAACGAAAGTCCCGACGTCGGTGTCAGCATTCACTATCACGGATTGCGGATGAAAGATCAGCCCTATTCGGACGGCACGGGTGGTGCCAACAGCTGCGTGGTGGGACCTATGCAGACGTTTTTCCATACCTTTGTGGCAGACAATGCAGGGACTCATTACTGGGTAGGACAGACGTCTTTGAATCGGATGGACGGATTGCAAGGGGCTATTATCATTGAGGATCCCAGCGATCCGGAAGAACAGGCATTAAAAGAACAGTATGATGACGAACGGATCATTTTTCTTCAAGATTGGTACCACCGTAGTGGTTCAAGTATTCGGACGGGTTTGGATTCGGTGCCATTTATTTGGTTGGGGGATGCTCAAAGTTTTCTAATCAATGGCAAGGGACGGTACGAGGGTTGCGTATCGAATCCAAATGCTGCCCTTTGCGATCCAGATTGCACGGCAGAAAAATATTTGTCTTCCGTATCTGTAGAAGCTGGAAAAACGTATTTGTTTCGAATAATCAATGCGGCTAGCTTAGTGGCTGTCAATCTTGCTATTGCAAAGCACAGCATGACAGTCGTTCGAGCTGATGGAACTTACGTGGAGCCATTGATACTGCCAAACCTCGACGTGAATGTGGGACAGCGATATTCCGTGCTGATAGATACTGCGCAAAAGCCCAACACTTCCTATTGGATATCCGCAACAATCCGTCATGGTAGAGGTGTGCAGGGTCAGGCCTATTTGCAATACGGTGATGCAATGCCACCCTCCAATGTACTCGATATGCCAACACACATTGGACAAGATGATACGGAGGCAGGGCCCTCGCTGGATGCATCATTGCGGAGCAAAAACGTAGACAATCTACCCAATTCAAACATTTTGGATGGAAGCACTACCGTCGATCGATCCATCGTGGTCGCGACGACGGAATCGCGATACGAAGTCGACAACCAACTAAGGTGGACGGTAAACAATGTATCCAATTCAATTTTGACCGCGACACCTGTCATCACCATGGCCTATCAAGCCGTTAATGATGAGGACGAGGCTGCTTGGCCCGACACGGACATTCGAACAACCATTGTAGTTCCAGATATGCCATCATTGCAAGATGACGGTCTGAGCGCACAACACTCCCAACAAGGTATTGCTGTTTACAAATTTGTTCAGGGAGATGTAATCGACTTGGTCCTTCAAAATACTGGAACTTTCGATGGAGCCGCTCAACTGCAATCGTGGCATTTGCACGGACACGCGGTTTACGTGATTGGTCAAGGGATGGGCTATTTTGACATGGAAACCGATCCCATGAATTTCAACTTGGACAATCCGTTGTTGCGTGATACTGTCTCCGTGTGGCCTTCGGGCTGGACTGCGGTGAGATTCGTTGCAGACAATGTCGGTGCTTGGCCTTTCCAGAGTGCCATGGCACCCTACCAAGTCATGGGATTAGGTGTTAATATCATAACAAGTCCAGATAGGCTGCCTCCTCCACCTCCTGGTCTAGTAAGTTGCTTTCAAACCAGTACCGACCCCAACGATTCACAAGTATGTGACCGAATCAGTGAAACCTCGTCCCCGACTATTGTTACTACTCCTAGTCCCACCCAGTCACCTGTGTCTCCGACAAGTCCGCCGACAAGTGGGGGCACTCACCAGGAGAGGGGATGGTTGCAAATTGTAAGTATTCTTGCCTTTTGGGCTTCCGTTTCGTGGTGTGAAATTTAGTGCCTTCATGGCAGGGAGAGTAAGGTTATAAAATCAATGTATATCATAACATCTAAAAAGACTAGGGCTACAGTAAATGTTTCCAAAAATTGTTTACAGGAAATCTGAAGTATGTGTAATACGGGGTTTTTACTGTTTTCGATTGCCTCCTTCTTGCAATCGTCGTTGCTGTTTTCGTTCCTTTCGAGCCAGTAAATTCTGGGCACGTGTCGCGTCCTCTTGGGTCATACCTTTGCCTCCTCCTGTCTTGACATATGTTTTCATCAAAGTCTTGTTGGCCTTGCGACCCAACACTTCTTCGGCGCGTTTCTTGTCTGCTTCACTCATTTCCTGTCCCTCTTGCATCTGTCGGAGCAGTAGCTTATTGGCTTTTTGGCGTTCTTTTTTTGATACTTTCGTCGAAGAATCGGTGCTATCTTTGTTCTTGCTGTTGTCACTACTATTTTTACTGCTGCTGCCGCCACCGCTATCTTGATCATCATCAGCGCTTCCTTTCCATCCCTTTTTGCTCTTGCCAATTTTGCTTTTGTTTTGTTTCTTACGTTCGTCTCGTGCCACTAAAATTTTGGCGCGTTCAAGATCGTCCCCTTGCAACGTTGGATCGTTATCCTTCAATCTTTGACGCAGCAATTTATTGTGTTCAATTTGATCGTCACTCGCCTGAGGTTTGGTCCAGTCAATACATTTGCTGGTCTCTGGATCATGTCGCTTTGGCTTCTTATTCATTGGCGGCGGTGGACGAGAAGGTCGTCTGCTAGTAGTCCAACTAGGGGGGCCTAAACCTCCCGCTCGATGTTGCTGACTTTCGAGAATGGCCGACTCTGGTTTGGACTCATTACATGTTTTGGAATTACAAATATAACGACTTGGAAAATTCTGATTTCCACAAGAAGGACATTTCCATGCACCTGGTTCTGTGAGCGCCTTGTTGACTTCTTGGCCCTTTTCGGAAAGTTTGCGGGATTTCTTGGCAGAAGTGGCATCAACTCTTGCTTGTTCTTCCAAAGGGCGACTTCGTTTCTCAGCCCGACGAGTTAAAGCTTCTGCCGATCTTGCCATGTTTGCTAGTAGTGCGGCAGTGTTAACGATCTCTTGTCACAGGAGAGTTGTGGAGAGTAGTCGGAAGGTGGAACTGTTCATCAAATCCAGGGGAGTGTCTGGTGCAGAAAAATGAATGGACTCGATTATCCAAGATTCATTGTGTCATGAATGATTCGTCGTCTTAACACAGTCCCCAATAGAATCACATGACTCATTATCATCAAAGAGTAAACCTACTAGGATATTATGAAAGATCGAAGCCAGCAACGTAGATGGCGGCTCCATCAACACTCAACACGAAGAAAGAAGAAACCAAAAATAAATACAAGTAGTATTGATTGAACAGATTATTGAAGCGATGAAATCTACCTCTCCAAAATTGTTGATTTTGATAGCATCCTTGCCGGTTTCTCAATCTTTTCATCTACAGTCTTTGCCTACTGTCATCCCATCACAACTGCGCCACCATAGCCCTACATCCTTACTACAATCCACCACCGACAAGGACGTCGTAACGGAGCTTTTCGACAAGAATGCTGACACTGTAGACGCGTTTTGTCGGGGAACGAACGGGTTTTGGAAAGGTCTGATCATTCAACCAGTCAAAGATTACGTACAAATTGCCCCCAAAGCTAAATTCTACGATCCCAAGTCCCCACAGGATATTCTGGACAAGCTTATTGCACCCCCGGAAATTCCTGGCATTCCACGCCCTGTGTGGTTCACCATTCTGGGAAGTGTCCCGACCGCACTAGGATGGTACGGATACTACAAATTTTGCGTCGAGGAAGAATTGTTCCAGTATGAATTGCAATCGGGCAAAAAGGTGACAGGATGTGGAGGCTACGGAACGCTCTTTCCATTTGTCTTTGGAGTGCTCGTTGGATTCCCTCTGTCCTTTCTTCACGTTCCTGGGGGAGAACTTATGGTGCAAGCAGCTGGAGCATGGATTTTACTAGGACAGGTTAATTTGTATCGTCGTGTCAACGAACTCTGCAAGGACAATGCCGAGGAGTTGGGCCTCTCTGAGCAACCACTGTACAGCTGGTGGGCCTTGCTTCCTCCTCCGCTCGATGTGGTCGTGGGACTACGACAAGTACATTTTCTTTCCGAATATTGGAGAATCCAACGCGGGGAACCATACGACAAAGATATTGTTGCAGAAGAGTTGTTTCCTTTTATCAGCTCGGAGCGCTTCACTCTCAAGAAATTCTTCCGAACTCCGTCGCTCTGGTTCTGGTTTACCACTGACTGGCCAGACTTTGACTTTGAAATATTGCAAGAGCGTGCAAAGAAGACACAAAAACAGCTTTCATAGAAAGTAAGAAACGAAACAGAATCTCTTGCTTTCCAGTTCAAGTTGGTATTTTCTAACTGATTGGTTAGCATTTATCCCATGCGCTTTCCTTCATAAAGGACGAATTAGACCATCAATATCCTCCTACTATGGCCTACAATGGGAGCTTCTTCGCTCGCCAGAGCTGACGAATTCAGTTCAAATGCTTAATCTATGATCACGCGCCTACGAAACGTCCTGTGGCTTTTTGCTGCAGCATGCGACTTGCCAGTGGACACAACCTACAAGATGTGGTTTTCGGTGAACACTTCTGCCCGAACTCTTGATTGTACGCGCATTTTTTTATTACTGGCGAAAGTCATTCATAAATGACAGAAAACACCACATCATGCTTGCTCTGTAAAAAATACTATGTACAGTATATCACATGTCTAAACAAGACTATTATTTAAAAGAGAATTCAAACCTTTTGATATCTCCATTGGACGTGAGCAGGTTTGAATTTGCTGTCGGATTGCTGAAGATGTCTGGGCGAAGGATGGAAGGTCGATTCACAAACCAATACAACAGTTCCATCTTCAGCTATTTCCAAATAGCGCTGACTTTCAAATTCGCCCCCATCAACACCTGGTTTTCCACGCAAAAATGACTTGTGCACCCTACCTTCGTCTTCCCACCAGGATTCAGCCTTGACAAGTTCCTTGTCGGGATCTAAAAATTCTGACTGAACGGCTTGAAAATCGTTTCGTGCACCATCGGCACCAGAACTCAACAGGGAACGCTTCCACGTACCTGCAGGAGATGATCCCGTCAGCTTTAACACTCGTCCTTGGTCCTGCTGTTCGATTTGTTCCCGCGTGGAGCTGCAAAAGTTTAAGCATACCTTTCGAAATACATAGGTTGTACCGCAATTGGTCAAATATTCGTCGTACTGTCTTTTAAAGTCATCTGTGATAATGGGCCTCCATGTTCCCGATAAGTCTGTAGTAGGATTTGCAATTGCCCAACGTGAACCTTTGGGGAGATCCATGGACAGAGAAGGAGAAGAAAAAGAAGAAGACGACGACGACGATGTGGACACGGCAGTCAAAGAGTCTTCATATTCCGCTTCCTCCAGAGCCGGAAACGAATCTGTTTCGTTGTCCTCGGCTATCACAGTGATTCCGGGAAGTCCGACAACAAGAGAGTCTTCTAAGACTGCAGCTTCCATTTCGGTAGTTTCTAAAGATTTTATTTTGCCAATGATTGACTTGGTTCGTCGGGCAAGTGACTTCATTTTCTCTCGGACGTTTCCTCTTAACCGGCTGAGCCGACTCTCCTCGTTTTGCTCAATGAGAGAATCGGTCGTAATAATATTGGTCACGTTGGCATCGTCATCACTATTTTTGGCAATATCGGAGGTGTTCTGCCATAATATAGTGGGAGTAGCGAGATTCAGACTGGACGTAGAGGAAACACCGATATGAATCGGCCGATGAGGAATCAGTTCAGCATGTCGCTGTTGCGGTTGATGTATTACTTTTTTTTGTTCTCCATATCCCAAAAGAAGAGGATTATAGCGGCGCTTGCCACTGTTCAACAATCGCTGCTGATCAACGAGATAGGATGGAAGCAGTAAAAAGCAAAGGGCCGAGCTGCATCGAAGTGCAATTATGCCTGTGCTTCGAATCGTGTTCATTGCTTTCATGCTGCCTATTCCTTACTCCTTCAGTCGAAATTCGCCTGAAGTATGGCGATTACCGCTACTAGCAAGAGTCTGTAGTGCACGTAACAGATACTTTGGACTGCTAGTGAGAGTATTGTTGTTGTTTGTTGTATGAAGAGATGAATGTTGATTCATATTCCAAACGAAGAATGGAATCTTGATTGGTCGTCGTCGGGATTCGAGTTTGCGCCTTTTTTACCGACCTTTCAATCCGAACGCAAATTGCATTCACGAATTCGCAATCACGTTTAGCGAATTTTGCTCAAAATGACAATAGAATACTAAAAATACTATGTGATGGGGGCCGTCGGCAGATCTACTACTCTTAGCTACTACTAGTAGCATCTCCTCCTTTGAAATTGTGCATGTCGTTATTGAATGGACGAGTATTGCGCTTGTAGGTAAATATTTTCTTATTCTTATTACTAGTAGCATCTAGAACACGAACAATGTCCTCATAGGATAATACTTTATTTTCCATCGTTCGGAGATCTCATCTTTGATTTGCTTCCTGTATATCATAAATCGAGCGCTGGACGATTCTAAATTCTAAGCACGGCGTCTTGAGCGGTTCATACTACGACGCCGAGCACTTGCGCCTCCTGCAGGTGCAACCCCTGTAGCAAAAGCACTGCCGGCTGCAGGAATGGAAGGCGCACTAGAGAATCCCCCAACATTCGATGCTCCAAAGGCAGGAAGCTGAACTGGTGTCGATCCGAAGCCGTCCGGGGCCGGGGCCATACCGCCAAAGCCCCCAGTTGCAGGGGCCCCCAATCCAGGGGTAGAAGCAGTACTTCCAAAGCCAGTTGTCGTGGCGCCAAAGCCCCCAGTTGCAGGAACAGGCGTGGCTCCGCCAAAACCGGGAGCGACGAATCCTGGAGTGCTCGCAGAAGTGTTGTTTGTGCCAAACCCAGGAGTGGGTACTGGAGCACCGAATCTAAGGGCGGGAGCAGGCGTCGTATTTCCAAATCCACCGCCCGCAGCAGGGGTATTGCTAGCCGTGGAACCAAAGGCAAAGGACGGTTGCGCTGTTGTTGTTCCGCCGGTTCCCATTGTCGGAGGATCAGGTTTGGCAGCGGAGTCATTGCCGCCGCCACTAAAGCCCAAACTAGGTGCTGGTGTAGAAGTCGTTGGTGTAGTGGCAGAAGTCCCATCGAAAGAAAAAACAGGAACTGGCTCAGTTGTATTTCCGCCGGTAGTATTATTCGCCCCAAAGACCATGCCGGACATTGACGACGTTGTTTTGTTAGCCCCGGGTGTATCGCTCTGATTGGTCCCAAAGGCAAAGGGCTTACTATTGCCAGTCGGAGCAGCGGGTGTTGTTGTAGCTGGAGCAGCGGTATTGTCGCCATTTCCAACAACAACAGGATTCTTATCCCCTATTGAAGCACCTGGTGTTGTAGTAGCTGCATTGTCATTATTTCCAAAAACAAAGAGCTTGCTTTTTCCAGTGGGAGCAGCTGTATTGACACTAGCGCCGAAGACAAAAGGCTTATTCTCACTAGCAGCAGGTGCAGCCGCTTTCGTTTTGTCAGGCTGACTTTCACTAGCAGCTACAGGTGCTGGGGCCGGAGTCTTATCGCTGCCAAATACAAAGGGCCTACTGTCACCAGCAGCGGCTTGTGCAGCAGGGCCGGGGGCCGGAGTCTTGTCATCACCAGATGCAAAGGGCTTGCTGTCGCCAGCAGCAGCAGGAGTATTGTTATCACCAAAGCCAAAGGCGTTGCCGTCACCAGCACCCGCTGGTGCGGTGGCCGGAGTCTTGTCACCACCAAAGGTAAAGGGCCTGGTATTCCCTGTATCAGAGCCACCCGCTGCAAAATTGATGGGTAGTCCCTGGGGATTGACAAGTGTCGACGCCTTCTTTTCTTCGACGGGCGCGGGTTTTTCTCGTTTGCGATTGAATTCTTGCAAAATTTGTTCTTCTCGTTCCCGTTTGTTGTTGCGCCGAATCGGTGGCAGGGCGACTAGATTTCTGCGAACCGCTGGATTGGTCACACCAGCTAATAGACGACGACGTTTTGGCTGCCCTTGTTGTGTCGTAACTTCCAAGGATGTGGACAAATCTTGTGGTGAATGAGAAAACAATTGCTCTCCTGCCATTCGACGTTTGCGTACTTGGGCAGAAAGAGGTTGTTTGCGCGACGAGTACAAAATGGGTTGAGGAGTACGAACATGATTAGACGTTGTAGAATTTGTAGTTCGCCGAGATCGTGGAGCTCGCATAGGTGTGGCACCTGCATCGGCAGTCATCATAGCAGTTCTAGGACTCTTGGCAGCATTCCGTTGGTGTCGTTCCTGCTGTTGCACCATGAATGGCTGCTTTCCTTTTCCTTGACTTTGCTGTAAATAAATATTCTCTTTATCCGTAGACAAGCTATTCTCAATTGCATCTGTTTTCAAAGTTACTTTTTGATAACGTTTGGGGGGAGGCGTTGCGATTCGTTGCTTAATTTTGGTGCGTTCAATCATGAGCAGAGCCATTTCGTCTGGATCCGTAACAGCCCTGTCTTCGGACTGGCTATCAGACAATTCTGCTTGATTTCCTCGATCTCCAGCTTCTGTGTAAGGGTTGTAATAATATTGTTGCGTTCTGATTTGTCCTGTCTCAGAGCTCAGATCAAAGTGAACGCCTTTGTTCGAATCAGCAGTTGGTTGTTCTTGCTGCGGATTGTTTTTTTTTGCATTGTATTTGGGTTTACGCAAGAGCGAAGGTGGCAACGGGACTTTGGAGGGCGCCTTCCATTCTAAATACATGGTACGACCCAGCATAAATAACCGTTTGGCTGCCACCCAAAGAGCCGCCGGCAGATCTCGTCCACGTTTGAGGAGAAACAAACTACTCACGATTGCTGGTCGCACCAGTATAAATGCAACCATGGCCGTGAAGGTTTGGATTGGTGGTACAATGTAGGTGTGAGAAATATCGAATGCTTTCTTGCGGCTCCAAAACGAAGCGGTTGGTTTGGTCTTTCCCGTCGATCTTTTCTGGAGGACCACCATGTGAGGATATTTTTGTCGTCGTTTGGCAAGACGATAGCGGTTAATTTGATTGCGCAGGGGCTTCCAAAGAAGCGGAGGGCCGATAACAGCTACAAGAAGCCAAAATATTCCCGCAGAAGTCAAATTGAGCATGTACGGATTGCGAAGGTTATGAATATGAGTGTTGGATGATGGTTGTGTCGTAACAGGCACTTTTAGTGGTGCTGCATTGGTGGAGGAGGACCACTCCTCCGTCCAAGGCGTAGCGACGGTCTCCCCTGTGCTCATCGCGGGTCTAGATCCTGTGGTATACTGTGAATGCGTCGTTGGTGATAGAGAGAACGAACGTACAAATTATAGTTTATTCAGTTTGGAGCAAAGTTGTTTGTATTTTTTCTAGTCCATTACTTACTTCTTTATGTGTGTGTGGCTTTGATGAGGTTTTCAAGGAAAACCTCCTCGAAATAACAACGGTCTAACTTCAACCCTATCAGGTGAAGACACCATTACTACTAGCTACTGCTACTACTACTACTAGCTAGCTAGTAGTAGCTACTCGTACTCAGTAGCTACTCCGGAGTAGTAGTAGCTACTAGAGTAGTAGTACAGTAGTAGCTAGTATTAGTCTAGTACGTAGTAGAGGCAGTACTCGAGTACTCGAGGAGTAGCTACGACTACTACTACTAGTAGTAGCTAGCTAGTAGTAGTAGCTACTACTCTAGTAGTAGCACTACTACTAGTAGTAGTAGTACCAGGTACTACTCTACTAGTAGTAGCGAAGGTCCGCCAAACCCCTACTTTTAACCCTACTGACATGTTGAAATATGAATAAATCTTGATTTCAACACATTTCAACACGTGTCAACAAATTTCAACACATATCAACACATTTCAACAAAT
>Ga0100398_1003567_pt1 | contig 12727 bp, 12 predicted proteins | sample CryGeymeta201522_FD_81568 | JGI IMG/M metagenome (GOLD analysis project Ga0100398, IMG submission 81568) | Groundwater microbial communities from Crystal Geyser aquifers in Utah, USA - Crystal Geyser metaG 2015-22 | ecosystem: Environmental > Aquatic > Deep subsurface > Groundwater | place: USA... | reverse complement strand
GAGCCGCCCTCGCTCTGAACAGCGGCGGAGCCGCCGCCCACGAGGCCTAGATAGCGGCCGTCGGCGTCCTTGGACTGTGCGTGGGCGAACGTCTCGGACTGCCAGGTCAGCAGCGTGATCCCTTCCCGGATGGCGGCGATCAGCACGTCCGAGTCGCGAAGACGGGGGAGGTACAGGTACGTCGCGAAGTCTTCGACAAGCTGCTTCACCAGCACGTCATTTCCGCGCCAGAGAGGTACCCGGTCCAGTTCAAGGCGCAGCCGAACTCCGCCCATCTGGGCGAGGAGCATCTCCTCGTTCCGGAGCTTTTTGGAAGCGCGAACCGCCAGCGAATCCGATCCCTGCAAGCGAATTTCGGTCCACTCGGGCGATCCCTTGGGGTCTGGTTGGTTCGGAACGAGCAGCCACTGGTAGGTCTCGGGAATGCGGACGGTTACCGTATCGTCGGCGTTCTTGCGTTTGGTGTCCGCCTGCTTGGATTGGAACGGATCGAGGTTGAGCGGCTCGCGCTCGTCCCAGATGGACTTCCACGCCAGGAATTGCCGGATGGCGGTCTGCAGGTCCTTGAGGCGACTCGCATCACCCGCCAGGAACACCAGGGTGTTCTTATACGACCGGGGGCTGCTGCCGCGACTGTCCAGGATCGCCTGCTCTTCTGTTCTTCCAGTTCCTTGGCCTCGGGGGCCGAGATGGCGGTGAGCAATCGACCGATGCTGTCCAGCGCACGGTAGGCATCGTCACTGCTGAAGGGCGTCTGGTGCGCCCAGCGGTTGCGCACGTCTCGCAGTTCGCTGACCAGGGATCGTTCGGTATGGCCAAGGGTATTGCGGAAGACCGCGTTCCACTGGTCCCACATGACCGTGAGCAGGCTGTGGGTATCCCAGCTGATCTCGTCCTTCTTGGTCGCTTTCACCGCACCGCGGTCTTCGCGGAGCGTCTGCGCCACCATTTCCTGCCACTGATCTCCGTGCATGGCTTGCAGTTCCCGCTCCACAAAGGGGCGCAACCCCCGGTTGAGCAGCTCAAGCGCGTCACCCACTCTGCCGTGATTGCTCTTAGCCATTATTTTATCTCGCCCTCCTCCTTGAATATCCGCTCGATACCCTCCATCATGACTTGGAAACTACGAGAATGATTGCCCTCTCGGCTGAGCCGGGCGGCCATTTTTCGGGCTCCGGATATCTTTTGAAATTCGGGAACTAGTTTCACGATTTCCCTGGAAGGTTGCACAATGGCATCCGGATCACGATATCTGGCCTTGTTCCCAATACCCTTTAGCATGGGATTTTCAAACGCCTGGGCCATGGCGGCCGGTTCTCCAAAATACCATGCCTCCAACTCCTGACAGATAATCCGGACAAGGGCATTTTGACATTCGGCATCATTGCACAATCCGACAAGTCTCTGCTTCAGTGCGCGGCAGTCGCCGCCATCGTTATCTCTGACAACCACAAAGCGCGCCCCTGGCTCTCGCCATGCCTTTAGTTTTCGGGGAATGCTTTTTTCCAAATCCTGTTTCCCTTCATGAGGGATGCAGATAAATGATCTCCCGGGAATCAATCGCGGCAGAAGGCCATCAAGCAAGGTCTTCATCGACCGTTCTTCAACCAGGAATACCACTCGCCTCATTTCAGGCTGGCTCCTTCAAAAAGACCTTGTTTCCAAAGTGCTCCGGGCAAATCGCCTTCGGCGACCAGATTGCGCAACAGTTCATTTTCGGACGCGCGTCTCACTTCGCTGAAACCATCCTTTTTCACCAGCCAGTAAACCTCGTCCAGTTGCGCGCCATTGATAAATTCTGGCGAGTGGGTGGAAACAAATACTTGTCCACCCCTCCGAGCATAGTCTCGAAATTCTTCGATCAGCTCGTAAAGCAGCTCCGGATATAACTGGTTTTCCGGTTCCTCAACCGCCAGCAGAGGATGCGGCTTCGGGTCATATAGCAGGATCAGGTAGGCGAACATTTTGATCGTTCCGTCGGAAACATATCGCGCGATAAAAGGATCCTTAAAACTGCCATCCTGGAAGCGCAGCACCAGGCGGCCATCCTCCGTCGGCTTTGCCTCGACCTTGCTCACTCCCGGCACGCGCTCTTTCATGGCCTGCAAGACCTTTTCAAAACAATCCGGGTGGTTCTCATACAGATACTGGGCCACCTGAGCGATGTTGTCTCCGCGAGTTGAAAGATGTTCCGCATAGCCGGCCTCCGCGCTGGGTCTGGCATCGCTGATATGGAAATCGGAAATGTGCCAGTTTTCGATCAGGCTTCGGAATTCCGACACAACCCGGAATTCCTTGAATTGGCCGAGGCCTTTTATGGCCAGGACGCCTGGATCATCCAGAATATAATCTTTTCTTTCCGCTTCCACGCCTTCCTGCCCGTAGGCCATTTCGTTAGTGATTGCGGTACCTTTGCCCAGCGAAAAGTCCACGAAGTGCCAAGGTTGGCCATATTGTCCTCGCCTGAACTTCAGAATCTCCCGAACCACAACCGGCCGCCCCGCATCCTCGCCGATTTCCAATTGGTAGGTCGCCAGCCGTCCGCCGCTTTCACGAAATTTCACCGTGATTCCGATCCGTCCGGTTTCGCCGCGACTCACCAGTTCCCGAAAGCCGCCCCTGCGTGTAACGGCCGCCACGACATTTTGCGCCAAAGTCTCTTTCAAGAAACTGAATACATCAAAAAGGGTGGATTTTCCCGAGCCATTGGCGCCGACAACAATGGCAAGACGCGGTAGATTCTTCAATTCCGCCAGGCGAAACAAACGGTAATTTCGGATCTCAATGCTCTCGATTTGCATGGATCACCTTTATGAAAAGAGTTCCATTTGCCTCAGTCGTGGAGACACCTGGGCCAACCGAGTCAGTTCCGGACAGGCCAGGACGAGGCTGTTGTAGGCCAGTGCCTCGGCGGCGCGCTTGCGGCGCTCGCAGACGCTGTAATGCCGGTAAGCCAGTTCCCGGGCCGACTCCGCCTTGCCGCCCAATTTGGCCACCAGTTTCGCCGCTTCCGATTCGCCGCCCGTGTCCAGGATACGAACCAGGTAAGGTGCGCTGATCAGGTAGTCCCGGTGCGCCAGAGCGTTGACCAGCAGTTCATCGAAGACGGTTTCCGGAACCTCATGCAATCCCGGCGTGTTCACTCCGTGTCCGACCCGCACCTTGTGAAGGTTGCGCATGACAAATCCAAGGGCGTTATCGAAGATTCGGCGCAAATTTCCGGAAAAGTCCTCGGTATCCACGTAATCGGTGGCGTGTATCTCGTTTCCGGGATAGCGGATGGCCTTGACCACAAACTGGGGAACGATGAATTCGGGTTGATCGACAAACAGCAACACACCGGCAAGGTTCAGATTGCCGCCTTCCGTGGCCAGGTTCATATTCTGCAACAACCGGGTCAGCTCGGCGGGAGTGTCCGGGTATTCTTGCTTGTACACGCCGCGCAGGAAGTCGCGGAAACGAAGCTTGTCCAGCTTATCAATGTCCGCTTTGGTCGGCAGTTCATCTGCTTGAAATTGCTCGCTCATCTTCTTGAGGTCCGTCATCGCGGCGGTCCTCCCCTGCTCAGCAATTCCGACAACCGGTAATTCACGCTCGTCATGCCGAAGTCGGGTTCCCGGCCGAACGGCTCCCGCACAGACGGATCGTCCACAACGGAGGCGAACAGCACCGCCCGCGCCCACCAGTGGTGGATGCCCTTGGGATGCGGCCCGATACCGGGCATCTTGTCGTAGGCCGACGCGTCGTTGATCTCCGGCAATGGCAGCGCGACTTCGATGAGTTTCTTCGGTTGTGTCGTCATGGGTTGTCCTGAACGTAGGGCGACCGCCAGACGTGGACCGCCCGTCGGGCCATGGATTGCTGCCGAGCCTCCAGAAGTTCAGGCGTCCATTCCTCCGGCGCGTCTTCGGCAATCTTCCGGGTCGTTCTGTACATGCTGCGGCCGTATGCCGCGCGTTTTGCTTCATATTCGCCATTGCCGACGTCCCGGTTGGAACCGACTTCGAGTAATGCGAGGTTGCCGAGTCTATATACGTTCGCTTCCCACTTATCCTTCGGGAACATTTCCGTCCAAGTGTCGGCGGGATTCTCCGGCAGGATATGTTCGATGGTCGCCGGGTCCGTGTCGGGATCGCATGGCCGACCTGTCGCGTCGTGTTCCAGTCGGCAGAGGATGTATTTGGCGAGCCGCTTGTGTTGCCCACCGGTGTCTAGGGCAAGCGTCGCGAAATCCTGTTCGAACTTGCGGTCATCCACGTAAATGCCCCTCATCGTCAGAAAAACATCCCTCGGCGTTCGCGCCGATCCCTTGAGCACAGCTTTGGCGGCTTGATGGTAGGTAGGCTCCAGCACGTTGGTGTTGAGTCCGCCAACGACCGAGTATCGAAAGGACACCACTGAGACGAGTTTAAGAACATCCGCAAAAGCATCCTTTGAGAACCGTTCCCAGGCGGCAAACAGCAACGGAGTCATCTGGCGAATTCCAAATAGGTTCAGTTCACGGATGTGTGGCCGGCAATCAGGATATTCAGTCCAGTACCCGTGGTTCGGATCGGATAACGCCGCAAACAATTCGCCTTTGGCGTCCAGCGCTTCGATCAGATCAAAAACTTCTTGCGGGGTGCCGACGCGATCGCGCACCATTTTGAACAGGCGCTGGGTACTGATCTTGGGTTGCTCGCACAGCAGGTGATAGCGGAGAAACTCGGGAAAACGTTCCTGCCGAACGACGGTGATCAGCGATCGCCAACGGCGTTGCAGCGCTTCAAGGTCGGTGAGAACCGTCACCCTAGAGAACAGGTAGTTCTTGAGTAAATCCGTGGACGATAGCTCCAATCCGCGCGCATTGAGTGTTTCAAAAACCATGTACGCATTGAGCTCATCATCCACCGTGATGAGAATAAACAACAACTGGCGGGCAACGGTTTCCGAAATTAGTTTCGCCAGCGCCTCCCCATCCGCCGTAAACTCGGAAACCGAGGTCAATTGGCACTGGAAGAACTGGAAGCACTGCCAGAGAAGCCGGTTTGACTTCGGCAAGCCGCGAGGATTGCGAGGAGGACGTAACTGAACGAGGTAGTCCTGGAAGAAGGCATTGTCGGTTTCGTTCAAATACAGCTTGCTGCTTTCGACAAGCGACGCAGGATCTTTTTCGTCAACAAACTTGTTTCGCAGGTTTTGGGCGCGCTGGCGGTTGGCGTCGGCATCGCATCCACGCTCCGCCATGGCGCGGAGCCTGTCTATGGCGGCAAGTGCCAGGAGAGTCAGGGTTGCCATGCGTTGCTGACCGTCAATGATTCTGAATTCGCGGTCGGTTTTTGCTTCAACGACCAAGGCGCCCATGTAGTGCCGTTCGATGGGTTTCGACCGCAAATCTATGAGGTCGTTCCACAGGTCATCCCATTGTTCCTCTTGCCAGGAGTAGTCGCGCTGGAAGGGCGGTACGCGGTAAACCTTTCCATTGCCGATGAGATCGAGATAATTGACATCTCGGGTATTCAGCAGATTGGCCTTGCTCATTCTGTATCTCCCTTTGCTTGGTCATGCTCAAGCACCAGCCGATAGTTTGCCGGGAAAAGCGTTATCAAGCTTTTGCTCAGCAGCGACCGCCGCCCTCATGGCGACCATTTCGACGCGCTTGGTCTCCTTGGCCTGCAACGTGGCGGTTTGCCCTCCGTTCAACCTCATGAGAAGTCCTGCCGGGACGATCAGTGCTCCGCCGATGACGATAGGCGGTAGCGGATCGACGAGTGAGGTGTGGACCGCGAGCAGCGGATCGAACAGGTAAGCGAGGCGAATCCGGTGCGCCTCCGAAACCAGCCGGAAAAGGTCGGAATCGCCATCGAAGCTCCAGGGCTTGCCGGATTCCACGATTTCGAGGTCGCCCTCGCGGTCACGATAGATCAGTTCATTGGCCGGCTTCCCTTTGCTGTCTTTGTAGGTCAGTTCGATGGCGACGGAACCAATCCAAGACACATCGACCACGGTTATGAACCCATCCGGCAGAATGCCCTTGACCGTCGCACCGCGTTTGAGTTCTTCGAGTCCGGCCATTAGGATTCTCGTTGTCTGATGTTGGAATGTTCGATTTTGATCATCGTTGCGGCCACTTCCAACAAGATCTACCATAGAGGCAGGGAGCGCACGGAGAAAATCCGAAATACTCCTCCGTGTTCTCCGTGTCTCTGTGGTGAAAGCCTTTCGCGGTGGCGGCAGCGATACCCCTGGCCGGGCGTTATTGTTGGGAATCTTCCCGGTGCGTTCGAAAGCGCCACCGACTGCCGTCGGAAACAGCATAAAGGCTGCCGCTCCGGTCGGTGCGATAGACCGGGATTTGGCGCGCCGCAAACCGCTCCAGGGTGGCTTCGGCCGGGAACCCGAAGCCGTTTTCGAAGCCGCACGAAATGAGCACCGCCCGAGGTCCCAGCCGATCCAGCCAGTCCGTTCCGGACGACCGCTTGCTGCCGTGGTGCGCGGCGATCAACAGGGTTTCGAGCCCCTCGCCGCTCACCGCTTCGCCCCGTGCCAGGCGTTTTTCAATACTTTGATCGATGTCTCCGGGGATCAGCACTTGGGTGTTTCCGAACCGCACCGCCAGCACCAGGGAGGTGTTGTTGAGATCTCCCGGAGGCGCGGCCGGATCCGACTGCCGTGGTTCGGGGTGGAGCACGCGCAGGGTGCAGCCGTCGAGTTCGATCGCGCGCGGCAAATCGGTCAGGTGCCGCACCGGCACCCGGCGCCGGCCGGCGATTTTCGCCGTCGCGGTGGTGCCGTCGGAGCGTTCGGTGTAGCCGGTTTCCCAATATTCGCCCACCGTGAACTGGCTTAGAATGAAGCGCAACCCGTTGCCGTGATCCGGATGGTCGTGGCTGAGGACCACCAGATCCAGGCGGCGGATGCCCCGCCACCAGAGAAACGGGGCCAGCACCTGACGACCCATATCGAAGGCATTATCCCAAGTACCGCCGCCATCCACCAGCACGGCCCGGCCTTGGGGGAAGATGAGCAGCGTGCTGCTGCCTTGCCCGATATCGATCACATCCACTTCCAGGGACCCCGTCGCCAGCCGGCCGCGGGCCGTTCCCATCGCCCCGCTCACCAGCGCCAGCGCCACCACGGCGGCCAGCGCCAGGCGCCGCCGGCGGTGCTCGGGACCCCGCGCGAGCAGCAGTGCCAGCAGCCCGTAGCAGCCGATCAGGGCCCAAAGCGGGAGCAGGCCGATCCAGAGATAAGACCAGCTCCAATCACCAAACCAACCGACCAGAACGCGAACAAGATCCAGCAGCCGGCCGTCCACCCTGAGAATGGGCTCCGCGATCCAGGGCAGCGCCGGCGCCAGCGCCATACCCAACAGGCCCAGCGGCAGCACCAACAAGCCGACCAGGGGGACCAGCACGGCATTGGCCAGCAGCCCGGCCACCGAAACCCCGTGAAAATGGTAGGCCACGATCGGCAGAATCACCAGGCTCACCGCCAGGGACAGGAAAAACGCGGAAACCATGGGTTCGAGCAGGCGCGGCGGCCAGCGCCCGAGCACCGGCTGGCAGCGCTCCAACAACGGTTGGAACCTGGGATAGACCAGCAGAATACCGACGAACGATGCAAACGAGAGCTGGAAGGAAACCTGCCACAGGGCATTGGGATCCGCGGCCAGCATCAGCAACGCGGCCGCCGCCAGAAAGGAAAGCGAATCCGGACGACGATAGCTCAAGGTGGCGGCCGCCAGACAGATCAGCATCAGCGCCGCCCGCCAGGTGGGCAGGGCGAGCCCGCTGATCACGGCATAAAGGAGGGCACCGGCCAGGGCCACGCCCCAGGCCGCGGGGCGATCGCTGGAACGGCGCAGCAGGCGGGGCAGCAACCAGCCGGCCGCGGTTTGCCCGAGCCAGAACAAGGACACCGCCACCAGTCCCAGGTGGAGCCCGGAAATGGCGAGCAAATGGGTGACCCCGGCCCGGTTCAGAGCGTCCCGGAACGGCGGTTCGATCCCATGCCGGTAGCCCAGAAAGAGCGCTTCCGCCAGGGCCGCGGCAGGCGGATCAAGGACCTGGTGGAGCCACTGGCGCAACCACTGCCGCCGCCGATCGATCGCCGCCGCGGCGGCATCGCTCACGCGCTGAAAAGGACCGACGGCGGCCGCTTCCAGTGGCGTCAGTTCGCCGTCGGTCTTGACATAGGCGCGGGCGTAAAGGCCCCGAGCGCCCATGAACCATTCGAAATCGAACGCCCCCGGTGTGCCGAAATTGTGGAAATGCTTGAGCGTAAGCGGCGCCAGCAGCCTCGACCCGATCGTCCAATCCTCGCTCGATTGCCCGATCGAGAGCTGCACTCCGCCCTCCACCGGGATTCTCCGGCCGTCCACTTCGGCGTATTCCAGGGCCAACTGGAGACGGGTCTTATCGGGATAGAAATCAGGCGGCGCCTGGATGCGGGCGGCAAAAACGGTGCCGGGGCGAGCGAAAAAAGGGGCCAGACTGGCGGGATAGGGCAATTCAGGAGCTGCGGTTTGACCGCGAACGAGCCCCAGCCCGAGGAACAGGACCGGGAGCAGGAGCGCGAGCGGCACCGGCCGACGACCCAGCCGGCAAGACCAGCAGAGGAGCGCGGCCGCCGCCGCCGGCAGCCCGGCAAGCCCAGCGGCCGGCAGCGGCCGGGCGGCAAACGCCCAGCCGTTCAGCCAGAGTCCGCCGGCGAAGGCCAGGCTGATCCAGACAAGCGGCCGCCTGCGGAACCGCTGTTCCAGCCTGCTGATGACTTCCGGCATGGCGGATCCTTCCGGTTCCGGTTGATGCCGCGCAAACCGGCTGCGCTCATTCGCGCACCCGCTTGATCCTCGCGCCCACCGCGGCGAGTTTTTGTTCCAGCCGTTCGTAGCCGCGATCGAGGTGGTAGATGCGGCTCACTTCGGTCCGCCCGGTCGCCGCCAGCCCGGCCAGCACCAGCGAAGCCGAAGCCCGCAGATCGGTGGCCATGACCGGGGCCCCGGACAACTGGCGAACCCCTTTCACCACCGCCGTGCGGCCGTCCAGGCGGATGTCCGCCCCCAGCCGCTGCAACTCGCTCACGTGCATGAACCGGTTTTCAAAAATCTGTTCGGCGATCACACTGACCCCGGAACCGAGGGCCATGAGGGCCATGTACTGGGCCTGCATATCGGTGGGAAATCCGGGGAACGGCCAGGTCTTCATATCCAGGCTCCAAATCGCCCCGGACCCGGCCGCTTCCACCACCGCATCGCCGCGGGTGGTGACCGTCATGCCGGTGGCTTCGAGCTTGCGCAACACCGCTTCCAGGTGATCCAGGCGACACGGCGAGAGGGTCAGCCGGCCGCCGGTGATTCCGGCCGCCACCAGATAAGTGCCCACCTCGATGCGATCCGGAATGACCGTGTGCGAACTCGGGCTGAGCTGATCGACGCCGTCGATCACCACCACCGGGGTGCCGGCGCCCTCGATTTTCGCCCCCATCTTGGTGAGGTATTCAGCCAGCGCGGTCACTTCCGGTTCGCGCGCGGCGTTTTCCAGAATCGTCCGGCCTGCCGCCAGGGTGGCCGCCATCATCAGGTTTTCGGTGCCGGTAACGGTCACCTGATCAAAGCTGATGGTGGCCCCGCGCAACCGCTTCGAGCGGGCGATCACGTAACCCTCATCGAGTTCGATGGCCGCTCCCATGCGTTCCAACCCGCTCAGGTGCAGATTGATCGGGCGTGCCCCGATCGCGCAGCCGCCCGGCAGCGACACCCGCGCCCGACCGTAACGGGCCACCAGAGGCCCCAGCACCAGGACCGAGGCGCGCATGGTTTTCACCAGATCGTAGGGCGCTTCCGTTCGGTCGATTTGGGCCGTATCCAGTTCCAGCCCATGATTCCATTCGCAGCGGACGCCCATGTGGCCGAGCAGTCGTTGCATGGTGTGAATGTCGCGCAGGCGCGGCACATTGAACAGGGTATGCCGGCCCGCCGCCAGCAGGGTAGAAGCCAGCAGCGGCAAAGCGGCGTTTTTCGCTCCGCTGATGGCGACTTCACCGTTCAGGGGTACGCCCCCTTCAATCACCAGTTTATCCATCGTTCACCTGCACCAGGTTGCACACCTCCTGAGCCGTTTCCCGACCGCGCGAGCGCGGCGGATGAAACCGCGCGGCGGGCGGGACCGGCCGGCTTTCACCCCGTGGCCTCGGGAGCCGCTGTGCGAGCCCAAAGAAGGCGGGTGATGCCGGCATAATCCTTACGGAAGCCATGGGCATCATAGTTTAAGTCGGCCGCCACCAGGGATTCCAGATGCTGGTCCTGGCCCATTCCGATTTCCAGCAGCAGGCGTCCGCCCGGCCGCAGTCGGCGGGGCGCCGCCGCAAGGATCTTCCGGATCAGGTCCAGACCCAATCGGCCGCCCCCAAGCAGCGCCCCCCGCGGTTCGAACAACCCCACTTCCGGTTGCAGACCGCTGAATTCATCGTCTCCGATATACGGCGGATTGGTAACAATCAGATCGAAACCGGGAGCCCGTTCGGACCATCCGCTAAAGAGATCCATCGCAGCCAGCGCGATGTGATCGGCCACCTGGTGGCGCCGCGCGTTGCGCTGGGCAACCGCCAGCGCCGCCGGCGACAGATCGGTGGCGGTGAGCGCCCAGGACGGCCGTTCCCTGGCCAGAGCGATGACGATCGCCCCGGAACCGGTGGCCAGATCCAGCACCGAAAAGCGACCGTCGGCCAGGAACTCGAGCGCTGTTTCCACCAGCAACTCGGTTTCCGGGCGCGGAATCAACACGGCGGGGGTGACTTCCAGCGTGAGCGACCAAAATTCCTGCCGACCGGTGAGGTACTGGGTCGGTTCCCGCGCAGCACGCCGCCGAATGAGCGCGCGGAATCGGGCCAGTTCCTCGTCATGCAGCGGCTGATCGAAGTGCAGATAGAGCCCGAGGCGTTCCATCCCGAGCACCGAGGCCAGCAGGATTTCGGCGGTGGCGCGCGGTTGATCGATGCCGTGGCGGCGGAAGTAGTCGGTCGTCCATTGGAGGACTTTGAGGATGGTCCAGGTTGGTTCCATACCACCAAGATCGAAGGCTAGGCTTGCTTGAGCACTTCAGCCTGGTAGTAGGCGATGAGCGGATCGATGACCTGGTCGAGTCCCCCCATGAGGATCTCTTCCAACTTATAGATGGTCAGATTGATGCGGTGATCGGACACCCGGTTCTGGGGGAAGTTGTAAGTGCGGATCCGCTCGCTGCGATCGCCCGTTCCCACCTGACTCTTGCGGTCTTCGGCAATGCGCGCGTCCTGTTCCTGCTGAATCTGGTCCAGCAGTCGCGCCCGCAGCACTTTCATGGCTTTGGCCTTGTTCTTGTGCTGGGATTTTTCGTCCTGGCAGATCACCACCAGGCCGCTCGGCAGATGGGTGATGCGGACCGCCGAATCGGTGGTGTTGACGCTCTGCCCGCCGGGCCCCGAGGACCGGAACACGTCCACCCGAATATCATTGGGGTCCACGAACACGTCGACATCCTCGGCTTCCGGTAGCACCGCCACGGTCACCGCCGAGGTGTGGATGCGCCCCTGGCTTTCCGTGCTCGGCACCCGCTGCACCCGGTGTACGCCGCGCTCGAATTTGAGTCGGCTGTAGGCACCTTTGCCGGCGATTGAGGCGATCACTTCCTTGAAGCCGCCGATCCCGGTGAGATGGCTACCCAGAATTTCCACTTTCCAGCGCAGCGCCTCCGCGTAACGGGTGTACATCCGGAACAGATCGGCCGCAAACAACGCCGCCTCATCGCCACCGGTACCGGCGCGAATTTCCAGAATAACGTTCTTGTCGTCGTTGGGGTCCTTCGGCAGCAGCAACCGCTTGATTTCCGCCTCGATCACGCCCAGGCCCTGTTCCAATCGCGCATCTTCGTCGCGGATAAGGGCCTTCATTTCCGGATCGTCTTCACCCCCCAGCATTTGCTGGTTGTTCCGGTATTGCTCGTGCAACTGCCGATAGCGCCGGTAGGCCGCGACCAGCGGAGCGAGTTCCGCGTGCTCCTTGGCGATCTTCCGATACTCCTGAAGATTGCCGACCACCTCGGGATTGCCGAGGCGTTCCTCGAGTTCGCGAGACTTGGCGGCTATACTTTCCAGACGGTCAATCATCGGTCGGGGGCCTCGAACCGGGGGGCGCCGACGGCGACTCCCGCCACCCACCGGGGGCCAACGGAAACGCCGACAACGTAAGACGCCGGAAGGGCAGCAACCCTTCCAGCGTTCACGCTAACATCAGCTGCGGCTGAACTCGCTCAGTTCTTTTGCTGGACCTTGTAGTTCTTGTACTTTTTCATGAAACGTTCGATCCGACCACCGGTGTCGATCAGCTTCTGTTTACCGGTAAAAAACGGATGACAATTCGAACAGATTTCCACCCGGATGTCTTCCTTGGTCGAGCCGGTCGGGATTTCATTGCCACAGGCACAGCGAATCGTGGTCTGGTGGTACTGCGGATGAATGCCTTCTTTCATGGTCCTCTCCTTAGTCTGCACGGGCTCCAAAAGCTGCTTATTATACCCATCGACCGGGACCTTTCAAGCTCTTTTTGCAGTACCCGCTACACCGGCGGACAAAATTAAAACCGGCTGGGGGGCTAATCCAGCCGGCTTCAACGAGGAGGAAAGAGTTATCAACTGCCTATCTCTTTAGCAATTCATATGCCAATGTTCGATGACATCCGTGCAAATTCGCTAACCACTTGATATGGTTT
>Ga0100398_1003551_pt1 | contig 12749 bp, 14 predicted proteins | sample CryGeymeta201522_FD_81568 | JGI IMG/M metagenome (GOLD analysis project Ga0100398, IMG submission 81568) | Groundwater microbial communities from Crystal Geyser aquifers in Utah, USA - Crystal Geyser metaG 2015-22 | ecosystem: Environmental > Aquatic > Deep subsurface > Groundwater | place: USA... | reverse complement strand
CAGATTTTCCTGTTTTCCTAATTCCATGTCTTCTTCACCAAAAGCCGGAGCAATATGGACAAGGCCAGTGCCCTCCTCAATAGAAACGAAAGAGGCCGACACCAATCTGTAACCCGGCTTACTTAACGCCATTGGGAAAATTGGCTCGTACTCAAACGAAATCAAATCTTTGCCTAAAATCTCTGCCTCTATTTCGTATTTCTCATTCAAAATTATCAGCCGTTCTTTGGCTAAAATGTATCTTTCCTCCCCCACCCGAGCCGTAGCGAAGGGTGAAGAAGAGGATTTATCCTCTTTGACTACTTTTACTTTCGCATATTTAATGTCAGCGCCCACTGCCAAGGCAGTGTTGCCAGGCAGGGTCCAAGGGGTAGTGGTCCAAACCAAAAAGAAATTATTTGCCTTGCCTTTAATTGGGAATTTAATATAAACAGATTGGTCTTCAATGTCGCGATAGGCGCCCGGCTGATTAACTTCAAAATTGGAAAGAGGCGTGCCGCAACGCGGACAATAGGGGGTAACCCGAAAATCACGATAAATTAAACCCAAATCATAAAGTTTTTTAAAAACCCACCAAACCGATTCAGTATATTCTTTATCCATAGTGGCATAGGCATTTTTATAATCAGCCCAACGACCGACTCGTTTCAAGGTGGCTATCCATTCTTTGACATAGCGGAAAACAGAATTCTTACAGGCCTCATTAAATTTCTTAATTCCAATTTTCTCAATATCTTTTTTCGTTTTGATGCCCAATTCTTTCTCAATTAAATTCTCAACAGGCAGACCATGGCAATCCCAACCCACCCGGCGCGGCACCTGAAAACCTCGCATTGTCCAATAACGCAAAACAGCATCCTTAATAGTGGTGGCTAAAATATGGCCGTAATGTGGTTGGCCTGTGGCAAAAGGCGGACCGTCATAAAAACTAAAAAATGGCTTCCCTTTTCTTTGAGAAATTGATTTTTCGAAAATTTTATTTTTCTCCCAAAATTTTAAGATTTTTTTCTCAATCTCAGGTAAATTCATATATCAAGCCCATGAAAAGGGCGCAGATAAAGATGAACCATTAGGTTCATCGCCTAAAGTTTTCTAAGTTCACCAACTTTTATAAAATTGGTTTTTTTCTCTTTTAGTAATTTTAGCAAGGACCGACTCTTTAATGCCCCTTCTAATAGCCACAAAGGATCGCCGTGACTTATAATCAAAATCGTCTTTCCTTTATGTCTTTTGTCAATGTCCTTTAAAAAATTTAACATTCGTTTTTGACAAACCAACCAGCTTTCGCCTTGTTTTGGCTTCTGGTAAAATCTTTTTTTAAAGTATTTGGGGAAATCGTGATAAAATTCGTCTTTAGTGCGGCCACGATAAATTCCCAAATTAACGTCTCTTAATCTTTTATCAAAATGTATCCTTTTATTCAATCCTTCTACCACAATTTTCGCGGTTTGTCGCGTCCGAAAAAAATCTGAAGAAAAAATTAAATCAACTTTTAATTTTTTAAGTTTTTTGGCAACTTTTTTTATCTGACTTTCGCCTTTTTGGGTCAATTTGACTGGCGGTTTATCTGACCAAGGATAAATATAGTTTTTCTTTTTCGTTTGATATATGGTCTGACCATGCCGCAAAATAAAATACTTATTTCTTAATTTCATATACATATATCTAAAATAAGGTCTCTTTATTCGTCTTACATTCTCTCTGGCGCAGAGATGCCCAAAAGATTCAAGCCAACTCTTAAAACCTCTTTGGCGCCATAAACTAAATGCAGGCGGAAAAGACGTTCGGCTTCTCCCGACTTAATGACGGGCAGGGTTTCGTAAAAATTATTCAAAGAATTAGAAAGATCGTATAGATAGTCAGCCAGCTGGTTTGGAAAAAGGTTCTGAGAGATTTCTTCAAGGACTTCGTCAAAAAAAAGAATTTTTACCATAATTTCTCTTTCTAGTCGATGAAGTTTGCCTCCTCCGGAGCTTGCCTTCATCTGTAACCCTTCGCCTCGCTCGGGTAGTCGATGAACTTCATTCATCTCCACCCTTCGCTCGGCTTCGCCTCGCTCGGGTAAAGGATGAGAAACGATGATCGGAAAATTTTTCCCTTTTTTGAATTTAGCCCTCCGCAAGATGCTGGCAAAACGGGCATAGGTGTATTGGAGGTAGGGCGCAGAAAATCCTTTCAGATTCAACATTTGATCCCAATCAAAAACAATATCGCTTAAGCGATTTCTAGATAGGTCAAAAAATTTAATCGCACCAATACCAACAATTTTAGCAATTTTTTCTTTCTCTTTTCTAGACAACGAAGGATTTAGCTTTTCAACCACTTTTCTAGCTCTCTCAATTACTTCTTTTAAAACTTCTTCCAATGGAATAAGTCGTCCTTCGCGAGTGGCAAATTTCTTACCGCCCGCAGCTAACATCGTACCAAATTTAACGTGAATAAGCTGGCCTCGCTTAGCAAATCCTAATCTTTCCGCAGCCCCAAAAACCTGATTTAGGTGAAACGCTTGCTGGTTGGCCGCCACATAAATAATTTTTGTCGCGCGCCATTTTTTAAAGCGGTGACGAATCGCTGCCAACTCCCGCGTGGTATAAATCGTGGCGCCGTCTGATTTTTGAATAATCTCTGGTGTCTCGCTGTCCGGGACGATAATTACTGCAGAATTATCCTCCCCCCGTTCCGCCACGCCTTTTTTGAGAGCTCCTTCAATTAACGATTTCAGTTCTGGTTCATAAAAACTTTCGCCAATCGTATTTTCAATTCTAACATCCAAGATTTTATAAACTCGGTTAAAATCTCTTAAAGATTCTTTAGTGAACCATTGCCAAATTTTTCGGTTTTCGGGGTCGCCTTCTTCCAGTTTTTTAAACTCTCTCCTGCCTTCTTCCAAGAGCTTCAAGTCTTCTTTTGCGGCTTTTGAAAAACGAACATATAAATTTAGCATCTCTGAAATTGGATTTTCCTTTAATTTTTTCTTATCTCCCCAGCGTTTGTAGGCAGCGATTAACAAACCGAATTGAGTGCCCCAATCTCCCGGAAAACTTAAAGAAATAACTCGGTGGCCCGAAAACCTCAAGATATTAACCAAGGCTTGCCCGATAATCGTTGTCCTTAAATGATGAATTCCCAGGGGCTTGGCGATATTGGGGGAAGAATATTCAATTACAATCGTTTCCCGCTTTTTGGGCTTTCTCTGAAAAGCTTTTATTCCCTGATAGTAAGTTCGGGAAAATAATTTTTTCAGTTCGTTATCATCTATCCAAAAATTAATAAACCCCGGAGCGGCAACTTCAACTTTTCCAAGTATCTTGTATTTTGCCTGCCCCGTAGGAAGCTGCGCGCTTTCCTTCGGGGTATTTTGTATTTTGTATTTTATTTTTTCTGCAATTTTTACAGGACTCAGCTTCACTATTTTAGCCAATATCATCGCTATATTTGTCGCGTAATCACCATGGGTCTTTTGTTCTGGCCGCTCAACCTTAATCTCGGGAATTTCAAAATTAGGAAATTCTCCCTCTTTCTGGAGTTCTTTAATTGATTTTTTTATCAAATTTTTAATTTCCTGCCGAATCATTAATTTAAATTTATTTGTATATAACTATTAATCTTCTGATGATAAGGTCGTTTTTTGATTTAAGAAAACTGCCGGGAAAATCAAACCAGATTCTTTTAAAATCGTTTATTTCTAATTTACGAACCTTGCCTAATTCCGGATCTTGTAAATAGATGTTTTTATTATTAATTCCCACTACTGCTGAATAATGACCTTCGTCAACCGAGAACCAATCTACAATTACTGGTATCTTTCTTTCCAAAATATATTTTCTAATATCTGAAATTTCTGAAAAATCTTTAATGAAACCCTTAAGGCCAAATTTTTTAACTGCTTTCAATAAACCTTCGGCTTCAACGCCTTTTGATTTGCTGCAATCGGAAAGTTTAGCTAATTCTTTTTCGCTTTTTTTAATACCGAAATAATCCAATACCATTCTTAGAGAGACGGGACCGCAAAAGCCGGTTGTCTGTTTAAAAGGTTTTACTTTCAGCATCTTAAGATTACTCGAAGAACATTCGTTCTTCACCGAGCTTTCGCGTAGCGAAAGCGAAGGTGGAAAAGAAGAAATCTTCTTTGACTCCACCCTTCGCCGCGTTGCGGCTCGGGTATTTAATTTAATTTTACCCCCACACCACAACAAAGACAAATCGCTTTGCGACAACTTGATGAAATCAGTCTTTGTTTGGTGTGGAGGTTTATCTTAAATTTTGTTAAAATTAAAGTATGTTAAAAGTCCTTGCCGAAAACAAAAAGGCCTATTTTAATTACCAACTCTTGGAAAAATTTGAAGCCGGGATTTCTTTGATTGGCCAGGAAGTAAAGGCGATAAAATTAGGGAAAGTAAATTTGACCGGTTCTTATGTAGTTTTAAGAAACGAAGAGGTTTATCTGATCGGCTGTTATATCCACCCTTATCAACCAAAAAACGCGCCTGCCGATTATAATCCCGAAAGGTCAAGAAAGTTGCTTTTGAAAAAACAAGAGATTAAGTACTTGGTCGGCAAATCAAAAGAAAAAGGCTTGACTTTATTGCCGTTAAAATTGTATCCTAAAAAAGGGAAAATAAAGTTGGAATTTAGCATTGCCAGGGGGCGAAAAAAAGTTGACAAAAGAGATCTAATAAAAAAACGGGAATTTGAACGACAGAAAGAAAGACTTTTAAAAAATGGATAATAAGGGGGGATGAAAGGCTTCGATGAGAAGTTAACCAAAAATAGGCAAGCCAAGTTATCAGACCTTGCCAAAACTGATAAACCGAATAAGTGCCAACTTATTCAAACAACCCGCATTAGCTTTTGCCTAATGCCATTCGTTTTGCTGATTCTCGCTGGGTAAAAACGAGTGTCATAAATTAGCGAGATAAATAGTTCTTTCAGGAATCCGGAAAAAACTGTTGAAAAATAGTTGGATTCAAAGTATAGAAATTTTGTCCGATTTAAATTCTATATTTTTTATTAAAATTGGGCTAAGCTTGTAGAATTATTTTGGAAAACCTCCTCACACCCGGGTTCAAGTCCCGGCATCTCCACTGAAAATCTAAAAATTATTATTAAACGACCATTTATCAACAATCAAATAAGGGCATTGAAGGTAAGAGGGATTGATGAAACAGGAAAACAATTGGGAATTTTAAGTTTGCCTGAGGCAATCCAAATGGCCAGAGAAAAAAATTTGGATTTAATTCAGGTCACGGAAAAGGTAGAACCGCCCGTTTGCAAGATAATGGATTATGGAAAATACCTATATCTGGAAGAAAAAAAAGAAAAAACAGCCTTCAAAAAGCAAAAAGGCAGCGAAATTAAAGGAATCAGATTGTCTTTTAACATTTCAGCCCACGATTTGGAAACCAGAGCCCGCCAGGCAGAAAAATTCTTAAAAGAAGAGGACAAAGTCAGAATTGAAATGATTTTAAGAGGTAGAGAAAAGGCCCATGCTGACTTTGCCAAAGAAAAAATCAGCCAATTTTTAGAGATTTTACAAAAACAAATCCCTTTCAAGACAGATAGAGAACTGAAAAAGGAACCAAGAGGTTTTACAATAATAATTGCTAAAGACAAAGAGGATAAATCCTCTTCTTAAACTTCGCTTCCTGCGGAAGCTCGTTGCATGAAGACAAGGAAATCAATATTAAAACGTTTTAAAATTACTAAAACCGGTAAGATTCTAAGAAGACCTACCGGCCTTGACCATTTACGGGCAAAAAAATCGGGGAACAAAATTAGAAAAAGTCGGAAATGGGTAAAGGTTTCAAAATGGGAAGCCAAAAAAATTAAGAAATTAATCCATGGTTAGAGTAAAACGAGGAAAATCAGCGCACAAGCGAAGAAAACATCTTTTAAAGTATGCCAAGGGTTTTCGCTGGGGAAGAAAATCTAAATATAAGCTGGCCAAAGACGCGCTCTTGCACGCCTGGAAATATGCTTATAGAGACAGAAAGGTTAAAAAGAGAGAGTTTCGGGCGCTCTGGCAAACTCAGATTAACGCCGCCTGCCGAGAACAAGGCATTTCTTACAGTAAATTTATCTACGGTTTAAAACAGAACAGAATTGAACTTGACCGGAAAATTTTATCTGATTTAGCCCAAAATCATCCGGAAATTTTTGAAAAGATTTTACAAACAGCTAAGAAATAAGCCTATCTACCAAAAATAAAAACCGTCAAAGAATCATTTACCCGAGCCGCAGCGCGGCGAAGGGTGGAGAAGCTCGAAGAAACAAGTTTCTTCTTCCGTCTCGCCTTCGGCTCGACGAACGAATGTTCTTCGAGTCTCAGGCGGTTTTTTCTTTTTTCAAAAGCGGCTAAAAAATAACCATTTTATTCTTTATTCTCGCGCCTTCTTTTTTAAGCAAGCGGGTTTTCTTTTTTATCCCTCTTCTGTATCCTCCAATTTTCCCGTTTGATTTTATTACCCGGTGGCATGGAATTTTTGGATTTGTGTTTTTATTTAGAATATTGCCAACCGCCCGCCAGGCTCGCGCTTGACCAGCCTTTTGGCTGACTTCTTTATACGTCATTACTTTCCCTTTGGGAATTCTTTTTACCGCTTCATAAACCCTTTTTTGAAAGGTGGTCGTTAGCTTTTTTGAGAATTTCTTTGGCATTTTTAAAAGTTAATTTTTCTAAAGCTTTCTCGTAAACCAGCCATACATAACTCATGTGTTCGTCTGAAATTTTCACCTTTTCGGTTTTTGCCTTGACTAAATAGAAAGTGACGAATTTCAAAATGTTTTTTCCTTCCCATTTAAAAAAGTATTTTATTGTTTCCTTAAATCCAGGAATAATTTCGATATCTTCCAGCCCGGTTTCTTCTTTAACTTCCCGCTTAACTGTTTCCTGTTCTTTTTCTCCTTTTTCAATGTGCCCTTTTGGTAAATCCCAATAAGTTTTGGGATGTCTGAGGCCAGGATATTGCAAAAGAAGGTAAAAATTTTTACCTTCTTCTTTCTTAAAAATTACGGCGCCGGCTGACTTTTCTACTGGCATAATTTTTATTTCAAAAACCGAAAATCCAATAGTATCTGATTTAGGATTTCAATATTCTTGTGGCCGGAAGTTTCAAAATAATATAACGTAGTCGCTGAAGCTGGCGCTTCATCTCCGCCCCTTTGCTTCGCTCTGGTATCTAATTTGTCCTTTTGCGGGAATATTACCAAAACCGCTACGGTGCTATTGTTTACGCCCTTGTAATTTCTTTTTATCCCTTGAGAACCGTCAATAATAATTGGTTCATCAGCTTCTATGCCAACAACTACTACATTTTGCTTCATCCATTCCGAAACAGACAACAAAGCATCATTATTTTCTACACCAAAGCTAATGTTGCTATTTTCTCTCTGACAAGAACGGCCGCAAAAAGAAGAATCAAAGAGGTAAAATCGCCCCGCCTCCTCTTTTGTTTCGCCTGGTTTATCATACCATTCGGCCGGATATTTGAACTCAAACCCGTATTCTTCATTCCGGTAAGCCTGCCAACCCTCGGTATTTAATGGTTGAAAGGGCTTTTCGGTTTCTTCTTCATTTTGTTCAAGGCCTAATAATCCAGACAGCTTTGCTTCTTCTTTTGCTATCCACCGCCCATAACCTAAAATTCCGGCGCCAACCACTAATGCCAAAATCCCTACAATTAAAATATATTTTAGATTAGTTTTACCTTGAGTAATAAATGGCATATGCTTGTTTGATTAATTAACTTTTTAGTTTATTTTAATATTTATTTAAAAAATTTCAATAATTTTTCCAATGGTTGAGTATTAATAATATCCTCTTTCTCGGCCCAGCCTCTTCTGGCTTGGGCGACACCGAATTCAATAAAGCGTAGTTGGTCTTTGCGGTGCGAGTCCGTGTTAATTACCATTTTCACTCCAGCTGTCTTTGCCCTGCGAATGTTCTGGTCGTTTAAATCCAGTCTTTCCGGATAAGAATTGATTTCCAAAATTGTACCTGTTTCTTTGGCAACTTTCAGAATTTTATCAAAGTCAATTTGGTATTCATCTCTTCTTTTGAGCAGTCTGCCGGTCGGATGGGAAATAATGTCCACGTGAGGATTTTTCATTGCCCGGATAATTCTTTCAGTCATCTTAGTTTTTTCCATTTTAAAAGAAGAATGGACGCCGGCAATAACAAAATCCAATTTCTTTAAGGCCTCATCTTTAATATCAATTGAACCATCAGACAAAATATTCGCCTCGCATCCTTGGAGAACTTGGGACTTGGGACTTGGGACTTGGAACTTTTTGTTTATCCTATCAATCTCCTTTCGTTGCCGAGAAAGTTGACCTTCGTCCAAGCCGTGCTCAATTCTTAAAAACTTGGTGTGGTCGGCAATGCCAACATACTCGTATCCCATGATTTCCGCGGCTTCTGCCATTTCTTTTATTGAATTTAAACCGCCATCCCATTTGGAATGGCAATGCAAATCTCCCTTGATATCATCATAGTCAGTCACTTTTGGCAATTTTCCCGCCAAAGACACTTCAATTTCTCCCTGGTTTTCTCTTAATTCCGGAGGTATCCATTCCATTCCTAATTTTTTATAAATTTCTTTTTCGTTTTCTCCGGCAATCTTTTTAGCGCCACGGAATAGTCCGTACTCAGAAAGTTTTAAACCTTTATTAATAGCAATTTTTCTCGTAACAATATTATGTTCTTTGGAACCGGTAAAATACTGGAGGGCAGAGCCGTAGCTTTTTTTCGGCACCACCCGAATATCCATATCAAAACCGTCTTTCATCCTGACCGAAGCTTTTGTACTACCTTTGCCCCAGATTTTTATTACACCGGGCAAAGAAACAAAAAAATCCATTACGATTTGAGGTTTTTGAGAAACCACCAAAAAATCAACATCGCCAATGGTTTCTTTCATTCTCCTAAGGGAACCTGCATAATCTATCTTTTCAACTTCTTTTAAACATTTTAATTTTTCATAAACCTCTTTTGCTTTTGGCAAAATTTCTCCCAACAAAAATCTTCCCTTGCTTCTTTTCAAAAAAGCGATGCCTTCTATAATGTTTTTTTCTGTAATTACTCCAAAACCAAAAAGCCGCGCAATTTTGCCGGCTTTGGCTGCGATTTGTAAATCTTTAATGTTTTTAATTCCTAACTTCTGGTAAAGAACCTTGGCTTTTTTAGGACCCATCCCCTCAACAGCGATAATTTCTTCCAAATTAAAAGGCATTTTCTTTTTAAGCTGCTCATAATACTTTATCTTGTTTGTTTTCAAATATTCTTCAATTTTTTCAGCAATGCTCTTTCCGACTCCGGGAAGACTCTTTAAAGCCTTTAACCCTCCTTTTTTGTAAATCTCTTCCACGTCCTCTTCCAAGGTTTCCAAATTAATGGCGGCTTTTTCATAGGCATATGGCTTGAAAGCCACTGATTCCGTTTCTAAATAAGAAGCGATTCCATAAAATATTTTAGCTATCTCTTGGTTCCGCATTGTGGTTAAAATGGTTTTTTCAAAGGCGGTACTCTAGGAGCGAAATGGTCTTTTGGGAAAATTTGATTACGAATCAAAAGTAAAAGCAAACAAGACCCTAATCCAAAAAAACTAACTAAGATAAAAACAGCCTTAAAGCCCAAAAAGGTTACCAATATTCCGCCAAAAGCAGCGGAAAAAGCGGCAGCAAAACCAATGCCGGTACTTTCAATACTCCAGGAAAAGGCTTCCCAGCCCTTGTCAATATGCCTGGTAAAAATACCTGCCCAACTGGGAATCACGCAAGCCATACACAACCCCCTGATAATTTCCAATAAAAAAACGTGCCAAAGTTGAGTAACAAAAATATAACCCAAAGGAACCAAATTGGCCAAAAAGAGACCGTAAATCAAGAATTTAAAATCGTCCCTTTCTCCTTTCTTTACATCAAGGAAATGAGCAATAAAGGGCTGGGCGATTGATTTAACAAACCAGTAGGTTGCAGCGATAAAACCAACGCTGACCAAGCTTCCGCCTTTAATTTGCTGGGTTATAAATATGGCGAAAATAGGCCCAATCAATCCCCAGCCAGATTGAAGTGAAAAATCAGAAAGAACCAAAACTCTAATAACTTTGTTAAGGCCAATCATAAATTTTTTCCTATTATTTTAACAATTATTTCTCTTTCTCTCGGCCGATTGTCAAAGTCGACAGAGATTGTAGATATCATTATTTTATTTTAAAGCAGTTTCAACTTTTAGCAAGCCCACAAAAAATTGTCAAAATCGAGCAGTAATATATAATTAATCCAATATGATAAATTATATCCATTGGTGGCAGTTCCCGCTTAATTTAGTATCGCTTAAATTAGAAGATAAGTTTAAAGAAAAATTTTTTGAAAAGACAAAGAAGCATTTTAAATCATTCAGTAAAACGGCTTTATTTTTGCAAGATAAATCAAAATTGTATAATAAAAAAATTACTACAGACCGTAGAATTGTTTGGTATTATCATAGAAAAGCAGAATATATCCCTGCTTGGGTTATATATGAACTTTCAAAGGAGATAAAAGCTAACCTACTAGGATTCGAACAAAATATTCAAGGATATGTCTCCACTTTTGGCCGGCTTTATATTTTTGCACCAAAATTACCTATTAAAATTACTCCAGAATTTACTGCCTTAGCAATTCATGGAATGTGCGATGGTTGTGTTAATAAAAACCACCTGTCATATTTCCAAAAGGAAAAATTTGGTTTAAAAAGAATCGCAAAATTATTTTTTAATGTTTTTGGAAAATATAAAGTCAATAAATATAAACGAGCACATTATTTTCCAACTATATTTTTAGCTATAATAACGAATTATTTTCGTATACATACTTATTTAAGCGCGACGGGTAGAATTCCCGCTAAAATATTGAATGGAAACAGGGAAGATAAAGTAGCAACCCTATTAGCTGTTTTACACGATGATGGGAATGTTTCCGGGAATGTAAGATTTTTCTCTTCAAATAAAAAATTCATTTTAGATTTAAAAAATATAGCCGAATCACTGGGTTACAAATGTAATATTTCTGTTTTTAAACAAAAGGGTAAAATGACAAAAGATCATTATTCTCTTTTTTTAAGTTGTGACTCTATAGAAAAATTTGCTCAGGATTGCAATGAATTGATTGCTAGATATCCTAATTTACATGTCGGAAGGAAATTAAATGAAATTAAAAATATAATAAAATTTAATCATAGAGGCTGGAAACGAAGAAAGAAGTTTGAAACTAAAAGAATAATATTGAACGCTTTAAAGATAAAACCTAAAACTGTTTTTGAATTACGAGAAATAGCTAATATAAATTTATGGACAGTTTATCATCATCTTCAGCAATTAATAAAACAAAATAAAGTCAAAAAATATAAAGTAGGTCCGAGATTTAAATATCAACTCAATCACTAATGATTTTAACTATCACTTCTCTATTTCTTGGTCTATTATCGAAATCAATTAATACAAGATTCTGCCATTGACCCAAGGCCAATTTACCATCCTCAATTGGAACTGTTAAACAGGGTTTCATCAGAGCCGCCCTCACGTGAGCATAGCCATTGCAGTCGCCCCATTTTTTACAATGCTCGTAATCTTTATTCATCGGGATGATATTTTCCAAAACCCTTTTTAAATCTTTAATTACTCCTTCCTCGTATTCAATGATGGTTATGGCACAGGTTGAATGAACGACAAAAACTAAACAAATCCCTTCTTTTGCCCCTGATTTTTTAACCAAATCTGAAACCTTATCGGTTATATCTATTATATCATTGTTTCCTTTAGTAGAGAGATTAAATTTCATTTATCGAGCTTCCGTAGGGTCAAAGAGGTAAACCTCTTTTCCACCTCAGCTGACGCCTCGGTAAGCGAAGATGAAGAAGAGAACGTAGTTCTCTTCGCCTTGTTGAGTACTATTTTTTCTGTTTTTTTAAACAACGCGTTCTTCATTAATTCTAATCCTAAATGAAATAAAACCATTATTCCAAACATGGCCAAAATTAATTCCGCTCCCCTGATAATCAAAGCGAAAGCGGTTCCGGCGCTTGCTGAAAAACCCAAAGAATTAAAGGCAAAAGCCTGAATGGCTTCATGGGAACCAAGATCAGCCGGTATAGGAATCATTGATACAAGACAATAGAAACCAAGAATTGATAAGGCCGGCACAGCTCCCAGACTTTTTCCCAAAAACAACACCAATAGCCAAGTCCTAAACCACATAACCCCTGCTCTTAAAAAGGCGAGAAAAAATCCTTTCCACATTGTCTTTTTTTTAGGCTTTAAAAAACTAAAAATCTCTTTTTCAATTTCTAATGGCTGGCTATCCAACTTGCTGTTGAAAATCCTGCCGATGGCTTTTGCCATACTTTCTCTTTTGAAAGACTTGAAGTAAAAATAAACAATCAAAAAGGTCAAAATAAAAATAATTCCTCCGAAGATAAGCCCTGCTTTTATTGGCGGCAACCCGATTTTGAAAAGAAAGAAAAAAACTCCAAAAAAAATAACCACCAAACCGGCAGTCAATTCCAAAATCCTGTCTACAATCACCGAAGCCATGCTTTTTGACCATGGGACAGAGTCGGTTTCTTTCAAAGCGTGTGCCTGAAAAATCTCAGAACCGACAATTACTACCGGGGCTAAATATCTGATGGCAAAACCGGCCAGATAGGCGCGCCAAAGTTTTCTAAATGAGATTTTAACTTCCATTCCTCTCAAAATCTCCTGCCATTTCCAAGT
>Ga0100398_1003541_pt1 | contig 12758 bp, 9 predicted proteins | sample CryGeymeta201522_FD_81568 | JGI IMG/M metagenome (GOLD analysis project Ga0100398, IMG submission 81568) | Groundwater microbial communities from Crystal Geyser aquifers in Utah, USA - Crystal Geyser metaG 2015-22 | ecosystem: Environmental > Aquatic > Deep subsurface > Groundwater | place: USA... | reverse complement strand
ATGGGAGAAAAAAATAATGGGATTCTCGAGAAAACCTCTCCAAATTCTCCATTCATCATTCATCATTTCCTCTATCTCCACTTCTCCTAAATTCCTTCGTTCTCCATTTTTTCAAACTGCTAAACTCTTACCAAATTACAAGATTTTCGGGCTTTGAGATTTTCAGGTTATCAGGTTATCAGGTCGATCACGAGACCTCTGATATCGTCGAGGCTCGCCAATAGCTTCAAGGCTTTGTCTTGCTGAAGAGTCTGCCTTGTCATGGAATCAATTTCCGAGTTAACTGTTTCGACCAACTGGTAAACCTTTTGCTGACCGTCTTTCGGAGAGCCGGTTTCCTGGCGAAGCGAGAACATTTCCTTGCCGACCCGTTGAAGAAACTGCTTGATGCCATTTTTGTAATCGTCGAGTCTCTCTTCGTCGGGGGATTTGAAAAAGCGATCGCCCAGTGCCCGAACCTTTGAAAGGATCTCCTTTAGCTCACCATCGACCTGTAAAACACTCGCTTGTTTCAATGTTTCAGCGAATGGAACGGCAGACAAAGCGCCCCCGCCCGGTTTCCCGGGTACGGAGTGCCCACTCGGATTAACCCCGGAACCATTGATTTTAAGGTCAACCATTTTTTCTGGAATCAGCTGTCGACAGCGCAGAGAATGACTCTGTTTCGGCCGAGTTCCTTGGCCTGATACATAGAGCTGTCGGCCTTCTGGATGAGTTCATCCTTGTCGTTGGCATTGAGCGGGAAACCGGCGACCCCGATGGAAATAGTGGAATGCAACGGCGGCTGACCGGGGGCGATCGGAGGGAATTCGCATTTTGCGATGTCGCGCCGGATCCGTTCAGCGACGGTGCGGGAATCTGACTGCGTGGTTTCGGGAAGTATAATCACGAACTCCTCGCCGCCATAACGGGCGGCGATGTCCGTCGATCTGATGTTGCGGCGAAAAATATTGCTGATTTCTCTCAAGATGATATCGCCCTGTTGGTGGCCGTATTTGTCGTTGATATCCTTGAAATGGTCGATGTCGCACATCAACAGCGACAAAGTGGCATTGTACCGACGGCTGCGTTTTACCTCTTCGTCGAGGCGTAGTTGGAAATACCGATGCACGTAAAGTTTGGTGATCGAATCAGTTATCGCCAGCGAGTAGAGCCGGGCATTTTCGAATGCGATTACCGCTTGGGAAGCCAGTGTTGAAAAAAACTCGAGATCGTTCTCAGTGAACCCTTCGCCGTTTATTTTTGGCCCGATCTTCATGACGCCGCATAACTCCCCCTCTTTCAACAGGGGAAGGTAGACCGCGAATGACAAAGGCCGATTGATTGCGGTGTAGCTCTGAAATGTCGTGTTGGTCGCCAGTTCTTGTGCCAGGATGGGTTTCTTTTCTTTGAAAAGTGTGGTCATTGCCCACACCTCGCCAGGATCTTTCTCGAGGCTCTTCACGAGTTCCTCTTCGATTCCCTTGAATGCCTTGACCTCGAGATCGGGGTTCTCATCGCCGATCAGCATCAATACGCCCTTGTTGGCCCACACCGTCTCGAGAAACATGTCGATCGATATTTTGACGAGCTCATCGAGATCCAGGGTCGAACTAAGAACTTTTCCGGATTGCTGGAGAGTCATAAGGTTGAAAACTTTGCGGTCCAGCTCATTTTTGGTCAACTCGGATTGCTCGTAGAGAGAGGCGTTATTGATCGACGTGGCGGCCAGCCCGACGAGAGCCTGGATCAACTGAAGGTCGGCGCTTGAATAATTGGCGCCGTCTTTTTTTTCGCCCAGGACGACGATCCCGACGAAATGATCTTTGATGCGCATGGGCATCATCAAACGAAGTGAGCGACATGCATCGGTGTCGAACTCGGCTACAAGAAGATTGCCGGCCTGCTCGTCGATAAGCCAGAAACCTTCTTCCGCGAAAATTTTGGTGACGAGCTTGTTGTCTGAATAGAATCTGAACTTGGCGAACAGCTCGGGTGAAAGCCCAAGAAGGTCTTTAACGGCGACCAGATCATTCCGGTTGGAATAAAGCATGACCGCACCCCCGGTTATCTGGAGGCGCTCGGTGAGCAGGCCGAGAACGGTTCTGATGAGGGTGTCACCATTCAATGTGGCGCTCATGGACTTTCCCGCGGCATAAAGCACCGAAAGCGAGTCGACTTTTCCCTCTAGCTCTTTGTTGATTTCGGTGATCGTCTTCATGTAATGCTCGATCGCTTCGCGGAATTCAACCAGGCTGCCGACGATTTTGCCGAAACTGGTCTGAACGTCTCCCAGAGCATCCATTTTCGAGAGGTCGAGTGACTCCGGGGTATCCCCGTCGGCAATGGAGTCGGCCAGTTCGGCAAAACGCCGGAGGGGAATCAAAATTTTGAATTTGAGGATGAGATGAACCAGAACGATAAACAAAATCCCCGTAAACGCCATGGGAAGCGGGGGAACAACATAGCCCAGAAATGAAAAGACCTCAAAGCAGCCTCCCCACACGATGGCGAGGAAGAGATTCAGTTTGAAGGCAAAGCTCATTTCTCGTTTTTCTCCATGAGCGAACGACCACCCCTGTCCCGAAGTCCTTCCATGATAACAGAAAACACAAAATCCTGGGGGGCTGACGCATCAATCACCAGAAAGCGCTTCGGCTCACTCGAGGCCAGAGCTAGATACCCTTTGCGTACTTTTTGGTGGAAGGCTACTGCCTCAGATTCAATTCGGTCAAAAGATTTTTTCCCCCCGTGGCGGGCACGCTCAAGACCAATTGCCGGATCAAGATCGAGAAGAATGGTCATGTCCGGAAGAAAATCACGAAGAAGGTTCTCGTGGAGCGATCGGATAACTTCAGGGGTCAGGCCGCGGCCATAACCTTGATACGCCACGCTCGAATCGAAATATCTGTCGCATAGAACGACCTTGCCCGTAGCGATGGCGGGCTGGATGACCTTCCGCAAATGCTCTGTCCGTTGGGCTAGCATCAGGAATGCTTCCGTCTCAGGCTCCAGCCGCCCATTTTCAATGTCGAGAAGGAGCGCGCGAATTTTGTCTCCAAAGGGTGTTCCGCCGGGTTCCCTGGTTAGAACAACGGTGTTTCCCAAGGATTCCAGGCGGGACTGGAGAAGCCTGATCTGGGTGCTTTTCCCGCTTCCCTCGGGACCTTCAAAAGTAAGGAAAAAACCTGTTTTTGTGGCTTTGGTGCTCATGACGATTTCGGTCCGGTTATTTTATTCCGAAAAAATCGTCGAGTTTGGTCAGTTGGAAAACGCTTCTAATGCCGTCACCCAGGTTGGTAAGTTTCAGTTTCCCGCCCCGGCGGACGATCTCCTTTTTCAGGAAAACAAGCATTCCCAGGCCCGAACTATCGAGATAGATTACTTTCTGAAGGTCGATCGTGTATGTCCAGTTTCCGGAAGTGACGGCTTCGGTCACCGTGGACTTGAGGATTTTGACCTGATGAACGTCGAGTTCGCCTTCAATGAGAAAAGTGGCTTGCTGTTTTTCTTTGTCAACGTGTGATTCGATTTTCATCCGGCCCTCCAGAATCGACGATATGGTCGATCATTTTGACCATGCGAAGAACAACGGTCCCCGTGGGGGGATCAGTCGAGAACTCCACCAGATCCATTATGTTGCGCATGATATAGACCCCCAGCCCTCCTTCGTGGATGTGGTCGAGATCGGGAACCGGTATGGCCCGGGGGTCGAACTTGCGGTCTTCATAGATGACCTGGACGTAATAGAACTGCGATGAAACCTGGATCGTGAGGTCGAACTTTTTTGTCTCGTCGAAATGGAAAGCATGCTTGATAACATTCGTACAGGCTTCAGAAACGGCCAGTTTCACATCGTTCAAAAGCTGGGACCGAAAGTTGTGGGAAAGCACGCAGGAGCTCAAAACACGTCGAACAAGGGACAACGATCGGGGATTTCCCGAAATCTCTATGTCTACCAAAGTTGCTTTGGCGCGGGGATCCTTCAGAAGCTCCGCGATATGTTTCGGCAATTACTTTCCCTCGGGAGAACATTTTTCAAAATCTCGAATTTTCTCAGATGTTACCCGAGGACTATTGAGCTGAGGTGTCATCTCAATAACCCGCGGAGACTTCGAAAACACCGAAATGACGGAAGGCCTTTCCGCTTTTTGGAGAAGATACGAGGGGTGTGACCTTCGCGCAATGTGGCGACCAAAGTGGCAGCGGCTTCCAGCCGTTGCAGCGGAGGCTCTCAAGCCCCCGCCACTTTTCGGACATTCCAACACAGCCTGAGTTGTTAACAACCTTAACATGCTTCAAAGGTCGCATCCGATACGAGCCGAGACTAAATCGAGCTTTAGCACTTACGTTTTGCTGTATCTGCTCAAAAAGAAGGGGCATTAGCTGATTCTCAACATAAAGCGAGATTCCTTACATTCGTTCGGAACGACAAACGATGCTGTCATTTCGACCGAGGGGAGAAATCTTGGTATCATCTCAATAATTCGGGGGAAGCATGAGAGCAGGCCGGAGGGCGCAAGGCGCCCGACCGCGGGGAGTGAGGCACGCGAATTCACTTCGCGTGCCGAGAGTGGGCGCGTGCCCCCTCTTTTTGACAAGATACAAATCTTGTTTCCGTAGCAGGGAAGATCTCTCACATTCGTTCGAGATGACATTTTTACGATGGTTCATATTGCATTTCCCCGAAACATTGAGTAATACGTTTTGCCTTTCTTTTTTCCGCGCCTCCGCGCCTCCGCGCCTCCGCGCCTTGGCGTGAGCCGGCTTTCTTGAATCAGCCTGTTTTTGGGATTCTCCCTTCCGTCAAAGCTTGTTCATCAATTCAGGCTCCAATAATAGCATGTGGTGGCGAATGGCGTCTACTCGGACGGTTTTTCCGAGCTGACGATAGGTCTTTCCGAGAAGGAGGGCGATCTCGGCTGACTGGGGGTCGAGGAAGGCCCCGGTTTCGAGATACTTCACGGCTTGGTCCGTCTGGGCGAGATCCTCGAAGCCAAGGTGGCAGATGCCCATGAAGGTGTGTGCCCATGCGACATCGGGGTGTTCCCTAACGATCTTTTCGCATGCCTTGATGTTTTGGTTCAGTGTCCGAAGCCTTTCGGGGCCTTTCAGAAACTCGAGTTGGGCTTCCAGAAGACCCCATCGAAGCCACATTGGCGGCTCTGGAAGAGCGTTTCCCTTGTGCCAGGTCAGCAAAGCTCTTTTTGACCATTCGTCCCTTTGCGGAGATCGTCGTGCGACCATGGTTTGAGCCCAGGCCATCTCGTAGAAAAACCACGGCCGGCTTTTTTCTTTTACGACCCGCTCCTGGCAGGTTGCGAGGAAATCCATAAGTTCGTTTTTACCGCTTCCCTCGGATTCTTTCGCAAGCATCTCGACGATCTTGCGGCGGTAATGCCCATTATCAGGAAACAGATTTTTCAACGATGAGTAACACTTTCTGGCCTCCGTGAACGATTGGAAGTTCTCGTGCAGCCTGGCCAGGGCAAACAAGGCTTGCGGATCGGAACTGAGTTTTACCCATTCCTCAAGATGATGTACCGCCTTCTTTTCTTCTCCTAGAACGCGGTAAACGAGCGCCAAGCCGCGATGCGCCCATGGCGAGTTTTCGAAATGGGCGAGGATTTCCTCGAAAAGTTGTTCCGCCCGTTTCATTGTTTCGGGCTGGAATTTGGTTCCTGCGCCGAAGATGAAGTTAGCGTAGGCTTCAATCAGGAGAGGGATTGGGGACTTTTTTCGCAGTTCCGCCAACTCAGCGTGGATCAGTCTGATCAGGTTGCTTAGCGATTCGCGCTCGAACCGCTCCCCCTTTATCTGGCCGCGCTTCAGACGAAGGATTGCAAGATTTGCTTCGATGTCGGTTGGGTGGTCTTTCAGGAGCGAAGCCAGAAGTTCGATGGCGAGCTGTGACTTCTCTTCGAACTCGTAGATTCTGGCCAGCTGAAAACCTGCCCAATATTCTTGTGGACGCGCGGCGCGGACTTTTGACAGCAGTTCCGATGCACGCGAAAGCGATCCGATCTTGATGTTGACTTCGGCCAAAAGCGCCAGCCAGGATATTTCACGGGGAACGAGATCCAGAGCCCGGTCCAGTTTCTCGATGGCGGAAAGGAAAAACTTTTTTGAGATCGCTTCCTTGGCCTTTTGAAACAGCTTCTCACCCTCGGCGCGGGCTTTCTCGATGCGGATAAGCTCCGGAGCCTGGTAGGCCCGAACGCACGTAGGATCGAGCCGGGAAGCCTGCTCGAATGCCTTTTCCGCCGCCTCAAAGTCGCCGAGACGAATCAGGATCTCAGCATAATCGCACCACGCGTCGGGATGATTTTGCCCGGCTTCGATAAGAACCTTTTGCGCTTTCGCAACCCTCGGGAAATCCTCATTCTTGCACGCGCATCGGACTATTCCTTGAAGCGCCCAAATTGTCCTGGGCATCCCCTCGAGATAACTTTCATATTCAAGGAGCGCTTTTTCCGGGGCTCCCCGGGTTTCGAAAACCGTTCCAAGAGCTTTGATGATGTCGGGATTGTGGGGACCGATCGCACGAGCTCTTTCAAGATCTTCAAGGGCGCGTTGCGTCCAATTTCGGGAAAGAAAATAGTCGGCCATCCGCAGAAAAATATCACCGTCTCGAACCGTCTGGTGCCGGATGCGCTCGAACATCTCGTCACCCTTTTCGTCCATGCCCATGTCGTTGTAGAGCTTTCCCATTTCGAGCAGAATCTCAAGATTATCCGGGCGGTCGATCAGCGCCCTTTCGAATTCCAATACGGCCTTTCCCCGCTCGTTCAACCCTAAAAAGGCTTTTCCAAGACCAATGCCCAGATCCGGATCGTTGGGAAACAGATTCAGGGCATCCTGGTAATGCTTCACCGCTCCGTCGTTGAAATTTTGCGCGAGCATGGCCTTTCCAAGGAGAAGGGACATCTCGCGCGTCTCCCCGGCGGCCTTTCGGTATGCCCAAAGATCCTGCTGCGCCGCCGCAGGATCGTCGAGACTCAGCTCGAGTTCGGCAAGCCGAAGCAGAACCTCCGGCTTCTCGTCCGCTCGACTGCGCAATGTCTGAAGCTGCTCGAGCGACTGTTGGCGCATTCCGGCTTCGCGCAGAAGCTTCGCTGAATGCAATGCCGTTTCGAGGTCGTGCGGATCAAGGGAAAGAACTTTGTTGACGGCTTTTATGGCATCCTCGGACCTGCCGAGAACCTCGTAGATCTTGGCTCCAAGCCTGAAAACCTGCGGGTCTTCAGGGGACAGGGCTTTCACCGCTCGGAAGGTCGAAAGGGCTTTCTCGGCTTTTCCAGCTCGGAGAAGAGCTTCAGCAAGCTGAAAATACACTTCGGGCGAGGACGGGTTCTTTTTTACCTGGGCGTTGAAAACGCTGATTTCGTCGGAAACCGGATGGGACGAGGGAGATGAATTCTGACTATCGAGTTGCCGAGTATGCGAGGGTGGTTGAGGAGGCTCTTCCTCTGCGGTGTTGTTGGATTGGTTTTCAACCGGATTGCTTTTTTTGGTAGTCGGACGGACTGTTTTTCCAATATGCGGCAGCCGGGCTCCGCACCGCCCGCAGTAGATGCCTTGCTCGTATGGAAGGTCGCACTTGGGGCATGACGGCATTGTCACATCTCCTGGGGAACGGAAATGCCCAGCAGATTGAGCCCTTGGGCAAGAACACGCTGGGTCAGCCTGCACAGAAACAGCCTGGAATTACGTATCGTGACATCGGTGCAAGTCAAGACCGGGCATCGATCGTAGAAGACCGTGAACTGGGTCGCAAGCTCGAAAAGGAAATTGCACAACGTGTGAGGACGAAGCTCCGATGTGACCACTTTAACCGCCGTCGGAAGCTCCATGAGCTTGAGAGCCAGCGCCCGCTCCGGCGGCTGCCCGAGAATCGGAGGGCCGAAGGTTTCTTCGGGTGAGACGTCTCCCTTGCGAAAGATCGAACAAATGCGGGCGTGCGCGTATTGTAGATACGGCGCGGTATTCCCGGCAAGCGCCAACATCCGGGGAAACGAAAATACGTAATCGTTGTTCCTGTTCTGGCTGAGGTCGGCATATTTTATTGCCCCGATCCCGATCATCCGGGCGACCGCCCTCTTTTTCTCTTCGGAAAGTTCGGCATTCTTTTCCTGGACTACCGCGTAGGCACGCTCGACGGCTTCCAATAGAAGGTCGGAAAGCTTGATGTTTTCACCACTCCTGGTTTTGAGGGGTTTGTTGTCTTCGCCGAGAACGCTTCCGAACGGAACGTGTTCCAGCGTAACAGTGGATTCGCCCTTCTTGGTCCAGCCGCAGATATGCGCAACCTCGAAGACCTGCGCGAAATGCAACGCCTGACGGGCATCCGTAACATAGATGACGCGATCCGCACCAAGCTTCTGAATTCTGTACAAGATGGCGGCGAGGTCGAAAGTTTCGTAGTTGAACCCACCGTCGGTTTTCTGCACGATAACCGGAAGCGGGCTTCCATCCTTTGCCTTGAAATGCTGAAGGAAAACGCAGCGGGCGCCACGGGACTCGACCAGGCGACCCTGGCGATCTATCTCCGCCACGGTTTCGGCCAGCCGGTCACGGTAATGACTTTCCCCGGCCTCATCTTCGGAATTCAAAAGAACTCCGAGTTCTCCGTAGATTCGGTAGACTTCGCGCATCGAAAGACGGGTGATCGTCTGCCAATCTTTTAGAAGGGCGCAGTCGCCGTTCTGCAGGCGAACGAGGATTTCATGGCAGGCGGCAGCCGCTTCAGGCTGTATGGCGCAAGCCTTGGATGATTCGCGATAAATTTCCTCGAGGCGGGGAAGGGTCAGTTCGAGGGCCGGGTCGCGGCCGGTCTGTTCGAACTCCCGAAGGAGAGGGCCGGCCTTCCAGAGTACCATGGCCATGGGGAGACCCCAATCCCCGAGATGGTTCTGACGGATCACCCGATCGCCACCCGCCTCGATCACGCGTGCCAGGACATCACCGATAATCGTCGATCGCAGATGTCCGACATGCATCTGCTTTGCGATATTGACGCTCGAATAATCCACAACGACGGTTTTCGATGGCCCTTCATGATGGAGGCCCAAATTTGGATCTTGGGAGAACCCGACCAGAACGCGTGAAATCGCTTCATCTTTCAGAAAGACATTGATGAATCCGGGCGGAACCGCCTCCACCTTCCTGAACCAATCCGTCTCGGCGGAAAGACATTCCGCCATGCGTTTGGCAAGGTCGATGGGCTTTACTTTGGCAAGCTTGCAAAGTTTCAGAGCCGAGTTCAGGGCAAAATCGCCCCTGGCGACGTCAGGGGCGGTCTGCAGCTCGAAGAAATCCTTCGGGTTGGCGGCATACTCCGCGGCGAGCGGGGACAAACGTTTTTGAATCATGCTACTGAGTTGTTTGCGCATGGGGCCCTCCTTATGCCTTCAATCGGAAGATCAGCCACACACCCACCAAGCCGATCAGAAAGTTGGGAAACCATACTCCCAGGAAGGGAGAAAGGTATGAACCTTTCGCGAAAGCCTTCCCGGCGGCGAAAAGCACGTAATACAGGAAGATGATGACTACTGACAGGCCGATTCCGATGCTTGTCCCCGAACGGCTGGTCTGACAGCCGAGCGGAGCTCCGATCAAAACGAAAATCAGGCTCGCGAAAGGGATCGACGTTTTGGTCCAGAACTCGATCCAGTTTTGGATCAGGGCTGGGTTCGAAAGGCCCTTCTGCCTGAGATCCTCGATGTGGGCGTACAATTCGAAGATGTTCATCTGCCGCGCATTTTTGCTCTCCGGCACATCGTCGGGATTCACGTAGTGCGTGTCAATCGGATATTCGAGGCGATTGAAATACGTATGGTGGTAGTCGGACCCTTCCGAGCGGAAATCCGAAATGCGGCCGGTCCAGAAGGTGCAAAGACCGTCGTCCAGGCGTGCCTTGCTGGCCTCGATCACCCTGGGGAAATTCGTCGGCTGACCTTCATACATTATCACCCCGGACATATTCTTTGAAATTGGATCGAATTTTTGCACGAAGAACTTCCGGCCCGGACCTGCCTCGAAAAATCGGTTCTCTGATATGTGCGGAAGCGGTCGTTTCAGAGTCACCTCGCGCCTGAAAAGGCGTGTGAATTTGTCATTCGCGACCGGTACAACCTTTTCGTTGAACAGGAAAGTCAGTCCAGTGACGAGCAACCCTGAAATCACTGCCGGAACGCATATCCGGCTGAAGCTGTAACCTCCGGCCTTCATCGCGGTGATCTCTGAGTCGCTGGACAGGCGGCCGAACGCGACCAGGGTCCCGAGGAGGATAGCCATCGGAAAACTTATTACGAGAGTGGGCGGGAGGCTGTAGATGAAGAAAAGAAAAGTCACCGATGGTGGAACGCCCTTCGAAAAAATCAGGTTGATCAACTCCATCATCAGATCGATCAACCAGATGGCGACGAAAAATGCCATTCCGAAAAGAAACGGCTGGAGCAACTCACCGAATATGTAGCGATCGATGGTCTTCATTTTTCTTTATACATTAAACGTAACTTCTCAAGGGGGTGACCTTCGCGCAATGTGGCGACCCAAAATGGCAGCGGCTCCCAGCCGCTGCAGCGGAGGCTTCCAGCCTCCGCCACTTTTCGGGCATTCCAACACAGCCTGAGTTGTTAACAACCTTAACATGCTTCAAAGGTCGCACCCCTTCTCAATAAAGGGGGGCACGCGCCCCCTCGCCTCGCGTCGTAAATTCGCGAGGCTCGTCCCCCGCGGTCGGTCGCCTTGCGCCCTCCGGTCTGCTTTCATGCTTCCCCCGAATTATTGAGGTGATACCATTAAACGTATCTACTCAATAATTCAGGGGAACTCAATGATTCCTGGCGCAAGAGATTTCTCACTTCGGTCGAAATGACGTCATCGTTTGTCATTCCGAACGAATGTGAGGAATCTCGCTTTATGTTGAGAATCAGCAAATGCCCCTTCTTTTTGAGCAGATACCATTAAACGCCTGTGCAAACACGGTGTTAATGTATACTTCCCTGGCCGTTATTGCAATATCATCTACGGGGGCGGCACGGGAAAAAACAATCCTGGCGATGGCATGTGTGGTATAATGCCTTTCGTCGTGGTAAATCCGGCTTTTGCGCGGCAATTTTGTTCTCTTTCGGAGTCTTCATGCAGAATCATTACCAGTTGCTCGGAACCGCGAACTTCGCCTCCATTGAAGAGATCCAAAAGGCATTCAACAGGCTGTATGCCGATCTTTTCACATCCGGGAGCCCGCTGGCAAATATTCCGCGATTGAAAGAACTGAAAGACGCTTTCGACATTCTGAACTCCCCTGAGCTAAGGGCCGGTTATGACGCAAAACTCCGGGACTTCCTCCACGAACTGGACCGGCAATATGAAAAGGCTGTTGACGCCCTTGCCGCGGAGAAATACGACGATTCAATCGCCCTTTTGAAAAGTTGCCTTAAAGTTAATCCGCGTGAGCCCGATTTCTACGAGACCCTCGGCCTTGCCTACCAGTTATCTGAAAGGCTCGACGAAGCAGTCAAATGCTTTCAGCAGGGCTTGCAGTTGAATTTGCGCAATGCCTCGTTCCATCGTTATCTCGGCGACATTTACCGTATCCGTCGTGACGACGACAAAGCCGACACTCATTACCTGGACGCTGCCGAAGGTTTCAAGGAAATGCTGAAAGTCGATCCGAAAAATATTTCGACCCTCGAACTTCTGGCTGACACCTACGGGAAGATGCGATGGTATGATGAAGCCATTGAGGTCTTTGAGAAGCTTATTGAACAGCATCCTTTTCGCGCCGAATACCATCGTGACATTGGAGGCATCTTCTACGAACTCGATCGTCTTGAAGAAGCCGAGGTTCAACTTCTGGAGGCGCTTCGAAGTTCACCCGGTGATTCGTCCGCTCTCTTGTACCTTGGCTTGGTCTACTTCAAGCGGCGTCTGCTCGGCTTGGCCGTCCGGAACCTTGAAGATTCCCTCAAAAGCAAGCCCGATCAGCCTGAGGTGCTAAAACTGATCGAGAAGATCCGTGAAATCGCGGGCGAGGTTGGGCGGACGGTCGAAGAAATCATTTATGACGTCTCTCCTGATGCGGTTGTCGAGGGAATTATCAAATGGTACAACATCGAAACCGGTGTGGGCGTTCTGTCCTGTCCTGAATATCCCGAGGTGCTTCTTCATTTCAGCGCATTGAAACCTGAAGACCAGGAAACGATTGCAAAGGGCGATAGGGTCAGGTTTGGCGTCGTGAAAGACAAGATCGGTCCCGTGGCCGTTCAGATCGAGAAAATTGATGCCGCCAAGGACGGGGATACATTGCCGGGCGTCATCCTTCGCTTCGACCCCAACCGTAAAATAGGAATCGTCCAAACCGCAAGCGGCCGGGAAATCGTGTTCCCGTTCTCTGCTCTGGCACAAGATCTTCTCGAAAAGCTCGAAATCGGAACAGAAGTGCTTTTCGAGACGAAAAGCCTCCTTGGTATTTCCGATGCTCCGATCGAGCAGGCAACCAATATCCGACGCCGAAAAAAAAAGCCTACCTCCAAAAAGCCGCCCATTCCTGCCATTTAAAAAGGGGGGTGCGTTGTAACTTCTCAAAAAAGGGGGGCACGCGCCCCCCTTTTTTGAGAAGTTACGATGTTTCGTATGTAACATCTCAAAAAGATGGGAAGAAAAAAAGTAGAAGCGGCTTCCAGCCGCTTGAAAACCACGCGGCAAGATGCCGCGTCTACTTGTTACCCCGAATTATTGAAAAGTTACGTTTCGGGTGGTGTCCCACGCTAACT
>Ga0100398_1003526_pt1 | contig 12779 bp, 10 predicted proteins | sample CryGeymeta201522_FD_81568 | JGI IMG/M metagenome (GOLD analysis project Ga0100398, IMG submission 81568) | Groundwater microbial communities from Crystal Geyser aquifers in Utah, USA - Crystal Geyser metaG 2015-22 | ecosystem: Environmental > Aquatic > Deep subsurface > Groundwater | place: USA... | reverse complement strand
TTGGAAGTGTTCGCGTTCGGCAGCCTGTGCATCATGGTCGAGGGCCGCTGCCAGCTATCGAGCTACGTCACCGGCGCTTCGCCCAATCGCCATGGCGTGTGCTCGCCGGCGAAGTTCGTGCGTTGGCAAGAACTGCCCGACGGCAAGCGTGCCGTGCATTTGAACGGCGTGCTGATCGATCGGTTTGACGCCGGCGAACCGGCTGGCTATCCCTGCGTGTGCAAGGGCCGCTTCGAAGTCGGTGGTGAGGTGTTTCACGCGCTGGAAGAACCAACCAGCTTGAACACCATGGAATTGCTGCCGCGCTTGCTCAAGATCGGTGTCAGCGCACTCAAGATCGAGGGCCGCCAGCGTGGTGTGGCTTATGTGTCAACGGTAACCCACGCCTGGCGCAGCGCGATCGATCGCTGCGCCGCCGACCCGGCGCACTGGGCAGTCGAACCGGCCTGGAAAAGCGCGCTGTCGGCGCACGCCGAAGGCCACCAGACCACGCTTGGCCCGTACCACCGGGCGTGGCATTGAGGGTTGCAAATCGTAGGATGGGTAGAGCGCAGCGAAACCCATCGTCGCCGGTTAGCGATGGGTTTCGCTGCGCTCTACCCAGCCTACGGCTACGGCACTTGCAAGGACTGAAGCCATGCGATTGAGTCTGGGACCACCGCAATATTTCTGGCCACGCGAACAGGTGTTTGCGTACTATCGCGAAGCCATGCATTGGCCGCTGGATGTGTTCTATCTCGGCGAAACGGTGTGCTCGAAACGGCGCGAATTACGCAGCCGCGACTGGCTGGCGCTGGCCGGCGAGATCGCCGACAACGGCCGCGAGGTGGTGCTGTCGAGCCTGGCCCTGCTGGAAGCCGAATCCGAACTGGGTGCGCTGCAACGGCTGGTCGAGAATGGCCGTTTCCGGATTGAGGCCAATGATCTGTCGGCGGTGCAGTTGTGCCGTGAGCGCGGTCTGCCGTTTGTTGGCGGCCCAACCTTGAATGTCTACAACCATCGCGCGCTGGCGATGCTCATCGCCGACGGCATGCAGCGCTGGGTGCCGGGCGTCGAATTGAGCCGCGATCTGCTGATCAAACTGGGCGCTGCTGCCGAAGCCGAGTCGATCACGTTGCCGGAGATCGAGTTGATCGCCTGGGGCCGCTTGCCGCTGGCGTATTCAGCGCGCTGCTTCACCGCTCGCGCATTTGATGTCGGCAAGGACCAGTGCGAGTTCCGCTGTTTGCAGCACCCCGATGGGCTGCCGCTGGCCAGCCGCGACGGTGATCCGTTTTTGGTCATCAATGGCATTCAGGTGCAAGGCCGTGAGGTCTGCGATCTGGCGCCGGAAATGGCGCAAATGCGCGCGCTCGGTGCCAGCGTGTTGCGCCTGTATCCGCAGGCCGACGGCATGGCCGAGGTGGTGCAGTATTTTCGCGCTGCACTCGCCAGCGAAAGCCCGTTGCCGCGCCGTGGCGACGACAATGGCTACTGGCACGGCCGTGCCGGTATGGCGGTGTAGTTTTGTTGCTACCAATCGCTGCCGCGATGTGCGGTACGTGCGGCGCGGGCAAAGCGCGCGCTGCGGTTGAGTGCGATGCGCAAGGCCAGCGGCACGTCTTCCCAGGACAGCCGGTCGAGCAGGTTGCGCGCGGTCAGGCCCAGTTCGGTATCGCCGGTCAGCTCCAGCCGGCGTTGGAAGAACAAGGTATCGGCATCCTCCAGCCGGCTTGCCAGCAACAATAGGTCGGTTGCGCTACCGCACACGGTGGCTTCCGCTTCGACCCCAGGCTCGCACACGCATAACCGGTCACCGCGCCGTTCGATCACCCACTGCATACCAAGGTCGGACACGTGGATGCCGAGCCGTCGGCCCGCCATGAAATCGAGGCTGCCGTCGGCCATGGTCGGTGCCAGCACCCGCGCCATCGCCAGTTCCAGCACGCGCCGTTGCAGCGCTGGCGGCAGCACGCGCAGCAGCGGCGCTACGCGCTGCGGTGGTGGCAGCGCGCGCAATGCGGCATGGCCGAGGCGCTCGCGCAGCAAGCGCAAGCGTGGCTGGGTCGGTGACGCTGGCGTGTAGGTGGTGGTCATGGCGGTGCTTCCCTGAGTCGGCGGGGCGGTAGACAAGGTAACGGTGATGCCTTGCTGCGTGCGGGCATCGGCGATCAACAGATCCATCAACGCGTGCGCCAGCGGCGCGGGCAGGCCGAGGCGCGCGCTCAGGCTGCCGGCACGGCGATGCACGGCGTGTTCGCGCGCCGGGTCGTGGTGTCGCATGCGCAGTCGTCGCTTCATCCTGCTCACGCCATCGACCAGATGCCGGCGCATGGCGATGAGCACCAGCAAGGCGTCATCGATGCGGTCGATCACCAGTCGCGCGGGTTGCAGCGGCAACGGGATGAGCGAATGATTGTCTGCGGTCATGGGTAGCGGCCAAGCTCGGGCAGGGTGTCATGACACGCTATTTTTACTGCGCTCGTCATGATCTGGATCAATGTGTGCAACATCCGATGACATGAGACTGATTCGCATGAACCTATCCCGCGAACTGAACCCGCAGCGGCTTGCCGACGCGCCCCACCGTCTGTTGTTTTTTGTCGGCGCATTCAATGTGTTGGCGATGATGGCGTGGTGGACGGCGTGGCTGATCGGGCAGCACTGGCCAGCCTTGGCATTGCCGCAGCCGCCGATCCCGGCCGGTTGGGCGCATGCGCTGATGATGCCGTTGCAGGTGCTGGCGCCATTCATGTTCGGATTTTTGCTGACCGTATTTCCGCGCTGGATGAATCAGCCCGCGCTCAGCCGTTGGCACTACCTGCCGGTGGGGCTTGGCCTGTTTGGTGGCCAGATGCTGATGCTGGTCGGCTTGTCGGGCTTCCCGCATCTGGTGCATCTGGGCGCGGTGTTCAGCATCGCCGGTTGGGTAGCCAGCATGGCCGCGCTGCTGGGCGTGTTGTGGCGCGAGCAGGGCCGCACCTGGCATGCGCTCAGCGCTTTCGCCGCGCTGGCGATGGGTTTGCTGGCCTGGCTGCTGTTTGCCGCCTGGCTGCACGCGCAATCACACCTATTGTGGATGTTCGCGGCGATCAAGATCGCGGTGTTCGGTTTTGCGTTGCCGGTCTTTCTCACCGTCTGCCATCGCATGTTGCCGTTCTTCGCCAGCGTGGTGATACCGGGCTACCGGATCTGGCGCCCGCTGTGGCTGCTGGCGGCGTGGTGGTTGCTGGTGTTTGCGCACTTGCTGCTGGAACTGATGCACGGCTACAGCCTGTTGTGGATTGCCGACCTGCCGATGGCCGCGCTGGCGGCGGTTACCCTGTGGCAGTGGTGGCCGAAGCACAGCGCAGCGCAGCCGCGCCAACCCATGCCCGGTCTGCTGTCGGTGTTGCTGGTCGGCTTTGCCTGGTTGCCGATCGCATTCAGCCTGTTCGCGGTGCAAAGCCTGGTGTTCGCGATTAGCGGTGAGTTTGTGCTCGGCCGCGGCCCGGTGCATGCCATCACCATCGGCTTTTTCGGCAGCCTGCTGGTGGCGATGGTTACCCGCGTCACCCAAGGCCATTCCGGGCAGCCATTGCAAATGACCGCTGTCGCCTGGTTCGCGTTCGTCACCATCGGGTGTGTTGCCGTAATCCGCATTCTGGCTGAAGCCGCTGCCGACGGCCTGCTGTGGCAAATCGTGGCCGGAGCAGGCTGGTTGCTGGCATTCACGCCGTGGGTATTGCGCTCGATGCGCATCTACCTCAGCCCGCGCGCGGACGGCCGACCCGGCTGAGTGCATGCATTGCGGCGCTGCATGCGTCGGTTCATTGTTGCTATGCAACAATCGGCGTCGGTGGTTGTCCAACATCCGCCACCTGTCCGCTGTGCGCTGCGCCGTCATCGTCGCGTCGTGCGCGCGTGTTGCCATTGGCATTCATCCCTGAACCCCCGCGAGGACATCATGCTCACGCACAAGACCGCACTCATCACCGGCTCCACCTCAGGCATCGGCCTGGGCATCGCCGAAGCCTTCGCCGCCGCTGGCGCCAACGTGATTCTCAATGGCTTTGGCGATGCCGCGCAAATCGAGGCGATCCGCGCGCGACTTGCAGCCGAGCACGGCGCCACCGTGCGTTACGATGCTGCCGACATGAGCAAGCCCGCAGCGATCGAGCAGATGATCAACGCCGCACTCGCCGAGTTTGGTTGCATTGATATTCTGGTCAACAACGCCGGCATTCAGCATGTCGCGCCGATCGACGAGTTTCCACCCGAAAAGTGGGATGCGATCATCGCCATCAACCTGTCCTCGGCGTTTCACACCACCCGCCTGGCGTTGCCGGCGATGAAGAAAAAGGGCTGGGGCCGGGTCGTCAACATGGCCTCGGCGCACGCGCTGGTGGCCAGCCCGTTCAAATCGGCCTACGTGGCCGCCAAGCATGGCATCGCCGGGCTGACCAAAACCGTTGCGCTGGAAGTGGCCGAGCAGGGCATCACCGTCAATGCGATCTGCCCGGGTTATGTGCGCACGCCCTTGGTGGAAAAGCAGATCCCGGCCACCGCCAAAGCGCGCGGCATCACCGAGCAGCAGGTGATCAACGATGTGATGTTGCTGGCACAACCGACCAAGCAGTTCGTCAGTGTCGAACAGGTGGCGGCATTGGCGAAGTTTCTGTGTGGCGATGACGCCGCCTCGATCACCGGCGCCATCCTGCCGATCGACGGCGGTTGGGTCGCGCAGTGACGACGGCTGTCGATAACCAAGGCCAAAGCGCGTGAACGCCACCGACATCCTCGCCCTGCCGTCGATGCCGATGGGCTCGCCATCCTATCCGGCCGGCCCGTACCGCTTCATCGACCGCGAATACCTGATCATCAGCTACGAATCGGATCCGGAAGCGATTCGCGCCGCGCTGCCCGACCCGTTGCAGCCCGATGGCAGCAACCGGGTGCTGTGCGAGTTCATCCGCATGCCCGATTCGTCCGGTTTTGGCAGCTACACCGAATCGGGCTTGGTGATTCCGGCGCGCTTCAACGACAAGCCGGTCAACTTCACCGCGCAGATGTATCTCGACGATCATCCGCCCATTGCCGCTGGTCGCGAGATCTGGGGCTTCCCGAAAAAGCTCGGTCATCCGAAATTGCAGGTGGTGCACGACACCCTCACCGGCACCCTTGACTACGCCGGGGTGCAGGTGGCGGTGGGCACCATGGGCTACAAGCACCAGCATTTGTTGTACGACCTGCAAGGCCGCAAGGCGTGCTCGGCGGCATCGATCATCGAAAAAATGAGTGCGACCCAGGTCAACCTCAAGCTGATCCCGGATGTCGATGGCACGCTGGCGATTGCCCAGTTGGTGGCGTATGAGTTGGTCGATATTCAGGTCAAGGGCGCCTGGTCTGGCCCGGCGCGTCTGCATCTGGTGCCCCACGTCAACGCGCCGCTGGCCGACCTGCCAGTGCGCAAGGTGCTTGGCGGCCTGCATTTTATCGCCGACCTGACCCTGCCTTACGGCCGCGTGATCCATGATTACCAGGCCAGCACAAACAAAACCAGCAAGGCGAAACCATGAGTGTTCCCAAAAAGCGTGGCAAGAGCAGGGTTGCCGAACCTGACGTTTGCGCACCGCTCGGCCAGACCGTGCTGGTGCTGCAAGGCGGCGGCGCACTCGGTGCGTTTCAGGTCGGCGCCTATCAGGCGCTGCATGAAGCCGGCATCGAGCCGGACTGGATCATCGGCACCTCGATTGGCGCGATCAATGCCGCGCTGATCGCCGGTAATCCGCCAGCGCAGCGCCTGCCTGCGTTGCAGGCTTTCTGGCAGCGCATCACCCAGCACGGCATGGGGCTGTGGACGCCGCCGGGGCTGGCTGGCACGCTCAATGACATGGCAATCATGGCGCGCGGCGTGCCCGGGTTTTTCCGCCCCAACGCCACTGCCTGGCTCGGCGCGAATGCGTCGGTTGGCATCGACAAGGCATCGTATTACGACACCGCGCCGCTGCGCGAAACCCTGGCCGGGCTGATCGATGTCGATCGCCTCAGCGCCGGTTCGCCACGCTTGACGGTAGGTGCGGTCAACGTGCGCACTGCGGCAATGCGCTATTTCGATTCGCCGCGTGACACCCTTGGCATCGATCACATCCTCGCCTCGGGCGCGTTGCCGCCGGCGTTTCCGGCGGTGCGTATCGACGGCGAGGCGTACTGGGATGGCGGCATCTATTCCAACACCCCGATCGAGGCAGTGCTCGATGACCAGCCGCGCCGCGATTCGCTGATTTTTGCGGTGAATGTATGGCATGCCGATGGCGACGAGCCGACCAGCATTGCGCAGGTGATGGAACGCCAGAAGGACATCCAGTACGCCAGCCGCGCACATAGTCACATCGCCCGTCAGCAGCAGCTTCATCATTTGCGCCACATCGTGCGCGAGCTGGCGAACCAGTTACCTGACGGGTTGCGCAAATCCGCCACCAATCAGGCACTGGCGGCCTTTGGCTGCCGCACCGTCATGCACGTGGCGATGCTCAGCCCTGGCCATATCGACGGTGAGGGCGCCAGCAAGGACATCGATTTTTCTGCCGATGGCATCCGCGCCCGTCAGCAATCTGGCTATGCGCAAACGTGCGCGATGCTGGCACGTGCGCCATGGAATGCGCCGGCCGATCCGATGCTCGGTGTGATCGTACACAGCGATAACGACTGAGCCAGATCAAGGTGACGCTGCCGCCGCGTCGGTAAACTCGACACCGGTTTGCAGGCGACGGGCAGCAGTGATGATTGCGTTTTATGTTCAGATCAAATGGGTACATGTGGTTGCCGTGTTGCTCAGCGGCGGTCTGTTTGCGCTGCGCGGCATCGCTGTGCTGGCCGGACAGCGCTGGCCGCTGGCGGCACCGCTGCGCTATCTGAGCTACAGCATTGATACCACCCTGCTGACCGCGGCATTGATGTTGCTCACCATCCTGCCGGCGGGCGTGTTCGCCAATGGCTGGCTCACGCTCAAACTGCTGTTGCTGGTGGTCTACGTGGTGCTGGGTACGCTGGCGCTCACGCGCGGCAAAACCCAGCGCGTGCGTGCGATTTGTTTTGTCGCGGCGTTGCTGACCTATGGCTACATGCTGGGGGTGGCGCGCATGCACCACCCGCTCGGCGTGTTCTATCTGTGGGTCATGTAGCGAGGTTACGCGATGCGCCAGACGCAGGCGTGATCTGTCAGGGCTCCCATAGGTGCAGAGCATGGCTTCGAGGTGGGAGCGCGCCTGCGCGCGAAGGTCTGTCGCCAGATCGTTCGCTGGCAGGCCGGCTCACCACTCCACATACAGTGTGACCGAGGCATTGCGGCCCGCCCCGGTGAAGAACTCAAGGTCTGGTGCATCGGCGAGCAGCTTGCGGCTGCTGGCCCAGTCCCAATGTTTGCGGTCGGCCAGGTTGAACACGCCGGCATTGATGCGCACGCTGTCGGTTGGCCGCCACCACGCGAGCAGGTCGAGCAGGCCATAGCCGGGGCTGCGGAACAGAGCGGCGGTGCTGCTGTCGACATCGGTCTTGCGCTGCACGCCGGTGCCTACCAGTTCGCCGCCGAACCGGCCGTTGCGGCTGTCGTAACCAATGCCGAGCACCAGCCGGGCCGGGTCCACCGTGTTCAGTGGCTGATTGCGACGGGTATCGTCGCCCTCGGTCCAGGCGGCGGCGCTGCGCAGGCGCCAGCCGGCCAGCGCATCGCTCCAGGTTTCCAGGGCAACGTCGAGGCTGCCCTCGATGCCACGGATTCGCGCGCGGTCGCGGTTTACCGATTGAAATATCAGCGCACCCGACTCCGGGTCGGTACCCAGGTTGGCGCGCGATTCGATCAGGTTGTGGTAGCGGTTGTTGAACACGGCCAGACTGGCGCGCAGCTCGGGCGACTCGTAGCGCCAACCGGCTTCAAAGCCCTTGCTGGTTTCCGATTCAAGGTTCGGGTTGGGCCGCGCCACAAAGTTGAACGCGGGAATGGTGAAGCCGACGTTGACGTCGCCGAACGGCGGCGCGCGAAAGCCCTCGGCATACTGCACGAACACGCTGCTGCGGGCGTTGATTTTCCAGCGCGCGCCAAGCCGCGCGGTGAGGCGCGATTCGCGGATGTCGGCCGGCTCGCCATCCGGGTTGTCGTCGCGGTAGGTCGCGTCGGGATGCGCGTTCAACCGATAACGTTCCCAGCGCAGCGCCGGGATCAGCGCCAGGCGTTCGCCCAAGCGCATTTCATCCTGCCAGAACACGCCCAGCTCGTTGCCGGTGGAGTTCGGGAAATCGCGTACCGGCAGCCTTTCACCGATCACCGTTGTGCTGCTGACGCCGGTATCGAGATTGGTTTCAAAGCCGTCGCGCAGGTCGCGATAACGGGTATGCGCGAACTCCACGCCGACCACGTTCCAGTGCGCGATGCCGAGCCAGTCGCCGCGTTGCTGGCCGAGCAGCTTGAATCCGCGTGCATCTTCGTCGTAAGCGAAGTCGCGCACGCGCAGCGAGAAAAACCGGGTACGCCCTTCCGGGCGACGATGCTGTTCGGCATGCTGGCGGGTGTTGGCGTTCTGGCCGTAGGCCAGCACAGTGAGCGAATCCAGCCACGGCAAATGGGTGTCGATGCGGCCATCGGCACTGATGCGGGTGCGCCGTGCGCGGTCATCGGTGATCAAGGCGGTGGTGCTGGAGAATTGCCCCGGCCCATTGACCAGCGATTGCACGTCGGTATCGACCGCGCTGCGGCTGTGATCCAGTGTCAGCCGCCAGCGGCCAAGCGCGCCGGCATTGCGGATCAGCTTGAGCAGCGCGCTCTGGCGCAGGGTGTCGGCCGGATTGGCGTGGCGCCGTGGATCATCGGCGGAGTTTTCGCTTTCGCTGCCTTCGCGCCGCGCCAACGACACCATCGCTTGCCATGGCCCCGATTCGGCAGCCCAGCCGGCACCGGCCAACACACTGTCATCGCGGCCCGAGTAGCCGGCCCGGGCACCGTAAAATGCGCCGCGGCCGTCCCCGCGTGCGAGAAAATCAGTGGGTTCGCGGGTGCGGTAATTGACGATGCCGGCAAGGGCATCGCTGCCCCACAAGGTCGATGCCGGGCCACGCAGAATTTCGACCTGCTCGATCGCCTCGACATCAATCAAATCACGGCCGGCCCGCGAAAAGCTGCCGACGCCGAAGCCCTTGGGCAGCGGCACGTCGTCCACCACCATGCCGACCCGGTTGCCATCAAGGCCACGGATCGAGAAGCCCTGCAAGCCGAAGCGGCCGGGGTCGGCAACCACGCTGACACCCGGTTGGTAGCGCACCATGTCGCGGATATCCTGGCTCAGCGTGCGCTCGATCTCGCCGCGCTCGATGACGCTGATGCTGCCGACCACTTGCTGGATCGGTTCGGCCACCTTGCTGGCCACCACCACCATCCGATCCAGGGCAATGGCCGGCGTTGCTGCGGCGCTGCCGGCATCGACGGCGATGGCAACCGGCGGCAGCGCCAGTGCCACGACAATCAGTGCGGCGCGTTTTCGTGTGGACATCGCAGATGCTCCGTAACAAAGATTGCGCTCAGGCTACGGGACGCGCGGTAAACAGGAATTGATCGCGGTCAGCTTTCGCCGGCACATTGTGGCAATCTGGCTTCGGCTTGATCCAGGTCACGGCCCGCCATCGGCAAAGCATCGAAGCTATTGCTTGATGCCTGCGCGCCGATGCGTGGGCCCGATTGCAACCCATGGAGAACCGCGATGACACAGCGTGAGCGAACCATCCCGAAGGCATTGCGCACACCACACCTGCTTGCCGCCGCGATGCTGATGGCCCTGGCCGGCACCGCGCTGGCGCAGGATGCCAACGAACGCCCGGGCAAGCACCCCGATGAAGCCGGGCAGGCCGCTTTTCTGGCCAATTGCGCAGCCTGCCACCAACCCACCGGCAGCGGCCTGCCTGGCGCCTTTCCGCCACTGGCCGGCTCGGATTTCATTGCCAAGAACAACGCGGATGACTTGATCGCCGGCATCCTCAAGGGTTTCAGTGGCAAGCTGGTGGTCAACGGCGTCGAGTACAACAATGTGATGCCGGCGATGAGCCACCTTCCCGATGCCGACGTGGCGCATATCGTCACCTACATTCTCAATAGCTGGGGCAACCCCGGCGGCACGGTCAGCGAGAAGCAGGTCAAGGCGGCTCGCTCGCGGCTGGCGGTGAGTTCCGACCCGGCACAGGGCGAATCGCATCCGGGCACCCCGCGTGCGCAGAGCACCTATCAGGGTGCGCCGTCGACGCTGGCATCGAGCGATGTCGAGATGGTGGTCAACCCAGCCGCGCCATCGCTGAGCAAGGTGGAGTTCGATCAGGCCACCAAAATCTTTTTTGAACGCTGCGCCGGCTGCCATGGCGTGCTGCGCAAGGGTGCTACCGGCAAGCCGCTGACCCCGGACATCACCCGCGCCAAAGGCACCGACTACCTCAAGGCGCTGATCAACTTCGGCTCACCGGCCGGCATGCCCAATTGGGGCACGTCCGGGCAACTGACCAGCGAGCAGATCGACATCATGGCGCGTTTTCTGCAACACGACCCGCCCAATCCGCCGGAGTGGGGCATGCCGCAGATGCGTGAGACCTGGAAAGTGCTGGTTCCGGTCGATCAGCGGCCGACCAAGAAGATGAATGACTACAACATCGACAACGTCTTCGCGGTGACGCTGCGCGACAGCGGCGAGGTGGCATTGATCGATGGCGACAGCAAAAAAATCATCAACGTCATCAAGACCGGCTACGCGGTGCATATTTCGCGGATGTCCGATTCGGGCCGCTACATTTACACCATCGGTCGCGACGGCCGGCTCGATTTGATCGATCTGTGGATGAAAATGCCCGATCGTGTCGCCGAGATCAAGATTGGCTTGGAGGCACGCTCGGTCGAAACCTCCAAGTACAAGGGTTACGAAGACACCTACGCGATTGCCGGTGCCTACTGGCCGCCGCAGTTCGTCATCATGGATGGTGCGACGTTGGAACCCAGGAAGATCGTTTCCACCCGTGGCATGACCGTCGACTCTCAGGAGTATCACCCGGAGCCGCGCGTGGCCGCCATCGTCGCCAGCCACGAGCACCCGGAGTTCATCGTCAACGTCAAGGAAACCGGGCGGGTGCTGTTGGTCAATTACGCCGACATCGACAACTTGCAAATCACCACGCTCGATGCTGCGCGCTTCCTGCACGATGGTGGCTGGGATTCGACCAAGCGTTACTTCCTTACCGCAGCCAATCAATCCGACAAGATCGCGGTGGTCGATTCACGCGAGCGCAAGATGACCGCTCTGATCGATGTCGACAAGATTCCGCATCCGGGGCGTGGTGCCAACTTTGTGCATCCGCAGTTCGGGCCGGTGTGGGTTACTTCGGCGCTTGGCAACGAAAAGATCACCCTGATCGCGACCGACCCGGAGAACCACAAGGACCATGCGTGGAAGGTGGTCGAGGTGCTCAAGGGCCAGGGCGGCGGTTCGCTGTTCGTCAAAACCCACCCGAAATCGAAGAATCTGTGGGTGGATTCGCCGCTCAACCCAGATCCGAAGATCAGCCAAAGCATTGCCGTGTTCGATATCAACCACCTTGACAAGGGCTACACCGTGTTGCCGATTGCGCAGTGGGCGAACCTCGGCGAAGGTGCCAAGCGCGTGGTGCAGCCCGAGTACAACGCCGCTGGCGACGAGGTGTGGTTCTCGGTCTGGAACGGCAAGGATCAACAATCGGCGATCGTGGTGGTGGACGACAAGACGCGCAAGCTCAAGGCGGTGATCAACGATCCGCGCATCGTCACGCCAACCGGCAAGTTCAATGTGCATAACACGCAGGATGACGTTTACTGAAGCCTGTTGTTGATGCGGTACCAGGCAAAACCCCGCCGCAAGGCGGGGTTTTGTTGCCGGGCATAGCGGCTCAGTAGGCCCAACCGAGCCGGCGATAGAGTTTGCTCAGGGTCCACAGCGGCCCGATCAGCAGATACACCAGATCGGTGAAAAAACTCGGTCGTTTGCCTTCGAGGTAATGGCCGATGAACTGGCCGATCCATGCGACCACGAATACCACGCCGGCGAGCATCGCCAGCCCGCTGCCGCTCAGGCGCTGGTACAGCACGTGGCAGAGCAGCCCCATCAACACGAACGCCAGCAGCAGGCCCAGTGCCAGTGGCCGCGACAGCCGCCAGTAATAGCCCAGCGCCAGTGCCAGCGCGATGCCGGCCCACAGCCCCGGCTGGCCGAGCGACGGCGGCACCGGAATCGCCCACAGCGCAGCGATTACCGCCCACACGATGGCCGGCACGCACACCAGATGGATGCGCTGGTTGGCGCGGTTGCGATGATCGCCGGAATAATTCCCGAGCCAGCGATCGATCGGGCGAACGGGCGTGTTGTCGTTGATGCTGTCGTTCATGGCGCAACTCCGCACGGCAGTGGCTTGCCGGCCAGTGTAATGGAGGCCGGGGTTGGGTGCGACGTGGGGCCGGGGCTCGGGCGCGATGCGCCCCAGGTTTCGGCTTCGCCTCAACCCGGGCTACCGGGGGTTCGGTGTGAAGCGGTACCAGTTTGCGTGCGCTGCGGTAGCCCGGGTTAGGCCGCAGGCCGTAACCCGGGATGGCACTGGGGAATGGCTCGAGGTTCGGAGTGCATGAATGCGCGCTCGAGAGCAGCCAACTCACCCAACCAGCGGCGTACCGGTAAGCTTTGCCAACGCCGTGGCGTAACGCAGCCGGGTGCCTTCGATCACCTCGGCCGGCAGGTGCGGGCCGGGCGCGGTCTTGTTCCAGTCCAGCG
>Ga0100398_1003524_pt1 | contig 12784 bp, 12 predicted proteins | sample CryGeymeta201522_FD_81568 | JGI IMG/M metagenome (GOLD analysis project Ga0100398, IMG submission 81568) | Groundwater microbial communities from Crystal Geyser aquifers in Utah, USA - Crystal Geyser metaG 2015-22 | ecosystem: Environmental > Aquatic > Deep subsurface > Groundwater | place: USA... | reverse complement strand
GTGGCTTGGCTACGACAACGAAAAACGCCCGCACTCATCGCAGGGTCTGCTGACCCCGGCCGAGGCTCATGATACTCGAGACCCGAACATGAAAGCTGCCGCCGGAAATGAAACCAATGCTATAGCTCCAAACTGCGTGAACAGCGCCTCCACCATGCCCGCCTTCGCCAGAGCCTCGCGATACAGCCAGACCGTCTTGGCGTCGGGCACACGGTCCTCCAGCCCAAGGCCGAGAAACAGCATGGACGACAGCCGATCGCGCACCTGATACTCGATCTGGTCGTCGGACAGGTTTTAGAGCGCGCTCAGCACCAGCGTGTTGAACATCAGCACGGCGTCCATCGGCTTGCGCCCGGCCACGCGACTTGCGCTCCGCCGCGGGCCTGCGCCAGACCTGCTCCAGAGTCGGGCGGAACTCCTCCCACGGCACAACGGCGTCGATCAAGACCAGCGGGTCCTTCTTGGCGTCCAGGCCCGCGTAGCGGTCCGAAAGATCGAAGAAACCCATCTGTGCCATCGCCACACCCCCATGCGGGTTCATCGCGTCAATGATACCGCGATGCCGGAGCCAGAGCAATTTTTTGAGGCGCCCCTGCATCAAGTGGAATGCCAGGATGCCTGCCCCCCTCTCAGCAGAATTTCCAGACTTCAGGTTGCTCAATCCAACCACCCCATCTCCGTGCGACAAGAAAAGGTCAAAAATTCGAGAGGCCCTTTAAGTTATGGGTCGTTTGATTTAGGACATTTGTTGTTCAATTTTTTTAAGGCAACCGCACGAGCAAACGAAAGTCGCGCGCGGTCCAGTAATAGCTCACGCGCCAAGGCAAGCTCTGCCATACCACTTTGATGCCGAGTGATCTTACTATCGACCCACTGCCTCCAGATTAGATCTACGCCGCTCATGCGGGCTGGATCAAAAATAAAATCACCGTCGCGCGTCTGTAACTTGCTGCGTAAAATATCGATATCACACTGCAGATTCCTCATTTGCGTGGCTATCACGCTGATCTGCTGAAGATCGACGTCACGCTTCATTGCGGCAAGATATGCAAGGCGGGTAAGATCACTGCGGATCAAGGGTTGTGCGCCTTCTTGCGCATTGATTCAGCAAAACGTATCGCTGATGCCACGACAACATATTGTTCGCGCTGAACTTCGTCTCCTACGTTAATTAATCGGTGCAACAAGCGCGCGGTTGGCGGATCGCTATGCAACGGCACACCATATTCTTGGGCGCGCACACGTATCCGTCCAGCGATTTCATTTACCCCCTTGGCAACGCACACAGGCGCACGACCAGATTGTCGGTGCCATTTCAGCGCAACTGCGTAATGCGTCGGGTTAACAATAACGACATCAGCAGTTTTCACGTCATTCATCATTTGGTTCATTGCGATATCATAACCCTTTTGCTGCCGCTTTTGTTTCATATGAGGATCACCTTCAGCCTCTTTCGACTCATCCAGCACTTCCTTATGTGACATTCGGTTATTGCGCAGATACTCAGAACGCTGCCATATGAAATCAATTCCACCCAAAACAAGCGCAACGACCAGTACCAACATGAAAAATGTTAGAGACAAGCGCAACATCATCAACGTAACTCTATTGGGATCGAGGCCAGTTAATACTCGAATATCCGGCGCTCGAATCCATAAAAAAATACCCAAGACAAAGGTGTAAATAATCAACTTAACAAAACTCTTTGTGAATTCGAAAAGGCCATTGCGATCAAATTTTTTCTTAGCATTCGAGATAATTGAAATACGGTTGAACTGAGGTATTAATTTCGACCCATTTATCGTAAAACTGCGCTGTGAAAGTACTGCAAGAAGTGAGCAAATTCCGGGAATCAACATCCACGGCGCAAGATCAGAAGCAATTTCACGCCCTGCCGCTGCAAACAACACTCTGCCGGAGCCCTCGAATATCAAGTAAGAAAGATTATCGGCCCGCTCGACAATTCCAGCAAAAGTTGTTCCCAAATTGGACAACGATACAGCCCCAAATGCAAATCCCGTGAAAAAAAGGCCACCATATCCAAATGCACTAATCAGATCCGCCGATCGTGGGACCTCACCTTTCTTCCGTGCATCATCAAGCTTTTTCGATGATGCGTCGTATTGCTTATCGTCACTTTCTTTTTCACCGCTCATTTTTCCCCCACAAATGGCGCTGCAAGAAACAGATCAAGACGATCAGACCAGGTCGCCAGGATAATCGGCAAGGACAAAACCAGCAGGACAAGCCCACCCAAAGTTATCGCAGGCGCACCAACGAAAGCCACCATCAACTGTGGCATGGCCTTGTTGATAACCCCTAATGCAAGGTTGTAAATAAGTGCGGCTACAACAAACGGCGCAGCAAGAGTAAAGGAAAGAGAAAAAGCACTGGCGATACGGCTCAACCCCCAAGGGGTCAGGTTACCAGCATCGATAAATTGACCAAGTGGCAAAAAGTCATAGGACAACAAGAACAAAACAACAACTTTAACGTGGAGTCCCATCATTGTGGTAAGAGCAAGTGCGGATGTCACCATTATATGCCCGATTGCCGGTAATGGGTCGGCAGCATTCCCACCAAAAATTTGCGCTAGTGATGTTGCTTGTGCCGCCATCGACCCACACATTTGCAGAGCAAATATAAATAGACGTATACCGGCCCCAATAGCTAAACCCGCAATCGTTTCAGTCGCAAATACAAGCCCCAAGGGTGGCAGATTGGTGAGAATAGAAAAATGGTCGGCAGCAGCCGGAGCGACAATCACAGTGAGGCCAAGGGCCAGCATCAGTCGCACTCGCATTGGCACTGCACGTTCTCCAAAGGCTGGCATCACTGCAACTGCTGCGCCAACCCGTAGAAACACAACAAATGCAATAAACAAAAGGCCCTGCGTCTGCGATAATGTGAGCGCCGCTGCTTCAATCAACATGCAATCATCCCAACAAGTGATGGACGCGCATCGGAACCAATTTCATCAAATGACAAAACCGGGTTGGTGATACCCTTTGCCGCCATGACCATGTGCAGAAATCGACGACGGCGAGTAGACGTAACCAGTGCCGGAAAGATTCCGTTTTCGCCTACGGCCCCAACTTTCTCGGCGATCGCAGAGGCAAGACGGTTAAAATCGTTCGGCGGTAAAGCGATATCAATGGTGCCATTTTCACGATCGACTTGGTGGGCGGCAAAGGTCGCCTCCCACTCCGGGGCAAGTTGCAACAACGGAAGTGTGCCATCGGGGCGACGCAATTCAGCAACCAGTTGAAAGCCCAACCGCTGTCGCACCTGCTCGCAAATAGCCTCGGGAGTGGCGCGGGCGCTGCGGGCTTCTGCAATTGCTTCCAGTATCAAGGGCAGGTTGCGGATCGACACACGCTCGGCCAACAGCAACCTTAGAACAACCAACAAAAGATCGACCGGAACTTTGTCAGGAATCAGCTCATCAAGAAGCCGTCGGTTCGCCGCAGCACGACTCTTGTCGCTCAGCTGGGTAAATTCATCCAGTAAACGGCGAAGGGACTTCATCGTCATCAATCGCGGAAAATTCTGCTTTATTACTTCCAGAAGATGTGTGGCCAAAACTTCGGTTGGAGTAACTGTGGTTATTCCATTTAGCGCCGCACGATCCTGAGCACCGCGTGCAATCCACCGTGCAGGAGCACCATAGACCGGCTCTTTGACGTCGTCTCCACCTGGCATATCCGAAACACTATCGCTTACTAAAGCCAATACGCGATTAGGAAAGACTTGGTCGCGTACCTGTTCAACCCCCAAGATACGAATGACATAGGTTCCCTCACGCAGGCCGGCGTCGTCGGTCAACCTGATCTCTGGGAGAATCAATCCGTACACGGTCGCGACATGACGACGCATATTGCCAATACGGGCATCAAGCCCCGTGGCAGGATCCAAAACCATTGCCACCAAATCGGGAGCGAATTCAAGGTGGATGTCGTCCAAGTCAAGAATATCGCCCATTACGACCTCATTGATTACCTTGTCGTCATCAGAAGACACAGAAGGTGCTGCGCCAATACGCCGTGCCCGCCGATATCCACAGACAGCAGTCGCGCCCAGCGCCCCGGCAACTAGCATAAATGGAAAAAAGGGCATCCCCGGAAACAGTGCAAATACAGCAAGCAACAACGCAACCGTCGCTAGCGCGGCTGGATATCGTCCCAGTTGAGAGAAGATTGCTTGATCACTCGACCCGGCTGCACCGCCACGCGCCAAGAGCAACGCCGACCCAATCGAGATTATCACTGCTGGAATCTGACTTACCAAACCGTCGCCCACTGTCAGAATGGCGTAAGTTTCAAAAGCTCTACTGATCGGCATTTCGTGTACGACCACGCCGATGATCAGCCCCATCACAAGGTTGAGTAGGGTGATCATTAACCCCGCAATGGCATCGCCCTTGACGAATTTCGAAGCGCCATCAAGCGAGCCAAAGAAAGTGGTTTCCTGCTGTTCACGTTCTCGTCGCAATTTAGCCTCGGAATGATCGATGGCACCCGCTGACATATCACTATCAATAGCCAACTGCTTGCCCGGCATACCATCCAATGCAAAGCGCGCCCCAACCTCAGCCATTCGCGTCGCACCCTTTGTGATCACTACGAAGTTTACAATCAACAGCACAAGAAATACGACCAAGCCCAAAAATAGACTACCTCTCATGACAAACATTGCAAAACCTTCGATCACAGTACCCGCAGCCCCGGTTCCGGTGTGACCCTCACCAATAATCAATTTGGTAGATGAAACATTCAACGACAACCGTAACATCAACGAAGCAAGCAGAATGGTAGGAAAAGCTGAGAAATCCAGTGGGCGTTCGATGAAAAGGGTGACAGTGAACATTAATATCGCGAGGGCAAATGACAACGTAAGCCCCATGTCCAAAACCCAAGCCGGCATCGGAAGGATCATCATGACGATAACCCCCATGAGCGCCAGAGCCAACAAAACCGTTGGTTGAAAGAGAGAACGAAAAGTAAAGTATTTCATGAGTTACCGTCACGATGAATTGAAAGGTAGACGTCTAGAACGCGAATTGCAGCACTTGTCTCGCTTAATTATATAAAATAAAGATTCACTCAAAGTTTAAAACTTGGAGAAACACCTCAACTCCCTGAGTCCAATATTGGACCTAATCATTGAGCGATATGGATCCAAAGTATTTTCGAAATATCAGTGATATTTTCTTAATTAAATGAAAGAAAATCTAAAGAATTTCAAAACTTACTCCATCGGTCGACCTAAAAGTGTTGAGAATTCATTTCGTTTTGCACGAGCAACACTAAGCAATTCACGGTTTTTGGTAAGCACCCCTTGATTGATCACCTCTGTAACAATAGCTTCGGATAGTCCTGCTTTATTTGGCGCTCGCTCGTTCTGGAAAAGATCCTTGTCGACATTATTTTGAGCCTTTAAGCGAAGGACATTAGCACGGTCTGTCTCGAGCCCCGCTAAGTAACTCATTGCAACGCTTACCCTTCCTTCGAGAATTGCAATCTCAGCAAGAATATAACGCTCGTCGATATTAGGTATTTTCCCATCGACACCGAGGACAATTCGAGTTGGTTCAGAAAGCCCCAATTTAAGCATTCGCCGAGCCATTTCCAATCTTGTCGTCCCTTCGATCTTTTTATTCATTGCCTCACGAATAGCAGTTTTCAGAAAAGTTTCATCATCAGCATTTTGTGTTAAGTTCGAAAGAATTTCACCTTTCAAATCACGTGAGGCTTCGAGACCCAACACGCCCTGCCGAACAAAATCATCAACTTTAAAAAGGGCATCGTCGAACCGAAATTCATAATCATATGCCTGTATAACACTTTCAATCAAAGAACTTGCATGAGTTTCATCATTAATTTCAAATATTAACGCTTCAGCAAATTCAATTACGCCACTTTGAATTTTCATTTTTTCTGAAATTTGATTTTGTATCAACTGCGCAAGTGCCTCAGCAACTTGTGTGCCTCCCGAAGTAGCAACGTCGGTCAGCTGTGTATTTACCTCAGCACGTTGCTCCTCTGTTTGATCGAGCCGCGCTTCAAGCATTATCAGCTCAGAATAACTCATTCCGCCCCGCTTCATTGCATTACGAATCTGCATTGCTGCCTCCCGCTCATCAGCGTTGAGCAACTTTTCTGCCACCCGTAACCCAAAATGGCGACGCAAATGAGAGGGAAGATTTGAAAAACTGCGCACAACAGCTGGGATATTTACGGCATCAAGTTCAATTTTATTTGTAGCAGATAGCAAACCCCATAGAGCCCCACTTGTATCGCAACCCACTTGAGCGCGAAGTAAATCTCCCATATTTTCTTGTCTATTATCTAGAATATTCGCGAGCTCTAGAAGTAAATTTTTCTGGGGAATGTTTGGCGGTCCATCGCTCAAAATCGATCTAGCTTCAGCACCAAAAGATAGATAGAGAAGCATTCGGGCAAGAATATTATAAGCATCTGGATCAACTCGACCACGAACATCTATTAAATTGACTTTCGCTTCACCTAGACTTTCAATTATGTTCCTATCCGAAAACCAACTGCCGATATCAACAGAAACAGAATCAATGCAGTTATCTTTTTCATCCAGATATATGGTTGAATTGTCTCTGTCGTATTGCGTTTCAATTTTAACATTAGCATCAGAACTTTTGGCTGCGACACTTATTTGCTCGATAATACCTGCTAAATCTTCGGATGGCGGCTCATCGAGTCGATCTAACTTTTTGAAGTTTTCATCGTCAATTGATATCAAACCTTGGGAAGCGGCACGAGTAGTCTGCTCTAGAATTTTTTTCCGTAACTCATATACTCTTTCATTTTTTATTTTTGAAGAAACCAAAGGAACCTTTTCTATAAATTGACCTATAGCTGTCTGCTCGATTGAAGTCGGTAAAATTAGAGGCAGAACGTCATAATTTCGGTCAGGAGCAGGATTTTCTTTGTTTTTTATCTTTTCAATTAACGGTGCAACCCAAGGATTTCCGACACTGGGCGGTCCATCCTGCACATCAATTATTAATCCTTCGTTTGACAACGGAAGGACGGAAAGAGAGCATTGACAGATGAGCTCAACCGCTAAACGGCCATTGCCAAGATCTGTTATCGAAGAGATTCTTTTTCCGTGCAGACGTCGAAAAGAATCACTTAAGTCAAAAGCAATATCAGTGTTTTCTGACCATAATTCATAATGCTGATTAACTTGGCCGACCTGCCAATTTGGTCGCTTTGTAAAATCGATAACGATTCGTGTAAAATTTTCATGCTCACCGGTGCGAACACGAACTGTTTGCGCCACCGCAGTTCCGTTTGTCGCTACAAATGACGATAAAAGGAAGGCAAGCTTGAACACAAATTTCAATGCGTATTTTGTCATGATACTTTGGCTTCCCTCAGAGCTTCCTCAAGCTCCGCAAAGGCGGGCCGTATATGCTGAGGAGTATTTTGACGCCCGACCTCAATACAAATGGACGCAGAGTGATTGTGCATGTTTGCGACCAAGACTTCTCGTATCAATTGGTAAAAGTGCGCATCACCTTCAACCACTGTCTGAATTTTTGTTGCGAAGGGACCTACCAATCCATAGGCTAAAAACACCCCAAGAAATGTCCCGACCAATGCTCCTCCAATCATTTTTCCGAGTATTTCTGGTGGCTGGTCGATAGAAGCCATTGTCTTGATAACCCCTAAAACCGCAGCAACAATACCCAATGCTGGCAAGCCATCAGCGATGGTTTGCAAGGCGTGACTGCTGTGTAGTGAATGATGCAGGTTTGCCTCGATTCTTTTTTCCAAGACCTCCTCAACTTGGTGTGGATCATCATAATTCATTGAGGCGGATCGCAACGTATCACAGATTAGTTCAATTGCCTCATGATCCATCTGGATTTTTGGATACCTTAGAAAAATATCGCTTGTTTTTGGGGATTCTATATGGACTTCAAGTTGTATTGGATTCTGTTTTGCCAATCGAATTAATTCATGTAACAAGCAAAGAAGGTCACGGTAGTCAGCTGACTTCCAATGCGGTCCTTTGAACACTTTTTTGATGTCGCCCAACGTTTGTTTGACGCCTGTACCATCATTTGAAAGTAGGAAGGCACCAATTGCAGCACCCCCGATCATGGCCAATTCAAATGGAAGTGATTTTAATATAATTCCCATCTTTCCACCAGCCGCGAGGTATCCGCCGAAGACCATAACAAAAATAATGGCGATTCCGATCAATCCAAGCATGATAAATGAGTCCTCACTACACATTCGGTACGGAGTATCGATTGCAAAAAATAGTTAATAAATATTGAGTGCAGCTTCAGGGAGCCTCGAAAAATTGCCCGGACCCGGCGACGACGGTATGATCCCGCATGTCCCAAGCAATCCGGTGATCTTGTTGCCTTGAAATTAGTAATTCCAATTCATATCAAGGGATTGTCGGCTGCGGCGGATGGGCTTCATGGGTTACCCAGAAGGTGCGATTTCCCAGCGGGGTGAGCGGGTGGATTTCGACCGCCGGGTGCGGCTGGAATGCCGGAGTCCGCAGCTCGGCTCGGACGGCGGCCTGCTGGTGACGCGCTCGGGCCATCGCACCTTGCCACGACGTCTCTTGTCGATACCCGGACGGGAAAGAACACGACACACTGTCTTGACGGCCAGTTCCGGCAATCAATTCATGGTAGGTTGGCCCCCTCCGTCCGGGTAGTTGTCATCCGCCGCACGCGCACCATCATTTTCCAGTTGGCCGGGGTGGCCATCACCGGCCCGATGGTGCGCGCCGTCCGTACAGCAACCAAACGCCTGCGCGCGCCACCGTCACGCTGCGCCGGCCGGACCCAGAGGCGAATACTGTCTGGCGAACAGCCCAATTTACCCGCAATCACCGTCAGCGCCGCGGCCTCGCCACGATACTCACCGCGGTGTTCCATCACAAGCAGCACCGAGCGTTCGCGGAACTCGGGTGAATACGGCTTTGAGGTCTTATTTCGATTCTGTTCCATAACGGGCAATTGTCCGAGAGTTTTACCCTCCGGTAAACCCGGAGCGGTTCACACGTGATTCACTCGTTCAAATCTGCGGAAACAGGTAAGATCTGTCAGAAGCGGAGCACCAGAGGGGCAGTTATGCTTCGGCCGATGGGGCGGGGTCGTTCGGGCGGACAGATGCTGCGTCAAACCGTCTGCCCCTTGGCCAACACATTCCTGTGCATAGCTATTGGCGCGGCGGATTTGGCGCGCTATTACTCTTTGCATGATAGTAGAGCTTGGACATTTCACCCTGATCCTCGCCTTGATGGTGGCGATCGTGCAAACTGTGGTTCCCATGATTGGGGCCCACAAAGGCTGGTCCGGATGGATGGCCCTCGCAGAGCCCGCCGCGAAAACCCAGGCATTGCTCATCGCGTTTTCCTTCGGCGCGCTGACCTATGCCTTTGTTACTTCAGACTTTTCAGTGCGTCTGGTTGTGCTGAATTCACACACTCTGAAACCAATGCTTTACAAGGTCTCAGGGGTGTGGGGCAACCACGAGGGCTCCTTGTTGTTGTGGTGCCTGATTCTGGCGATATTCGGGGCCTGCGCTGCGTGGTTCGGTGGCAATTTGCCGACAAGCCTTCGCGCGCGTGTCCTGGCGGTGCAGGGATCGATCGGGGTGGCGTTTCTGTCGTTTCTGGTGTTCACCTCAAACCCGTTCCTGCGTCTTGAGGTGCCTCCGTTCAATGGGCAGGATCTTAACCCGCTTTTGCAGGATCCCGGTCTCGCGTTTCACCCGCCATTTCTCTACTTGGGCTATGTCGGCCTTTCGATGACCTTCAGCTTTGCCATCGCTGCACTGCTGGAGGGGCGCGTCGATGCGGCCTGGGGCCGTTGGGTGCGGCCCTGGACGCTGGCGGCTTGGGTTTTTCTGACCATCGGAATCGCCCTGGGCTCGTGGTGGGCCTATTACGAGCTTGGCTGGGGCGGTTTCTGGTTTTGGGATCCGGTCGAAAACGCCAGTTTCATGCCTTGGCTGATTTCTGCCGCCTTGCTGCATTCGGCCATCGTTGTCGAAAAGCGTGAGGCACTGAAGGCCTGGACGATCCTGTTGGCAATCCTCGCTTTTGGGTTCTCTCTCATCGGCACATTCATTGTCCGCTCGGGCGTGTTGACCTCGGTTCACGCCTTCGCAAATGACCCAGAGCGGGGCGTTTACATCCTGTTGATCCTTGCCTTTTTCATGGGTGGCGCGCTGACACTATTTGCCGCGCGGGCCGGTGCAATGGAAGCGAAAGGCGTTTTTTCGACAGTCAGCCGGGAATCAGCTCTGGTCGCCAACAACATCCTGCTGACCGTCGCCTGTTTCGTGGTCTTTGTCGGCACGATGTGGCCCCTGGTGGCGGAACTCCTGTTCGATCGCAAGCTCTCGGTCGGCGCACCATTCTTTGACGCGGCGTTCAGCCCGTTCATGGTGGCGCTTGCGGCAATTCTGCCGTTCGGGGCCTTGATGCCGTGGAAGAGGGCCAAGGCGGCCAAGACGGCGCGGCCCTTGTGGGGGGCACTGCTACTCAGCGTCGCCTTGGGCGCGCTGGTCTGGACGATGCAGACCGGTCGTTCGTTTCTCGCACCCATAGGATTGGTGCTGGCGGTGTGGATTGTGTTTGGTGTTTTGGCAGACCTGTGGCTGCGCAGTGGCCGTGGGACTGTTGCTGACAAGCTGGGCCGTATGGCGCGATTGCCGCGCGCCGACTGGGGCAAATCCGTGGCCCACACTGGCTTTGCAGTGACAATCTTTGGCATTTGCGCCATGACCGCCTGGACGACCGAAGACATTCGCGTGGCCCAGGTGGGTGAGTCGTTCGAGGTTTCTGGTTATACCGTGACACTTGATGATGTGACGCAAGGCCGTGGGCCGAACTATTTCACGACCATGGCAACGATTTCATTGGAAAAAGGCGGCTTCAGCACCGTTTTGCAGCCAGAAAAACGTGTCTACCCGGTGGCGCGGATGCCAACCACAGAAGCCGCCATCGAAAATGGCGTGTGGCGCGACCTTTATGTCGTCATCGGTGATCCGCAAGACAATCAAGGTTGGACTATACGCACCTTTGTCAAACCGTTCGCCAACTGGATCTGGGCGGGTTGTATCATCATGGCGTTTGGAGGGGGTCTCAGCCTTTCCGACCGGCGCCATCGCGTGGCGGCCGGCGCCACACAACGTCAGCGCAGCCCGGCCGTGCCTGCCGAATGAAGCGGCTTGCGCTGATCCTGCTGCTGTGGGCCGCCCCGCTCTGGGCGGTCGAGCCTGATGAAGTGCTGGACGATCCGGTGTTGGAACAGCGGGCGCGGGATCTGTCCAAGGGCCTGCGTTGCCTCGTCTGCCGCAATGAACATATAGATGCCTCGGATGCTGATCTGGCGCGCGATCTGCGCCTTTTGGTCCGCGAACGCCTGGTGGATGGCGATACAGATGCCGAGGTGCTGGACTTTGTGGTCGACCGTTATGGCGAATTCGTTCTGCTGAACCCACCGGCATCGGGGTCGACGCTGATTTTGTGGCTGGCCGGGCCCGCCATGCTGATCGTTGCGGGGGCGGGCGCGGCGCTGTATCTGCGGGGCCGTCGCAATGGGCGCGAACCAGAAAAGCTGAGCGCAACCGAGCAGGCCGAACTCGACAAGATTATCCGCTCGTAACCCCGCGTATCGCTTTTCCATCGCGTTCGATTCAGCCATCGTGTGGCGACTGTCAGCAAAAAGGCCGCCTGAATGCAATACCAGACCATTCGACTTTCCCTGCGCGACAACATTGCGATCCTGACCCTACGCCGGGCCGAGGTGATGAATGCCTTGAACACCCAGATGCGGGCCGAGATTCTTCATGCGGTGAAGGCGGCTGAAAAAAATGCGCGCGTTCTGGTGCTTACCGGGCAAGGGCGGGCATTTTGTTCCGGGCAGGATCTGGGCGACGGGGCGAATGCGGCGCATATGGATTTGGAACGCACGCTGCGCGACGAATATGTACCGATGTTGAAGGCCATATTCGACTGTCCAATCCCGACGGTCGCAGCTGTAAACGGCCCCGCGGCCGGGGCGGGGGCCAATCTGGCTTTGGCTTGCGATGTGGTTATCGCCACAGAATCCGCTGTCTTCCTGCAGGCATTTACCCGGATCGGGCTGATTCCCGATGCGGGCGGCACCTATTGGTTGCCACGCCAGATGGGGGCGGCCAAGGCAATGGGCGCCGCCTTGTTTGCCGAGCCGATCACGGCACGCCAGGCGGCAGACTGGGGCATGATCTGGGAGGCGGTGCCCGACAATGAATTCGAGGCGCATTGGCAGACCCGTGCGTTGAAATTGGCCAATGGTCCAACATTGGCCTATCGTAACGTCAAGAAATCCATTCGCGAAACGTATAATCATACACTGGACGAACAACTGGCGATAGAGGCGCAATTGCAGGGAGAATGTGGCCAAAGTTTCGATTTCAAGGAAGGTGTGCTGGCCTTTCTGGAAAAGCGCCCTGCGCGGTACGAAGGACGCTGATTGTGTTTAATGCGTAATTGACGGATGAGATTTTTTTGGGGACATATTGATTTGTATCGCTCTGCGGGGGAGTGTCATGAACTTTGTGTATCAGGGCAGGCGCAGATTGAGCAACCTGAAGTCTGGAAATTCTGCCGAGAGGGGGCCAGGCATCCTGGCATTCCCCTTGATGCGGCCTTCGTGTCGGCGGCCCATTTGTCGTCGATCTCGACCCGCACGGCGCTGACGAGGCGCAACAGGGCGTCTTCGCCGGGG
>Ga0100398_1003513_pt1 | contig 12822 bp, 8 predicted proteins | sample CryGeymeta201522_FD_81568 | JGI IMG/M metagenome (GOLD analysis project Ga0100398, IMG submission 81568) | Groundwater microbial communities from Crystal Geyser aquifers in Utah, USA - Crystal Geyser metaG 2015-22 | ecosystem: Environmental > Aquatic > Deep subsurface > Groundwater | place: USA... | reverse complement strand
CAGGCGGGTGGCCGCGGCCCCTGCGTTGAGGGGCGCACCGTGCCGCCGGTGAGCGTGGCATGGCCACGGCGCCCTGGACTGGCCCTGGAGGGACGGCGCGGGAGCAGCATGAAAGCAGTCAACCTCATGGCAAAAAGAACCGATGAGCAAGTGGAGTTACAGGACAAGGGGCAGCGGTCCGGGGTCAGGAGCAAGGGCGCGGTGGCCAGGCCGGTGAAGAAGGCGGAAAGCCGCGGCAAGCCGGCCCGTAAGTCGAGCGAATCGCGGCTTCGGGTGGCCGCCGGGATCGACATGGCCCGCCAATACCTGCGCGAAGTGGCCTATGAACTGCGCAAGGTGGTGTGGCCGTCGCGCAAGGAAACGCTGGCATCCACCGCGGTGGTGCTGGTGATTGTGATGCTGTGCGGCATCTATCTGGGGTTTGTGGATTTGATCCTCGCCCGGTTTGTGCGCCTTCTGATCGGGTAAGCCTACCCATGGAAGGTTGGAGCGCCGGTTGAGACCAGGTGCGAGACGGGGTGGTTTGGTGGAGAAGCAATGGTACATCGTTCATACCTACTCAGGGTTTGAACACAAGGTGAAGGCGGCACTGGAAGAACGGATCAAGGGGGCGCATAGGGAAGATTGGTTCGGGCGCATCCTGGTGCCGACCGAGAAGGTGTTCGAACTGGTCAAGGGCAAGCGCCGCGCCTCGGCCCGCAAATTCTACCCTGGCTACATCCTGGTGGAGATGGTCCTGAACGACGAAACCTGGCACATGGTGCGCCACACGCCCAAGGTGACCGGTTTCATCGGCAGTCAGGACAAGCCGGTGCCGCTGACCGAGGCGGAGGCGGAGGTCATTATTCAGCAGATGGAAGAAGGCACGCAGCGGCCGCGGCCCAAATTTCAGTTCGAAAAGGGTGACGAAGTGCGGGTGGTGGACGGCCCTTTTGCCAGTTTCAATGGGACAGTCGATCAGGTGATTCCCGAAAAGGGCAAGGTACGGGTGCTGGTGAGTATTTTCGGTCGGGCGACTCCGGTCGAACTGGATTTCATCCAGGTCAATCGCATGTGAACAGGATTGGCCGCCGCGGCGAGCGCGGTTTCGGCGCCTGACGGTCCGGTTCGCCGATAGACCGCGGTAACATGGGTACCAAGCAAGGAGTTTATTCAGGATGGCTAAAAAGGTAATGGCGAATATCAAGCTGCAGGTGCCTGCCGGACAGGCTAATCCATCGCCTCCCATCGGTCCTGCTCTGGGTCAACACGGCGTCAATATCATGGAATTTTGCAAGTCTTTCAACGCCAAGACCCAGGGTGAGGAGGGCATGATCATCCCGGTGGTGATCACGGTCTATGCCGACCGCTCCTTCAGCTTCATCACCAAGACGCCGCCGGCTTCGATCCTGCTCAAAAAGGCGGCCCAGGTCGCCAAGGGCTCGAACGAGCCGAATCGCACCAAGGTGGGCAAGGTCACCCGGGCGCAACTGGAGGATATCGCCAAGTTGAAGATGCCCGACCTCAATGCCCGGGAAGTGCCTGCCGCGGCCAGAACCATTGCGGGCACGGCGCGCAGCATGGGGATTGAAGTCGAATAGACAATGGCCGACCGACCGGCGGGTGGTTGCTCAGGTTCTCTGGAGAAATTGAGATGGCTAATCGAGGGAAGAAATTTCGCGCGGCGCGCGAGAAGGTGGATCAAACCAGGCGCTACACGTTTGAGGAAGCGGTGGAACTGGCCCTGCGGTGCTCCTATTCGCGCTTTGACGAGACCGTTGACATCGCGGTGCGTCTTGGGGTGGACCCGCGGCATGCCGACCAGATGGTTCGCGGTACCGTGGTGTTGCCAAATGGTCTGGGCAAGACCGTAAGGGTCCTGGTGTTCGCCAAGGGCGAAAAGGAAAAAGAAGCCATGGATGCCGGGGCTGATTACGCGGGCAGTGACGAACTGATCGCAAAGATCCGGGAGGGTTGGCTCGAATTCGATAAGACCGTGGCCACGCCGGACATGATGGGGCAGGTGGGGAAAATCGGCAAAATCCTTGGACCTCGAGGCCTAATGCCGAACGCCAAGCTGGGCACGGTGACCTTTGACGTGGACAAGGCGGTAAAGGAAATCAAGGCCGGCAAGGTGGATTTCCGGGTGGAAAAAACCGGTATCGTCCACGCGCCCATGGGCAAGGTATCGTTCGGGCAGGGTCTCCTGCTGCAAAACATGTCGAGCTTCATGGACATCATCATGCGGATCAAGCCGACCAGTGCCAAGGGCGTGTACCTGAAGGGGATCGCCATTTCCACCACCATGGGACCGGGCATTCAGATCGACCCCCTGGCGGTGAAAGGGCTAACCGGTTGACCGATGGATTGATTAACCTGGTGTGGTGCTTGGTTTGGCGCCACACCCTCAACGCACTGCCGTTTGATGTTTTCCGCCGTCTGAGACCGTAGGTACCCGGGGGCGTTTAAATCCGCACCGAGGGTGCGGGACCTACCGAGAAGGAGGAAACATCCAAACTGGATATTCAGCCTCACTATCGATAGGCGAGAGCGTGAAAGCACGTCGGCGGCGGAAGGGAGGGTTCAGAAACTTTGGAACGGGCCAAAAAAGCGGAACTGATCGCGGAATTGCGCGCCAAGTTGGAGCGTGCCAGCACCGCCGTTCTGACGGACTACAAGGGCCTGAGCGTCGAACAGATCACCCAGTTGAGGGATGCGTTGGCGGAGCAGGGGGTGGAATACCGGGTGGTGAAAAACACCCTGCTGCGACTGGCCAGTGAGCAGACTTCGGCCGAGCTGCTGAAGCCTCTGTTGACCGGGACCAACGCCGTTGCCTTCGGCTATGGCGATCCCAGTCTACCGGCAAGGATCTTGAAAAAGTATGCTAAAGATAGCGACAAGCTCAAGATCAAGGCGGGATTGCTGGGCCGCCGACTGCTTTCGGTCGATCAGGTGCAAGTTTTGGCCGATCTGCCGTCGCGGGAAGACCTGTTGGCGAAACTGCTCGGTACCCTCAATGCCGTGCCCACCGGATTGGTGACGGTGTTGAGCGGGGTACCGCGGGCCTTGGTGCAGGTGTTGGCTGCCATTCAAAAAGACAAAGAAAACGCTTGAACGATGCATCGATAGGAGGATCGGATAATGGTACAAATCAGCAAGGAAGATGTGATCAGCTTCATCGAAAACATGACCGTGCTCGAACTGAGCGAACTGGTCAAGGAGTTGGAGGAAAAGTTTGGGGTCAGCGCCGCCGCTCCGATGGCTTTCGCGGCGATGCCCGGCGCCATGGGCGGCGCGGAAGCCGCTCCGGTCGAGGAACAGACCGAGTTTGCGGTGGTGATCACCGCGTTTGGCAAGAAGAAGATCAACGTGATCAAGGAAGTCCGCGCCATCACCAACCTGGGCCTGAAGGAAGCCAAGGAACTGGTGGAGGGGGTGCCGGGGACGGTGAAGGAAGGCATTCCGAAGGAAGAGGCGGAAGAAATCGCCAAGAAACTGACCGAAGCCGGAGCCACGGTGGAGATCAAATAGTTGCCCGTTCCCTAAGATCTAATGGGAAGCCCCGCTTGTGGCGGGGTTTCCCATTTTCGCCAGGACCATCCGCCGGCGTCTCGGCGGCGCTTGAACCAGAGGCCCTGAATCGATAGTCCCTCAGGCCCGCAATTCAGCCGGGCGGCACGCCTTGCGGCGTGTTTCCAAGAGCCGAACGGCGAACCCCCCGAGTCGTGGAAGCCCCGGTAACGGATTATCGGGCGGCGCCGCGACGGGCGGTCGGCGGTTTGGTCGGCGGGGGCGAGAGCGGCTTCCGGATATCCATCGTCAGTGACCAGTCACCTGATGTGACAGGAGAGACCATGGCAACTGCTTTAACCCATGAGTACAGGGTGCGCAAGAGTTTTGGAAAGATTCGCAAGATCGTTGATATTCCAAATCTGATCCAAATGCAGAAGGAAAGCTACGGCAATTTCCTGCAGCTGGATTTGCCGCCTGATTCGCGTTCCAACAAGGGGCTTCAGGAGGTATTTCAGGGGGTTTTTCCGATTGCGGATTTCAGCGGCACGGCGTCGTTGGAATTCGTCGAGTACAGTTTCGGGGAAGTGAAATACGATGTGGACGAATGCCTGGCCCGAGGCATGACCTACGAAGCCCCGATCAAAATCGTCGTGCGCCTGGTTGTCTACGATGTCGATAAGGAATCCGCTACCCGCTCCATTCGTGACATCAAGGAACAGGAAATCTACTTCGGCACGCTGCCTCTCATGACCGACAACGGCACCTTCATTGTCAACGGTACCGAGCGGGTGATCATCAGTCAGTTGCACCGTTCGCCAGGGATCTTCTTCGATCATGATCGGGGCAAGACCCATTCCAGCGGCAAGATCCTCTATTCCGCCCGCATCATTCCGCTGCGTGGTTCCTGGCTGGATCTCGAATTCGATCCCAAGGATATCCTTTACGTGCGCATCGATCGCCGGCGTAAACTCCCGATCACGGTGCTGCTCAAGGCCCTCGGCTATAGCTCGGAAGACCTGCTGAATTATTTCTATCCCAAGGAAACCATCATTTTCGACGACCAGGGTCAACCGTCCAAGGTGCTCGACCTGGCAACCTTGATCGGTACCCGGGCTCCGGAAGACATTCCGCACCCGAAGACCGGTGATGTCATCTACAAGAAGGCTCGGAAACTCGGTAAGCAGGCGGTCAAAAAGCTGCAGGATGAAGGGGTCACCAGTATCCCAATGGCCGCCGAAAGCCTGATTGGGCAGGTCCTGGCGCGGGATGTGGTCGATTTCGAAACCGGCGAGATCATTGCCGAATGCAATCAGACCGTCACCGAAAGCCTGCTCGAACAGGTGGCCGAGCGCGGTCTCCGTCAGTTGCAACTGTTGCACATGGAAGGGCCGGATGTCAGTCCGTCGTTCCGCAACACCATGCTGACCGACAAGGTGGACAGCCAGGAAGACGCCCTGATGGAAATCTACCGGCGGCTGCGACCGAGTAATCCGGCAACCAGGGAGGTGGCTCAGGATTTCTTCAACAACCTGTTCTTCAGCCCGGAAACCTATGATCTTTCCGAAGTCGGTCGGCTCAAACTGAACCTCCAACTGGGCCTCAATGTGCCGCTCGAACACCGGACCCTGCGCAAGGAAGACATCCTGACGGCGGTGCGCCACCTGATTCGCTTGAAGGACGCCCAGGGCCCGGTGGACGATATCGATAACCTCGGCAACCGCAGGGTGCGGGCGGCCGGCGAACTGCTCGAAAATCAGTACCGAATCGGGCTGGTGCGGATGGAGCGGGCGATCAAGGAACGCATGAGCCTGCAGGAAATCGAAGCGCTGATGCCTCATGATCTGATCAACGCCAAGCCGGTTTCCGCCGTGGTTAAGGAGTTTTTCGGCACCAGTCAGCTGTCCCAATTCATGGATCAGACCAACCCGCTGTCGGAAATCACCCACAAACGGCGACTCAGCGCCCTCGGCCCGGGCGGTCTTACCCGGGAGCGGGCCGGTTTCGAGGTCCGCGACGTGCATCCCACTCACTACGGCCGGATCTGTCCGATCGAGACCCCGGAAGGTCCCAACATCGGCCTGATCGTTTCCCTGTCCACCTTTGCTCGGGTCAACCCCTACGGTTTTATCGAAACGCCGTACCGCAAGGTGAGTGATGCCGTGGCCAGCGAGGAGGTGGTTTACCTCACCGCCATGGACGAGAAAGACCACCTGATCGCCCAGGCCAACGCTCCGCTCGACGATTCCAACCGCTACCTGCGCGACCAGGTGTCGGCGCGGAAAGCGGGGGAATTCGTGATGGTGCCGCCGGAAGAGATCCGTTACATGGACGTGTCGCCGAACCAGTTGGTGAGCGTGGCCGCATCGCTGATTCCGTTTCTCGAGCACGACGACGCCAACCGTGCTCTGATGGGTTCCAACATGCAGCGTCAGGCGGTGCCCCTGATCCAGACCCGAGCGCCGCTGGTCGGCACCGGGATCGAACGGATCGTGGCCCGCGACAGCGGGGTCGTGAGCGTGGCCAAACGCGCCGGGGTGGTGGAATATGTGGATGCCACCCGGATCGTGGTGCGCGCCGGCAATGAAGACAGCGTTCTCGATAGTGGCGTCGATATCTACAAACTGACCAAATTCCAGCGTTCCAACCAGAACACCTGCATGAACCAGAAACCGCTGGTGAAGCACGGCGAACGGGTGCTCAAGGGGCAGATTTTGGCCGACGGCCCTTCCACCGACTACGGTGAACTGGCCCTGGGCCGCAATGTCATGATCGCCTTCATGAGCTGGGGGGGGTACAATTTCGAAGATTCAATCCTGGTGAGCGAACGGATCGTGAAAGACGATGTGTTCACTTCGATCCACATCGAGGAATTCGAGGTCCTGGCTCGCGACACCAAGCTGGGCAAGGAAGAAATCACCCGTGATATTCCCAACGTCGGCGACGAGGCGCTGAAGGACCTGGACGAGAGCGGGATCGTGCGGATCGGCGCCTTCATCCGAGCGAACGATATCCTGGTGGGCAAGGTCACGCCCAAGGGGGAAAGCCAGCTCACGCCGGAGGAAAAACTGCTGCGGGCGATCTTTGGCGAGAAGGCGAGCGACGTTAAGGACACTTCCCTGCGGGTGCCGCCCGGGGTCGAGGGGATCGTGATCGATGCCAAGGTCTTTTCCCGCCGCGGGGTGGAAAAGGATGACCGGGCGCGGATGATCGAGACCGAGGAAATCGGTCGATTGATGAAAGACCAGCGCGATGAGCTGGATATCATCCGCAAGACCACCGTCAGGCGCCTGGCCGGGCTGCTCAACGGCAAGACCAGCGATCGGGCCATCAAGGACGGGCGCAAGGTGTACGTGCGCAAGGGCGAGGTGTTCGCGGAAGAACTGTTGAGCGAGTTGCCGAGCGGCTTATGGCGGGAAATTGCGGTAGCCGATGATGCCGCCATGGCGATGGAAGTGGAAAACATTTTCGACAATTACCGCGAACAGGTGACCATGGTGAAGGCCCTGTTCGAAGACAAGACCAAGAAACTGAAACGCGGCGACGAGCTGCCTCCCGGCGTGATCAAGATGGTCAAGGTGTACGTGGCGGTCAAGCGCAAGCTTCAGGTCGGCGACAAGATGGCCGGCCGGCACGGCAACAAGGGCGTGGTGTCACGGATCATGCCGATGCAGGACATGCCTTATTTCGCCGACGGGACGCCGGTGGATCTGGTGCTCAATCCGCTGGGGGTGCCGTCGCGGATGAATGTCGGTCAGGTGCTGGAAACGCATCTGGGCTGGGCCGCCGTCGGCCTCGGCAAGCAGTTGCGGGAATTGATCGAAAAGTTCAAGGAGCGGGAGACCCTCGAGGAAAAACTCAAGCGCATTTACAATAACCTGGAATTCGATGGTTATTTCAAGGACGCCGACGATGCCACCATCAAGGCCATGCTGCCGCAGCTAAAGGAAGGCATCCACGTGGCTTCACCGGTTTTCGACGGGGCCGACGAAGACGAAATCCGCGCTTTCCTGAAAGAAGCCGGCCTGCCGGAAACCGGCCAGACCATCCTTTACGACGGCCGGTTCGGCGAACCCTTCGATCAGCCGGTAACGGTCGGCGTCATGTACATGCTGAAGCTGCATCATCTGGTGGATGACAAGATCCACGCCCGTTCGATCGGCCCCTATTCCCTGGTGACCCAGCAGCCGCTCGGCGGCAAGGCTCAATTCGGGGGTCAGCGATTGGGCGAAATGGAAGTGTGGGCCATGGAAGCCTATGGCGCGGCCCACACCCTGCAGGAATTCCTCACCGTCAAGTCGGACGATGTGGCCGGCAGAACCCGCATGTATGAAAAGATCGTGAAAGGCGAAAACACGCTGGAGGCGGGTCTACCAGAATCCTTCAACGTGCTGGTCAAAGAGCTCCAGGCCCTGTCCATGGACGTCCAGCTGTTGGAAGACGAGGATCAAGGCGACTTCAGTTGAGGCCGTCGCCTGAACGCGATTTGCAGGTTGGGTCGGCCGCTCGGCAGCGGCCGGCGGCATTGGTCCGTGTCGGTCAGGTTGCCGCGGCCCGAATGGTTGCCAGGTATTGGGACACGGATCCGCGGGTCGCCGCGAGGGGGCCCTGCTCAAGGAGGATTCTTTGAAAGATTTCTACAGCTTCTTCACCAAACCCAAGGACCCGGTGGCGTTCGACTCGGTCAAGATCATGCTGGCGTCGCCGGAAAAAATTCGGGAATGGTCCTACGGTGAAGTCAAAAAGCCCGAAACCATCAACTACCGGACCTTCAAACCGGAGCGTGATGGCCTGTTTTGCGCCAAGATCTTTGGGCCGACCAAGGATTATGAATGCAATTGCGGCAAATACAAGCGCATGAAACACCGCGGCGTGGTCTGCGAAAAGTGCGGGGTCGAGGTCATTCAGTCCAAGGTGCGGCGAGAGCGGATGGGCCACATCGAATTGGCGGCGCCGGTGGCCCACATCTGGTTTCTGCGCAGCCTGCCGAGCAAGATCGGCAATCTGCTTGATCTGACCATGCGCGAACTGGAAAAGATCCTCTATTTCGATGCCTTCATCGTTACCGATCCGGGGGAAACCCCGCTCAAGCGGGCTGAACTGCTGACCGAGGAGCAGTATAGGCAGGCGGTGCAGAAACACGGTTCCGGGTTCAAGGCCGGGATCGGCGCGGAAGCCATCAAGGAACTGCTGATGGCTCTCGACCTGGAACAACTGGGGCAAGAGTTGCGCGTGGAAATGGCCGAAACCCATTCGGTCGCCAAACGCAAGAAACTGGTCAAGCGCCTGAAGGTGATCGAAGCCTTCCGGGAGTCGGAAAACCGCCCCGAATGGACCATCATGGAGGTGGTCCCGGTGCTGCCTCCAGACCTGCGCCCATTGGTGCCGCTCGATGGCGGCCGCTTCGCCACCAGCGATCTGAACGATCTCTACCGGCGCGTGATCAATCGCAACAACCGGCTGAAACGGCTGATGGAATTGAATGCGCCTGATATCATCATCCGCAACGAGAAGCGGATGCTGCAGGAAGCGGTCGATGTGCTGTTCGACAACGGCCGGCGCGGCAAGACCATCACCGGGGCGAACAAGCGTCCGCTGAAGTCGTTGAGCGATATGCTCAAGGGCAAGCAGGGCCGGTTCCGTCAGAACCTGCTGGGCAAGCGGGTCGATTATTCGGGCCGAACGGTGATCGTGGTGGGTCCAAACCTGCGGTTGCACCAGTGCGGGTTGCCCAAGAAGATGGCGCTCGAACTGTTCAAGCCGTTCATCTACAACAAGCTGGAAGAAAAAGGCTACGTCAATACCATCAAGGCGGCCAAGAAGCTGGTGGAAAAAGAAACACCGGAGGTTTGGGACACCCTGGACGAGGTGGTGCGGGAATTCCCGATCATGCTCAACCGGGCCCCGACTCTGCACCGACTGGGGATTCAGGCGTTTGAGCCGATTCTCATCGAGGGCAAGGCGATTCAGTTGCACCCGCTGGTCTGCACCGCCTTCAACGCCGACTTCGACGGCGACCAAATGGCGGTCCATGTGCCGCTTTCCATCGAGGCCCAGACCGAGGCCCGGGTGTTGATGATGTCCACCAACAACATCCTCAGCCCGGCCCACGGTGGCCCGATCATCACTCCGTCCCAGGACATCGTGCTCGGGATCTATTACATGACCCGCGAAAAACCCCTGGCCAAGGGCGACGGCCGGTTCTTCGCCAACCCGGGTGAAGTTCGACGCGCCTACGATGCCGACCAAGTGGCTCTGCATGCGCGGGTGAAGGTGCGGATGAAGGGTGAACGGGTGGACACCACGGTCGGCCGCATCCTGCTGGCCGAGATCCTGCCCGAGGAGATTCCCTTCGCCTTGGTCAATCAGGTGATGAACAAGAAGGCCCTGCTGGGTCTGATCGATCACTGCTACCGTTCCGCCGGGGTCAAGGCGACGGTGCTGCTGGCCGACCGCCTGAAGGACCTGGGTTACGCCTTCGCCACCCGCTCGGGTTTGTCCATGGCCATCAAGGACATGGTGACCCCGCATCGGAAACCGGCAATCGTTGAAGAGGCGTTCAACCAGATGCGGGAAATCGAGCAACAGTACAGTGAGGGGCTGATCACCGAAGGTGAGAAGTACAACAAGGTGGTGGACATCTGGTCCATGGCCACCGAGGAGGTGGCGGCGGAAATGATGGAGGAAATCGCCACCAGCACCATCACCACCCCGACCGGGGAAACGCGGGAAATGCCCTCGTTCAATGCGATCTTCATGATGGCTGATTCCGGAGCTCGCGGCAGCAAGGACCAGATGCGCCAGCTGTCCGGCATGCGCGGGTTGATGGCCAAACCCTCGGGGGAAATCATCGAAACCCCGATCACCGCCAATTTCCGCGAAGGCCTGACGGTGCTCCAGTACTTCATTTCCACCCATGGCGCCCGCAAGGGTCTGGCCGATACCGCCTTGAAAACGGCCAACTCCGGTTACCTGACCCGGCGGTTGGTGGACGTTTCCCAGGACGTGATCATCACCGAAGACGACTGCGGCACGGTCGACGGCATCGAAGTGGAAGCCCTGCTGGAGGCGGGCGAAATCATCCAACGGCTGAGCGAACGGATCCTTGGGCGGATTGCTCAGGAAGACATCGCCGATCCGGTGACCGGGGAAGTGCTGGTGGCTACCGGTGAACAGATCGACGAACGCAATGTGGGCTTGATCGAGGATGCCGGCATCGAGAAGGTGCCGATCCGGTCGGTACTCACCTGCCGCAGTCGCCAGGGGGTCTGTGCCAAATGCTACGGCCGTGACCTGGCCCACGGCAAGATGGTGGACAAGGGCGAGGCGATCGGCATCATCGCCGCACAGTCCATTGGCGAACCGGGCACCCAGCTGACCATGCGCACCTTCCACATTGGCGGTACCGCCAGCCGCCGCGTGGAACAGAGCTCGGTGAGCAACCGTTATCCAGGTATGATTCGGTTCGTCAACCTGCACACGGTGCGCAATCTGGATGGCGATCTGGTGGCGATGAACCGCAACGGTGAAATCTCCATCGTCAGTGAAACCGGTCGTGAACGGGAACGTTACGTCATTATTTACGGAGCCAAGCTCAAAATTCAGGACGGGCAGCAGGTGGAACCGGGTATCGTGCTGGCCGAATGGGACCCCTACACCACGCCGATCCTGACCGATGTGGAGGGCACCGTTAAGTTCGGGGATATCGGCGAAGGTCAGACCATGCAGGTAAAGCTGGATCCGGTCACCGGGAAATCCAGCAAGGTCATCGTCGAATACCGGGACGCGGACGTACGGCCCCGGATCTCGATCAAGAATGAAAAGGGCAAGACGGCCCGGGTCGGCGATGGGCATGCGCGTTATCACATGCCGGTGGGGGCGATCGTCATGGTGAGCGAAGGCGATCGGGTGTTTCCTGGTAATGTGCTGGCGCGAATCCCGCGGGAAACCACCAAGACCAAGGACATCACCGGCGGTCTGCCGCGGGTGGCGGAACTGTTCGAAGCGCGTAAGCCCAAGGAGCAAGCGGTCATCACGGAAATCGACGGGATGGTTCATTTCGGTAAGGACACCAAGGGCAAACGCAAGGTGGTGGTGGAACCGGACGTGGGCGAGCCGCGCGACTACCTGATTCCCAAGGGCAAGCACATCAGCGTCCACGAAAGCGATTACGTTCGGGCCGGGGAAGCCCTGATGGATGGTACCCGCAACCCGCACGACGTGCTCAGCGTCAAGGGCGAAAAGGAACTGGCCAAGTACCTGGTGGATGAGGTGCAGCAGGTGTATCGGCTGCAGGGTGTGAAGATCAATGACAAGCACATTGAAGTGATCGTGCGTCAGATGCTCAAACGGGTGAAGATCAGCGAACCGGGTGACTCCGACTTTTTGGCCGGGGAGCACGTGGAAAAGCTGATCTTTGAGGAACTCAACCAAAATCTGGTGGAGCAGGGATTGCGGCCGGCGGCGGCTGAGCCATTGCTGCTCGGTATCACCAAGGCCTCGCTCAGCACTCAGAGCTTCATTTCCGCGGCTTCGTTCCAGGAAACCACCAAGGTGTTGACCGATGCCGCGACCGCCGGGAAAGTAGATTTTCTACGCGGCCTCAAGGAAAATGTCATCATGGGCCGATTGATCCCGGCCGGCACCGGTATGAAGCGCTACCGCGCGCTGTCGCGATGAGGAACCGGCGATGCAAGGATGAAAAGCCCTTGACAATGACAAGCTAAATCTGTAGGAAGAGTGGATTTCGGAGCCTGGGGGCGGAGCCGCTAATTGCGGCCGCCCGCAAAGAAGCGAGAGAAACCGGAGAAAATAGCATGCCGACGATCAATCAGTTGGTCAGAAAAGGTCGAAAAAGGGTCGTCAAGAAGTCGAGCACGCCAGCGCTGCAAAGTTGTCCGCAAAAGCGTGGCGTCTGCGTGCGCGTGTACACGACCACCCCGAAAAAGCCCAACTCGGCCCTGCGTAAAATCGCTCGAGTCCGCTTAACCAACGGGATTGAAGTGACTTCATACATCCCTGGTATCGGGCACAACCTGCAAGAGCATTCGGTGGTGCTGATCCGCGGCGGCTGTGTTAAGGACTTGCCCGGCGTACGCTATCACATCATTCGCGGCACCCTGGATGCCCTGGGAGTTTCGGATCGTCGGCAGGGGCGGTCCAAGTACGGGGCGAAAAGGCCGAAGTAGCGAAGCTGCATGGCAGTTCGCGGGCCAAGGCTTCCCTGACCCAAGCCCTGGTTAACTTTTGCCTCAAATGACGGCACAGATCGAGGAAGGCAATGCCAAGAAGAAGAGAAGTTCCCAAACGTGAAGTTCTGCCAGATCCGAAATT
>Ga0100398_1003510_pt1 | contig 12826 bp, 7 predicted proteins | sample CryGeymeta201522_FD_81568 | JGI IMG/M metagenome (GOLD analysis project Ga0100398, IMG submission 81568) | Groundwater microbial communities from Crystal Geyser aquifers in Utah, USA - Crystal Geyser metaG 2015-22 | ecosystem: Environmental > Aquatic > Deep subsurface > Groundwater | place: USA... | reverse complement strand
TGCACCTCTTAAGCGGTTTTGTCTCCCCCGATGAAAAACCTCAGCGGATCATGTATTTCCCCGCATGCACCCCCGAACTGGATCTGGGAAATTATACCCCCGGATTAATCACCTGGTATGAGTTCATCCTGGAGCCTGATCCAAACAACTTTGCCTACGCAAGGCTCGGTCGAGTGCGATTGATCGAAAGGGAAGAACCATACAATACCACTTCGAATCCATCGCGTGCTTTTGGGCTTGTCACCTCGTTCAAGAGCGACCTTCCGGTAAAGCGTGAGAAGGTTCTTATTCAAAATGTCAGCAACATCTTTGTGTCCCATTTTTCGGTCGATGAGTTGCGCGGAATCGCGGTTACCGAGAGCGGTCAGATAGACAAACAGATGAGAAGGCGCCACTTGGTTTCGGTTCGGATCGAGTGCTCCCACCCACGAGACGAGAGGATGCAGATCGGCGATCAGTGCTCAATCGTGAATAACATTGATGTAAGCGAGCTGATGGGTAGCGGAATGACGCTGGTGGTTCTGAAAGTGACGGGAAGTTCAGCGCTCGTGAGGCTCAACGGCGCCGAGCAAACCGTCGCAGCCGGCTCATCTCTTTCCTCTCAGATGTCCGTGAAAAGCGTATTTGCAGGTAGCGGCTCCTCCCCTGGTGGCATCCGCGTGACTTTAAAGCCATCGGGAAAAACGCAGATTTTCTACGAGAAGAAGTGATCCCTGGTTGGTTTCCATTAATTAAAGAAGGATCGCAGTGCCAAGCGGATGATGATTGTACCGGCAATGACGGGAATCACGATCCAGGAGGTTCGGCTTAAAAACAGCTCAAGCCGTTGGCGTCCGGACTTTCCAGCCAGGAAGATGAATACCGTGAGCAGAATGTTAATGAAGATGGTGAAATAGTTTCCAAGCATCATTTTGTCGACGAAGGTCAGATAACTGATCGGTGGGAGACCCTGTGAAAGGGAAAGGTGGTAGGCAACGGAGCTGAACAGGGAGGCCACGCTGAGGCTGATCCTTTGTGAAATCTGCTCGATCGGAAGCAGTATTCCGATGACTGAGATCATCAGAAATAAAATCGCCGGGATTACCATTTTTACGAAAATGATTCTTGGATCGCGAGAGATGCGCATCTCCACTTCGACCTGGGAATATGTTTCTTTGGTGGTGCTGGTGGGGTCGCCGAATGTGGTTTTGTAAGGGTGTTCCCTGGAAAGGATCCTGAATTCATCAATGTCCCAGCCGATGAGATGGAACAGCGGATCGATTCCGGATTCGGCAACATCGGGGAAATAGAGCCGTTCTCCAATCGTTTGCTCGGTATCCTCGAGAAGAATTTGCAGAGTGAAGTTGTCGAAGGGGTAGTTTCTCAAGCCGAAATCCTGGTCAAAGATTCCGCTGCAACGGAAAATTGAGTAATTGAGATTGGTACCGGGCGCGGGCATCTTCTCTTCGAGCTTGCTTAATTGAAAATTACGGCTGTTGAGGAACTCGAACTGAGGTGTTGAGCTTCCGGTGAAGGTCAGCCAGACGTAAAAATCAAGAGCCACCGAACTGCTGACGAAGTCTACTTTGCCGCCCGAGATAAAGAAGACTCCAACCTTCACTCTGGTCGGAACGGGTTTGGCCGTTTCGGAAGCGGAAGCCTGAGCAGACGCTTCAATTCGATGAGTAGCAAAGCCCGGTTCAGGGGAACCTGTTTCAGTCGCAAGGGGCGCCGCAGCGGAATCGTTGGCTGATGCGCCAGGCATGATGGATCCGGAAAACAGCAGCAACGCGAGAAAGAACGCCGGAAGTTGTCGACCTTGGCTCATGGCGCGTAGTCTACTCTTCCAATGGCCCGGGAACAAGCCACCGGAAATCACCAACTAAGGGTATCTTCTCAAAAAGAAGGGGCATTAGCTGATTCTCAACATAAGGCGAGATTCCTCACATTCGTTCGAGATGACATTTTTACATGGTTCATATTGCATTGCCCCGAATTATTGAGAAGATACAAATAAGGCTTTGTGGTAATAGAAAACTTTTGGAAATATCGAGGCCCCTCTTTCTGGTGAAAGAGGGGCCTCGAACAACGACCGACCGGCGGACAAACCCACCGAGGGGTCAGCTGAAATTCTTGTTTCGGTTACTTGGATCCGGGGGCCGGAGCCTCAGTGGCAGGTTCGGCGTCCGGGGCGGCGGCAGCCGGGGTTTCCTTGGCAGCCTTTGAATGATGTTTGCCCTTGCCCTTGCCCTTGCCCTTGCACCTGTCAGCGCAAAGTTTTGCTGCAGCAGCTTTGCACTCGGCGTTGCAAACGTGGATGCATCCGTTCTGGCATTCGGGCCCGCACTTATGAGCGCAGGTGGCGCACTTGCCTCCACCTTTCATTGAATCGCAGAACTGTCCTACAGCCGGCATTCCGCTGGGTTTGGCAGCATCTGCTGAGACGGCAGGTCTGGCCATGTTGTCAACGGTAAGCCGGCCGGACGCATCGCGGTTGACGAGGTGCCAGGTTTCACCGTGCTTGAAGGATGGGGTGAGATCCATGCCGCACATGCTGCATTTGCCCGGTATTCTCTGGTGCTTATCGCAAGCGGAGCAGGAATAATACAGGTCATGCTTGAACGAATGCTCGGCGTCCTTCTGGAAGGAAGCGGAAATCAGCCCCTCGTCCAGGTAGACCACTTCCCTGCCCATCTTGACGGAAACCTTGGCCTGATCGCCGCTCCAGCTGACGTCTTCAGCACCAGCCACCAATGGAACGCAAACAACACAAACCACCAACAAAACAAACAGCCTTTTCATTTTTTCTCCCTACGAAATTTATGGCACACTTGGGGCGGCATTCTACTGCTTCAGAGGTACACTGTCAACTTTTCTGAAAAACCATTTTTCTGAAAAACCACCCAGCAGGAATGCCCTGGTTGGCCATTTTTCGTGTACCGAACATTTTGGTGGTGGGCTACATTAACTTCAAGAGCCAAAAATTGTACATGTCTCTCATTCGCAAAATTCGGTATCAGTTAGCGTGGGACACCACTAACATTTTCAGCGGGGGCGGGGAACGCTTTTTTCGAGGCGCTTGATGAAATCTTTGATCTTGGAGTTGTCCGGGTCGTTTTTCTCGGCAACGAGGATGTTCAGCCAAGCTTTTTCAAAATCCTTCGATTTGGCGGCCATCACGGCGAGCATGAAGCGAGCCTGCACATGGTTTGGAAAGCGCCTCATCAAAGGTCGAAGCGCGTTACGCACCCCCGGATAATCGTTCGCTTTAAAACATGAAACCGCTGCTTTCATATCGCGCTCATTTTCATCGGATGAGGCTTCCGTGGGCTTGAAATTTCCGGCACTTTGGGCGCTTGAGGTTTTATTTCCCTGATTGGATTGCATTCCCGAGCCGGTCTGGGCAGGTTTTCCGACAATTTTTTCCTGATATCGCTTGAAAACTTCCTCAGCGATATCGGATACCTGGATTTCGGACAAATGGGCATCACCGTCACTAATCTCCGCCAAGATTTTTCCGCGGGCAATGCGATAGAAGCGGAAAAGGTTGTTGGCCTTTCCCTTGGGGCCGATCTTGAATGAGGCGGTTCTGGAAATGTCAGCCTTGATAGACGGAAAGTCGGAAAACGAAATATCGGTTACCTCCACGTCGGCGCTCTGATTGAGTTTGCCGAGGTTCGACCTGGCCATTTCCTCGAGGGCTTCGATCAATTCAAACGCGGAAGCGGAATCCTGAAGGACAAACAGAGTTACCCCATTTCCTTCGGGGAACTTGGGCGCCCGGATTGCCAAACCCTGGATGTGCCTGATCTTGGGAATCACTGCTTCGCGCTTCTTTGGATCCATGTTTGCATAGATGGCCTGAACTTGCATCAATCCGATTTCGATGTTCTGAACCTGCCAATTTTTGTCACCGAAAAGACTTTCCAGGCCGGCCAGAACCGGTGACAGGTCCACCTGTTGGGCGGCATTGGGGGTATAGGTTTCTGGCACTGTGATCATTGACGAACGGGTCGGAGGGTTTAATAGCACATCCCAGAGGCGCTCTCGGCCACGACTTTGGATCTGATATTCGATGAATTTCTTTCCGCCGAGGTAGATCGTTTCGAATTGGGTTTCCTGGATTTTGCTCATCATTTCCTCGGCGGCATCTTTGTGTTTGACCACTCCCGCGGACACAAACCTCGCGAATTCTATCGTCTCGCGATCAAGGCCTAGCGCGGTTCCAACTGAGTCGGCCACGAAGGTCGCGTGTCCCTCTATCGTCGCGTTGAAAGCCATCATCGGTTCCTGCGTTTTGATTCGAGAGAGTGCTTTTTTCAAATCCATGTGCTGGTCCTGGAGTGCGTGAGTCAACTCATGCGCCATCAGAATCTTGACGACGGCCTTGGTCATTCCCACGGGAATTCCGGCGGCATTCATCAGAGGTTTAACATTTCTGGGGAGGACGTAGAGAGTCTTGTCCTCGAAGCCGTATTTCCCTAGAAGGAATGGCGCCATTCCGACCGATTTGCGGGTGGCTTGCTTGTCGATATCCGCGGCGCTCGCCTGCGGGGCAAGGTTTTTGTATTGGGGGACAATGTCGCGTTTCAGAGAAGCGGCAACCTCGGCCCTCCCGGCGCATTTGATGACCGGTCTGGTTTTGAATTTGCGGAGGGCTGCTTTTTCGACAAGGGGAAGAACCTCATCGGCAAATTGGGCGGCTTCCTCATCTGAAAAAGCAGGCTCTCCCTCTGGGAACTGGTTGGAGAAAAGCTGAGAATGGAAGACAGGAGTTTTCTCGGAGACATCGCGGGAAAGTTGCATTGCCTTCTTGAGGTCTTCTCTTGAGAGCTTTCCGGCAAACTTATCCCGCTGAGAGTACATTTCCTGGGAGCGCTTGAAGTCGCAGCTCTCCAGACGATTGCCGGCGAGATCGAAGTAAGCGCAAGCCTTGATCTGGTCTTCGTCAACCAAAAAACTCGCCAGCACCTCAAGAGCTGCCGGATTTCCTTTTGCTGCAGCCTTTTCGAGCAATTGCCTTGATTTGATCGAGTCGGTCGCGACACCCAATCCTTCCTGATAGAAAAACCCCAGGTTGAAATCGCCATCGGCATCCCCCAAATCACTGGCCTTTGTAAACCACTTTCTGGCCTCCCCGAGATCCTTCCGGATCTTTCCGAAGCCGTTCTCGTGGAGAAGCCCGAGGCGCACCTGGGCCGTGGCAATCCCGCTCTCGGCCTGCTCCTTGAGGGTATCGATTTCATCTCCAAAGCTGACGGCCGGAAAAAGGCAGTTAAGACAGACCAACACGATCGACATTAAAACGACGACCGAACAGCGCAAAATAATCATAACGGAAACCCCCAATGTTCTGAGCCGGTCGCAGGATACATTAGCAATAGTAACCTTCTTTTTGAGCGGATGCAAATTTAGGGCTTTCTCGAAAACGGATTTACCTCTATAATACCTCCAGCCTATTTCCAGGGAGGTTTCCTTGAAGGTTCAATCGTTTACCGCATTTCCTCTGTTTTCTTTGATTTTTTTTCTTGCGTTGTTGCAGTCGGGCAGCGCCTTGGGCGGGACCGCGCTCCTGACACTCTCCGACGGTCAGGTCGTCCCCGCGGAAAATTTCACGCTCGAAGGAGCCACCGGCTCGTTCACCCTCGGAACTGCGGCTCAGACTATTGGCAAGGATGAGATTCGGGACATCAGCTTTACCGTCAAACGCTCCGAGCAGAAAGCCCTTGCAACCGAGGCTTCCGATCTACAGGCGCATCGCCAACGGGCTCTGAAAATGATGGAGCAGTTTCCGGACTGCAGCTCGATTCTCGTACTCGATGAGGGAGATTACTTCTATAGCCCTGACGGGACGAACCTGACCCGCTATCGTGGAATCGTTTACATCGCGAAGGACGAAGCCCTCGGCCAGGGCGACCTCACCCTAGGATTCGACCCAAACCGTGAGCGGATAAAAGTTCTTTATGCAAGATGCCTCGACTCCGAAGGGCAGCTTCACAACCTTTCCATCGACCAGATCAAGATTTCAAAGGGAAGTTCGGGCGAGGTCTATTTCGATCAGAACCAGGAACTCAGCTTCTCGATCCCGGGCATTGCGATCGGCTCTCTGATCGATTACTCCTACGAAACCGAGACATTCAACCCGTTCGACCGGAATTTTTTCCAGAGTTATTTTTTCTTTCAGGGTGAAGAACCGGTAGGCGACTCGATTCTGCGGGTAACCATGCCAAAGGACAAGCCTCTTTATTTCCTTTCTCCGAACTGCCCCCCGGGAAAGACAAAACCAAAGATCGCCTCCGAAGGAGACACCACAACCTACTCTTGGAAATTCACCGATATGGCTCCGATCATTTCCGAGCCTTACATGCCACCCACGCGGGACGTTCTCCCGAGCGTGGTTTTCAGCCTCCAGAAAGACTGGAATTACATGTTCACACGGTTGAAACCGATGTTCGAGAAGCGGTTCAAGCTCACCGACCTGGTAAAGAAAAAGGTTGACGAGCTGATCGAGAGGGCCCGGGATATCCATGAAAAGATCGCCCGGCTATATTTGTTCTGTCAGAAGGAAATCCGCTATATCTCGATCAAAGGCAACCTGGCGAGTAATCAGGTCGGGCACCCCGCCGAGGAGACTTTGAAAAACCGTTACGGGGACTGTACCGACAAGGGGATGCTTCTAGCCACCATGCTCGGTCATCTCGGCGTCGAGGCTTATCCCGTCGGAATACGCACCAACACCGCGGGTCGGGCTATCCGAGAGCTTCCGATATTCGACGCGAACCATTGCATCACCCAGGTTCGCCTTGATGGAAGAATCTTCTATCTCGACTCGACCGCCACCGACTATCGGTATCCATATTTTCGCGATGACGATCACGACACGGTTTGCGACAACCCGATGAAGGGCGAACTTGCGTCAATACCTGTTCCCCCGCCGGAGGACAACATGACCGAGATACAGCGCGACTTGGTTCTCCTTCCCGATGGAACTCTCAAGGTGGATTACCAATCGACCCAGAACGGTTCGATCGAGTCGGATTCGCGCTATTCAACCAGGAATCTCAAACCGGAGGAATACGTCCGTAAGGTCAAGCGCTCTGTGGCCGGGCTAACAGCGGACTACGTTCTCGACGTGGCTTCCCACTCGGACCCGCTCGATTTTTCAACGCCGTTCAAAGTTCATACCAGCTATACGCTAAACCGTTTTGCGCCGCGCTCGGGGTCATATCTCGTTTTTGAGATTCCGTTTTTCAAAATGCGATTTGCCGAGGTGAGCCTCAAGGAGCGGAAATACGACATCGCATACACCACAACAGAACTTAGGGTGGAAAATGTTTCAATTACGCTTCCAAAAGGTTTTTCGGTAAAGTATCTTCCGCCCCCGCTCAGAGTGCAGAGCCACTACGTGGAATTCGAACTTACCTACGACCAGCAGGGCGACAAGATCCTGCTTCGCCGCAAACTGGCTTTCCCAAAACGGATCATACCAGTCAAAAATTACAAGTCATACAAAGATGATCTGGAGCGCATCGCCAGGTCGACCGAAGAACGGATATTCCTTGAACAATCGCCTGGAAAGGAGGGGAAAAAATGAAAAAATCCATGCTGATTTCGCCGATGCCGCATCAGCTCAATGACTCGCGGAAACCCTGGGAGCCCTCACCCCGACCCTCTCTCGAACGCGGGGGAGGAGGGGCGAATTCCTTCTTTTCAAGCAAATGCCCCAAAGAATCGAGAGGATGCCCGATGCCGATGCCGATGCCGATGCCGATGCTGCGGATGCTACCGATGCTGCTGGTGGCCGCCATGACTGTCTTGGCAAGCGCTCAGGCGTTTGCCGACTTCCTTTATTTAAATGAAGGTGAGGAGCACGTCGGATCCCTCAACCGTGTTGATCCTACCACGGTGTATTTCAACGAGGTCGATGGGAAGGCCGTTTCCTGGCCTGCCTCGGAAGTGTCACATATAACCATCTCAAAAGTCCGCCCTGGAGACCAATATTCCAACGTGGCAAGCCTCACGGATCCGCTTTTGGTTTCGATCCTGAAGCATCTTCCAGAAGCGTCGGAGTTTCCCGATGCTGATTACGTGACCTTGTACAACAACCGGAACTTCGCCTTCCAGGCTGACGGTTCGGTCCTTTACGAAAAACGCGAAATACTGCGTATTTTCAAGGAGCCCGGCTTGGACATGGCCAACCGGGGGCGCTATTACCAGATCGACAGGGAGAAGTTCGAGCTGGTGTTCGCTCACACCTACGCGCCCGACGGAAGAATTTTCCATCTGACGGACGACGCCGTTTCGGACGAATCGATTTACTCATCGACCCCTGAATACGACAAGCAACGGAAGAGCAAGTTCGCAATGAAAAAAGTGGATCTGGGAAGCGTGATCGACATCGCGATCCGGTTCAAGACAATACCCCCGACCGCGCTCTACCCTTATCTTATCGATACGGTGTTCGGCGAGCGCGAGCCGGTTCTGCGTTCTGAGTTCGCGGTGAGCTTCCCCGAGAAGGCGAACATGATCGTCGAAAAACTTCATTGGAATGGCGCCAATCTTCCCACCGCCAAGGAAGAGGTTGACCCGGTCACGAAGGTGAAGACCCTGAGCTGGACGTTCAGAGAACCAAAAGGGTTCATCCCGGAGCAGAACATGCCGTCCACGAGCCGGGTGTTTCCCCGGATTCTGGTATTTCCGGCATCCGACTGGAAGACCATCGGCAAGGAATTCGAGGGCGCTCTGGAGAAGGCGGCGCCGCTCCCCGCACTATTGGACAGCTTCTTGAAGGAAATCGGAATCGTGGAAAGCGACAGCGCTAGCACGAAAGTCCGAAAGGTGCATGATGCCATCCTGAAGAAGATACGGCTGTTGCCGATCTCCTGTTACGACATGAGCGGAGTGGTTCCTATTTCGACCGATGTTGCACTTCAAAAACGCTATGGAAGCAATCTTGCCCGAGTATGTCTGATGTATTTTGCGTTGAAGAAGCTTGGAATCGCGTCCCAGGTGGGATTCGTGAATTACTGGGGAGCGGATGAGTTCATTCCCCAGGTTCCCAACATGGGCCAGCCTTCCTACGGCCTTCTCAAGATCGAGCTTGACGGGGTGTCGGTCTACACGGCCCTGGATAACGATTATCTGCCGTTTGGGCATTTGTCGGTTTCGTTCCAGGGTGCCAGAGCGGTTTTCCTCAAGGGCGGTGAGTTCGTCCTGGAAACTCTTCCCGAAGGCGGCAGCGAGTTCAACATCACTCAGACAAGCATCTTCGCACGCCTCGAGGAAGATGGCAGCATGGAAGTCACTGAGATCCGGCGACCGCGCGGGCCCGGGGAAAGCGGTCTGCGAACGCTGCGAGCAACGAAAGAACAAGAAAAGCAGAATTTCGCGGAGAAAATGGTCAAGCGCATCCACCCCAAAGCGGTGATGCTTGGCTTCGCGTTTTCCGATCTCGACGATCTTCAGGCGCCGGTCGCGCTGACGCTCAGATACAAGATCCCCGACGCGGCGATCCAGGCATCCGATCAACTGCTCGCTTTCAAGAATCTCTGGGTTCATTACAATTCCAGCTCAGCGAGCCTCGCCAGCCGGACCTGGCCATTGGAGTATTGGGCCACTGAAGAGACCGGGAATTCCATTCTGATCGAAATTCCCGCGGGCTTCAAATGGGTTCCCTGGTCGAAGCCATACGAGTACAAATGCGGGTGCATGGAGTATTCATCTTCGCTCGCGCAGAAAGGCTCGATCCTGCTTTTCGCCGATCGTTTCAAGGTAAACCGGAAATTCTATGACCCGGTCGAAGGCTATAACCACTACCGAAACTGCCTACTCGTGATGTCCGATCTGGCAAAACAGTGGATCATTCTGGAGAAAGCTGCGAGCGGTTCCGCATCCATTCCGGCGCCATCACCGGCGCCATCGGCATCACCGGCATCATCGGCATCATCGGCATCATCGGCTGAAGCCGGTGGTGTATCGATGAAAGACGGGCGGTCCGCAGGGGTAGCAGGGCCTGCAACGGCGGCCACTTCTGAAATTGCGGGGGCGTCCGAAACAGCCGACACGGACGCAACCCCTGCGATGGCTGAGACGAAAACATTGTCTCCGACCGCATCGGGGTCTTCGGCCACACCTGTCACCGAACCCGACCAAGCCCCAACCGCAGCTTCGGCTTCAACCTCAACCTCAACATCAGCTTCAACATCAGTCTCAACCTCAGCTTCAACCTCAGCAACTGAGCCCTTTCAGCCCTGAAGTTAATTTGTCGTTCAAATGCTTTCGAACAGTGCGAGTCGGTTGATTGAATCTCTTGGAAAATTCTATCTACTCAAAATTTCGGGGAAACTCAATGATTCCTGGCGCAAGAGATTTCTCCCTTCGGTCGAAATGACAGCTAATCGTTGCTGATAGCGGCCAATTCAGGGGATCAACGTGTATTCGCATGACCTTTTTTTGGGAATGCACCGCCACATTACGCGAAGGTCACCTCCTTCCCGAATCCCTGCCTCCCAAACACCCCAGCCCTATTTTCCCTGCTCCTTATTTTCCACATTCGAGGCGTTGATCCGATGGAAACCTTCATCAGGTTGATCACATATTTCTGGCCGGCGTATCTCGTTCTGGCCGTTCCATTTTTCTATTTTCTGAACGAGCCGTTCACTGTGGCCATCCACCAAATGCTTGCGGTCCTGCTGCTTTTGTTTTTGGTGGGGGGGCAGTCTTTCAGACAGGCCAACAAGCTCTCGCAATGGTTTTTCCGCCTTACCCTCCTGTGGCTTGCAGCGCTGGGGATTTCAGCTTTTTTTTCAGTCGATCCGTCGGTTTCGGTTCCGGGATTCGTGAAAGTTATCGGGTTAGTGGCTTTGGCAGCGGGAATACGCTACCTCGGCGCGGAGCAAGACCTGACTTTTTCGGTTTGCGGCGCAGCGGTAATTGCCGGCCTTCTTCATGGCTGGATGGCCGGAACCGAGTATTTCGAGGCAGCCCCGATTCCTGCAAGCTGGGTTGATCCTGAAATGAGGGGCTTGATCCCAACGCGATGCGCCGGCGTTTTCTACGATCCAAACATTTACGGGGCTTACCTCGCCGGATTGATTCCGCTTACTCTTGGAGGGTTATTCAGCGAAGCCTCGAACTCGGTCATTCCATTTTTGAGCGCAGCCGGATATTTCGGGGCTTCAGTCGCGCTGTTCACAACCTTCAGCCGTACCGGTTACCTCGGAGGACTGGCGGCAATAGCGGTTTTCTTTTTTATACGGCGGCCCGATCGAAAAATAACGCGCAGGATGTGGCTGTTCATTCTCGCATCGGCGCTGATATTGCTTGTATTTTTCCTTGGCCCGTTCAAATACCGTTTTTTCAGCATTGCAAACACTTCCGATATGACCCTTTCCCAGCGAACCCTCATCAATCGCGGGGTGATCCATTCGCTAGAAAAGATCCCTCTTTTCGGTTTTGGGCTTCACACATTCAATCAGGTATACCCTCAACTTCGGATCGTAGGCGGGGATTACCCTTTCAACGCACATAACGAGCTCCTTCACACTCTTATCGAGGCGGGTCCGATTGCTGCCTCACTTCTTGGCCTGCTGGTCTTGCTCCTGGGCGTGCAGGTGTGGACCCAGTTCAGAAGGCCTTCCGGAGAGATTTCCGGTCTGACCGCCGCCGGAAGCGGAGCGTTGGCGGGGTTTGTGCTTCAGAACCTGGCCGGTTTCTCGGCGCGGATTTATCCGACAGCAGTGTTCATGGCGATTTCCGTCGGCCTTGTCCTTCGCTCGGCTAACAAGAGCAGGCAGGATGCGAAGCCGGCCTTTCAGGGGCTAGCGTGGCGGCTTGTGGGGGGGCTATTTCTGATTCCTTTTCTTGCCCTGACCCTGAAATTCCTTCACATCCAGCTTCTCTTCGAGCGGGTCAACGGAGCCGCACGGTCAGGTAACACCCAGGAAGCCAGGCAGATTCTTCTTCGGGTTGAGGGCCTGGATGACAGTATACCTCTGGTACAAGCGATGTTGGCTGATATCGACGAGCGGGCCGGAGAACTCGAGTCCGCCCAAACCAGGATGGAGGCTGCATCCCGCCTCAATCCAAGCGAAGCGCTGTTCTGGGCCAACCTCAGCCGCCTCTCAGGGCGGACCGGGAAGGGCGATCCGCTTGGCTTTCTTCAGAAGGCCGTCGCATTGGACCCTGCGTCTGAGGTTTTCAGGCTTCGCTACGCCCAATTGCTGGCCTCGGCGGGCCGGCCCTTGGAGGCAATAGTTCACCTCGACGCAGCACTTCGCACATCACCGGGTTTTGACGAAGTTTACACGACCTACAAGGCCGTGAAGGAATTCCGCCGAAACCTGTTAGGCGGAAAGCGCTGAAAGGGAAAACTTTTAGTTCCCGGCATTCACAAAGGCCGGGAGAAAGGACTTTTTCCCGGGTTTTGCTCGGTTGCATCGTGCCGCTGATTCTTAGCTCTCTGCCGTATTTTATTCTGAACAGCGAAGCGACCTCTCTTGAACGTGCTCGCACTGCCGATTTGGAAAAGGATTGGATTAACCGGATCCGTTCCATTGGACAACGGCTTCCCGAGCTGACATCGCTGAACTGGTGGGTTTCAGACTCCGCCAGGCGAATGAAGGAGATGGTCGAGAATACCTCAAAAAGCCGGTTTGCCGATTCGCCCGCGGGAAATCATTCATCTCAATTGTCCGCATCAGAATTCGGCACGGCTTTGCGAAAATCACTCCTAGCGACCTTACCCCGGACAATCGGAAAACCCCGCATCTGGGCTGCGCTCTTCCAGCCTGATAAACCGGACACCAGCGCCACGGATGCGCGAATGTGGCCGCCGCGCCACGATGGC
>Ga0100398_1003507_pt1 | contig 12832 bp, 13 predicted proteins | sample CryGeymeta201522_FD_81568 | JGI IMG/M metagenome (GOLD analysis project Ga0100398, IMG submission 81568) | Groundwater microbial communities from Crystal Geyser aquifers in Utah, USA - Crystal Geyser metaG 2015-22 | ecosystem: Environmental > Aquatic > Deep subsurface > Groundwater | place: USA... | reverse complement strand
GATCGAAAAGATTGCTTCGCTTCGCTCGCAATGACACGTTCTCATCTTTGGGGTGTCGCCACCATCTTGGCGAATACCTTTTTCCGGGAATGCACCCTCCCCGACAACACGAGATTGCTTCGGCGCAATGCGCCTCGCAATGACAATCTCTCGGTGGCGGGTCCGACGAGCATTTAGCATATTTTGTTAGTCGCGGTCGATCCTTATCTTGCTGTTTCACAGCAAGAAGCCGGTGTATCGGAAGCTCCACGACGAAATGGTAAAATACGCCTCATTCATTTGTTACCCAGGCCCAGAACTTTCGACACAAAACGTTTTGTTTCAGGAAAAGGCGGAATCCCGCCATGCGTTTGCACTACCGTCGGCCCGGCGTTATAGGCCGCCAGAGCCTTGGACATGTTCCCGCCGAATCTTTCGAGCATCATGGCGAGGTATCTGGACCCCCCGGCGATGTTCTGCTCGGGATCGAAAGGGTTGGAAACGCCCATTTCCCGAGCGGTTTCAGGCATTAGCTGCATCAAGCCTTGTGCCCCTCTCTTGCTGACACACCGGGGATCGAAGTTGGACTCGGTTTGAATGACCTTTTGGATAAGCTGAGGGTTCAACCCGTTCTGTTCGGAGTATTTTTTGATGAGATCCAGATACTGGGGAGCCGGCAAGGAAACAGGAGAAAGTGAGGCCAACGGAGTAACGGCGGAAAGAGAAGACCGTTGGAAGCTTGGAGGAGCTGCGGCCGGAGCCTTCTGAGCCTGGGTCAGCGCGTCACTGAAGGATTGTTCCTGACGACGGCTGTGGCGGCGGGACATTCCGCGAAAAGAAGTGTTCAGTTCATCGATCCGTTCGAGGATATCACGCATCCGTTCAAGCATTTCCGTTCTCCCTATCATGGGTTGTGGGACGATTGGTAAAGCTGTCAAGTCTCTTTTGATCGAGCCTGAGTTGCTCCTTGCGATAGGCATTTTCGTCCCGCTCCCGGATTTTTTCGTAGGTCTTTCTGACCCGCCGTTTCTCAGCGAGTTCGGCGATAATTTTCTCCCGTTGAGCGACAAGGCGCTCTTTCTCCTCCAGGTGGTATTCGCGAGCTTTTTGAAGCCTGAGCAGGAATGGGTAATAAAGTCGGATCCGCTCCATTCTTCCGGCGAGAAGATCGTGAGCTTTTTCCTCCAGGCCACCGCTATATTCTTCGACATTCCGGGCGATTTTTGCCTCAATGTCGGCGATCTGGCCGTCCTTAATCGCGAGACGACGCTTCACCTCGGCTTCCTCATGGGAAGCCAAGTTAAGCATCTGATTGAATCTGAAGGAAAATGCCATTTACATTAAAAGAGAATAGGGATTTGGAAGTAGGGATCAGGGATTAGGGATTAGGAAAAAAGCTGTAATACAAGCCCATATTGTTTGGTTCGTGCAGGGCACAAAGCAACCAACCGCAGGGGATGAGCTTCGCGAATTTACTTCGCAAGACGAAGGGGGACGCACGCCCACCTTTATAAAAAAGTTACCGTTGTTTGCTCTTATCATGCGAGGATCCCTTCCAGGGCTTTAAGGCTTTCCTCGAACGGGAAAGCCTGATCTATCCCTTGTTTGATGAATGCTTCAATCCTGGGATGCCTCAGGATGGATTCATCGATCTTGGCATTGGTCCCGGCTTTGTAAGCTCCGATGTTGATCAGATCGGAATTTTGTTGATACAGGGAAAAAAGGTCACGGATCCTGCCGGAAATTTCGAAATGCCTCTTTGTAACCAAATCAGGCATCAAGCGCGAAATGCTTCCAAGAATATCGACCGAGGGGTAGATATTCTGATGCGCAAGTTCGCGGGACAGAACCAGATGGCCATCAAGAATACCGCGAACAGCGTCGGCAACGGGCTCATCCATATCGCCGCCTTCCACCAGAACTGTGTAAATTCCGGTGATTGAACCCTGTTTGGATGTTCCGGCCCGCTCCAGAAGCTTGGGAAGAAGAGAAAAAACCGACGGGGTGTAACCCCTGGTTGCCGGCGGCTCTCCGACCGCCAGGCCGATTTCGCGCTGTGAAAGAGCAAACCGCGTAACCGAATCCATCATGAGCATGACATCCTTGCCCTGATCCCGAAAGTATTCGGCAATTGCTGTGGCAGTGAAAGCGGCCTTGACACGCACCAATGCAGGTTTATCGGATGTGGCGACTACAACGACGGACCGACGCAGACCTTCCGGGCCCAGATCCTTCTCAACGAACTCGCGTACCTCGCGACCTCGTTCTCCAATTAAGCCGATGACGTTCACGTCGGCCTTGGAACTTCGGCAGACCATTCCCATCAAGGTGCTCTTTCCAACACCTGAGCCGGAAAAGATACCGAGACGCTGACCGCGTCCGATCGTGAAAAGGGCGTCAATTACACGTATTCCGGTTTCAAGAGGCGTGAAAATCCGGCGTCTGGAAAACGGATTCGGGGGTTCGCGACTGATGGGCACCCGCGGCAAGTCAGGCGGGAGCTCTCCCTTTTCGTCAATCGGGACTCCCATGCCATCGATCAGACGGCCGAGAAGAGCCTCCCCTGCCGGGGCTGAAAGGGGCATTCCAAGGGGAACGACCTCACTGCCTTGGCGAATACCGGCGGTGCTAACAAGCGGCATGAGCAGGATCGCCCCGCGGCGAAAGCCGACCACCTCACATGGGATCGGGCCCAGCCCGGTAGTGATGTGACAGACTTCGCCGACTGGGATCTGGGGCCCGGTGGCCTCGATCAGGAGACCGACGACCTGGGTGACTCTTCCATTTACGCGTATGGGGTCAGTGTTTTCGAGAATCTCATCGTATTTCGGAAAAGGGAAGGTCATGAAGGCATCATTCCGGGCGGTTAAAGAATTTAAGCATTTGCTTTTCGAATTCATCGGCCTGGGATTCGAGTGAGGCATCGATAGTTCCAACCCCGGTTTCGATCTTCACACCGCCGGGTGCGAGGGTAGAATCCTCGACCACCTTAAGATCGGCGACTGTTGAAAGTCGTCGCATGAAATCCTGTTTGTGGGAATCAGTCATGGATTTGTCCTTCATGTTGATCCGAAGAACGATCTTGTCGACTTCCGAGACCTTGTTGAGAGCTACATCAATATTATTCAGGATGATTTCCGGTCGCACCAGCGGCTCAGTTTTGAGAATGCGCTTGGCGAAGGTGATAACGAGTTTGACCATTTCCTCTTCCGCAGCTTTCAGGAGACCCATCCGGCTGGTCTGCAGTTCGGAAATCAACAGCTCTGTTTCCTGCATCAGACTTTGCCAGTCCAGGCGGATCTCCTCGAGGCCGGACTTTTCGCCGGCTGCAACCCCCTTTTCTTCACCCAGGGCGAACCCCTCTTTGTGGGCCTTCTGGCGAGCAGTTTCCATTTCGAGAGCGGAAGCCTTTCGAAGGGTGTCGGCTTCTGCCTTTGCGGTAGACATGATAGTTTCAGAACTTTTCCGCGCCATTTCGAGCATTTTCTGGGATTCTTCAGCGAGGGCTTTTCTGCGGGCCATCATTTCATTGTGAAGATTGTCTTCTTCTTTGTTGAGGCTTCCTTCACGTTGGACGAGAACTGTTTCCCAATCACGAAGGCGCAGTTCGAGAGCAGCGAGTTCGAGGGCTTTCCGCTTCGCCGCGGAGGAGCCAGACCCCTCGCGAGCGGCGCTTGCCGCCCGGGAAAGTTGACCTTCGGGGCGGAGAGCCTGAGTTGCTCCTGGCTGGCCGGAAACGGTCTGCCCAGCGGGTTTTGTCTGTGCGGCCCCCGGCTCGATCTTTACGCGGTCTCCAGATCCGGCAAGTTTTTCCGGCGGAACTTCATGGAAAACGCCAATGCCTCCGTGAAGGTTTCCGGCACCGCTTCCGCTTCCGCCGCCACCTGCATCTTCATCATCTTCATCATCCGATGAGGGCTGCGGAGGCGGTTTCTGCCCGGTGGGAACAGAAACCTTGTTCTCCTTGTCAATTTTTACCTGAAAGGCTTTGTAGATCCGGGCCATGTCATCAGATCCTTAATCGATCCAGCCTTCCGTGGCTTTCCCTTTTTGGATGAAAAGTTCGCGTCTTTCCACCAGACGTTTTGCATTCGTCATGATGTTCTTCCGCGCTTCCTCGATTTCGGAAATCCTGCGAGGGCCGAGCTGTGTGATTTCCTCACGAAGATCTTCGATAGCCCGCTGAGACATGTTCTGGGCCAAGGTCTGGAGAACGCCTTCAGGAGCGCCTTTCAGGGAAAGCGCAAGATCCCGCAGGGTAGTCAGCTTGATGAGAGCCTGAACTCCCCGGCTATCCCCGTAGGCGAGATCCTCGAAGGAAAAGAGTCGTTTTCGCAACTCCTTGACGACCGCGGGAAGGCTTCCCTGGAGGTTCTTCAGCAATCGGTGTGAAGCCGTTGGTTCCATGAACTGCATTATATCCGCGAGAATATCGATTCCTTTTCTGGGAACGAATGTATTAGCCAATCAGTTCCTCCTCTCCTGGGCGGGCAATTATGATCTCGCCCTTCCCTTCGAGTGCCTTCACGACTGCCACAATGCGTTGCTGAGCCTGATCGACGTCTCGGATTCGCACGGGACCCATGTAGGCCATTTCTTCCTTGAGCATTTCCGCGGCGCGTTTTGACATGTTCTTGAAGAATTTTTCCCGGACCTCGTCTGTAACGCCCTTTAGGGAAATCGAAAGATCTTTGGGATCGATCTCCTTCATCATTCGCTGGATTCCGCGGTCATCGATCAGGACGACATCTTCAAAGACGAACAGGCGTTTTTTAACCTCTTCGGCGAGGCTGGGCTCTTGAACTTCCATGGTCTCGATGATGGTTTTCTCCGTTCCGCGATCGACCTGGTTCAGGACATTTACCAGGGTTTCGATTCCGCCGGCACTGGCAAGATCTTGACCGAGGACGGACGACAGCCGCTTCTCGAGGTAGTTTTCAACTTCGCGCGTGACCTCGGGGCTCGTTCGATCCATGAGTGCCAAGCGTTTTGCGATCTCGGTCTGGGTATCGGGTGTCAGGGATTGGAGGATAATCGCGGCTTTTTCAGGTTGCAGATAAGCCAGGATCAGGGATATTGTCTGGGGATGTTCGTTCTGGATGAGGGTGGCTAGCTGGCTTGGATCGGCGGTTCTGGCAGCCTCAAAGGGTCTGACCTGAAGCGAGGTTCCCATTCTGGATAGTATCTCGAGGGCTTTCTCCGGGCCGACCGTTTTTTCGAGAAGACCCTTTGCGAAATCGAGGCCGCCCTCTGAATAGAATTCGCGTGCCATCATCAGCTGCTCGAACTCGAACAAAACCGATTCTTTCGCTTCCGTGGAGATCTTGCGTTGCCTTGCGATTTCGATGGTCAGCCCCTCGATCTCCGAATCATTTAGTGATTGGAATATTGCGCCGCTGGTTTCGGGGCCAAGAAAGATCAGGAGAATCGCGGCCTTGGTGCGGCCGGCGAGGGCAACATGCGGGATCTCACGCTCTTCACCGTTTTCCTGGGGGATATCTCGATCGCTCATGTCATTCCTCCAGCCAGATTCCTGCCACTCGTACTGCGTCCTCGGGTTTGGTAGCTCGATCGCTCATGTTATGCCTTCAGCCAGATTCTGAGTGCCTGGACTGTGTTCCCGGTTTTGGTATCTCGATGGGCCACGTCATTCCTCCAACCAGATTCTGAGCACTTGTACTGCGTCATCGGGCTTGGTAGCAACCAGGCGTTTGACGCGGTCTTCGAGCTTGGTTCGAGATTCGGCTTCTTTTTTGAGGCGGTCGAGATCGTCTTGGCGGGCACGATCGCGCTCGGCGATGAGAGATAGCAAGCGGGAAATTCCCTCTTCGAGCGTGCCATCGGCTTTTTTCTTGAATGCCTCTTTGTACAAATATTGTTCTTCGGGCGTCATTTCGGCAAAGTCGACAGGCATTGTCTCATTGTCGCGAGCATAAGTGTAGGCCTTATGTCGCAGATCCTGGAGTTTTCGCCGCTTCTCCTCGATGTCGGTGATTTCGGGGAAGAAGTTGTTAACATCCTGGAATCTCCGTTCCCATTCTTGTTCTTGCTGATCGCGGAGCTTGGCTTTTCGCATCTCTTCGGCCTTCCTGATCGTCTCGGCCTCCCGACCGGCTTCTTCGAGAATTGACTGTTCCTGGGCGAGAACTCGGGCCCGGGAAACACGGACGAAGATATAGACCAGCCCGAGTAGAATCGGAATGGACATGAGCAATCCAACGATCATCATGAACATAGTTCTCTCCTGTCGCTGACGATCCTCGACGTCACGTTTGGATCGTTCGGCAAGATCGTTGTTAAAGGGGATGACCAGCAAAGTAAGAACATCCCCGCGTTTTTTGTTGAAGCCGACCGTGGCTTGGGCAACGGTTTTCAAGTTTTCCTCGAGATCGCTGCTCAAGCGGCCCGAAGCACCGTCGAGCATGATCGAAACGGTCAACCGCTTGAGGTTCCCCTGTTCCTTGACAAATTTTTCTTTCGAGCGGGTGAAATCCTTGTTTCGGATTGCCGCATTCCGCTCGTATTTGTTCATGGTTTTGTTTTCGGTTCCGGGGTAGGCAGGCGCTCCGGGTGGAAGATTCGAGTTCACGCCCGGCTCTCCATCTTGTACAAGATCTTTCCCTTCGTATTTCTCGCTCTCATTTTTTTCGGAAATGGTGACACCTTCGGAGCTTCCTTCAACGGGAGGAATGATAACATCGCTGAGAGCTTCCTTCTGATCGAAATCCATCGTGGCATCGACCCGCACGACAGCTTTTCCATAGCCGAAAACCGCTTCAAGCTGGCTCTGTAGTTTTTTCTGGATGTCAGTTTCGACGGCTTTCTTGTGCTTAAGCTGTGCTGATTTAATGCGGTCGAGGGACATCTCTTCATCTTCGTCGAGAAGGCGGGTCAAGTCGCGCATGAGGCTATCATTGATACGAACGTTCTCGGGCTTGAGGCCTTCAACGGCGGATGAGACCCATTCGCGAATTCCGCGGATCTGGTCTTTGGTGATTTCAAATCCCGGTTTCAGCCTGAGAACAATGGCGGCGCTAGGCTCCTTCTGATCTTCCTTGAAAACTTCCTTTTTGGGTTTGACGATGTAGACCTGGGCATTTTCGATCGGCTCCATTCGGACAAGGCCGCCAGCCAGTTCGTCCTGGAGGCCGCGAATGTAGTTCAGATCGAATTCCTTATCGGTGGTCCCCTGGAAAATGGAGCGGTCATCGATAAGCTTCTGCCAACCCGGTCGAGCTTGTGGCAAAGTCTTTTCCTGGGCAAGCTGAAGAAGGATATAGCTTTTGTCGGTGAGCGGAACGAGAATGTCAGTGCTGTCCTTTCCAAGCTTAAATTCGACATTCAATTCTTTCAGCTTGGCAGTTACTTTTCCGGCATCCTCAATTTTTAGGGCTTCCTCGAACAATTGAATGTATTCTCTCTGCGATCCCCACATTGTTGCGAGAATAACGCCGGCGAACACAAGAACGGCGACAATGCCAAGGGCGATCTGTTGACCTCGTGGAAGCTTGGCAATCGGCTCCCACAACTGTCGCAGAAACTCCGTCATACAAAACTGCTCCCTGCTCCCTATGGCCTACGCCCGCCGTTCTATTTTTTGCGAGCGCTTCTTTCAGGCGTATCCGAACGAACAACCTGACAACCTGACAACCCAACAACCCAACAATTTACCAACATGGCAATCCAGCAAAACAACAATCAAGTAACATAACGAAACAACAGCAGCCCGGCAACCTGGCAATCGAACAATCGAACAACCGAACAATCATATCTACTCAATAATTCGGGGAAGCTCAATGATTCCTGGTGCAAGAGATTTCTCCCTTCGGTCGAAATGACAGCATCACTTGTCATTCCGAACGAATGCGAGGAATCTCGCTTTATGTCGAGAATCAGCTAATGCCCCTTCTTTTTGAGCAGATACAAACAATCGAGCAATCGAGCAATCGAGCAATCAAACGAACTAACCAGAATCAGAATTGCATTCTCATGACTTCCTTATAGGCCTCGATAACTTTTCCGCGAACTTCGAGGGTCAGGTTCATCGCCGTCCTGGCTTTTTCAGCGGCGATCATCACATCGTGGAGATTTTCGATCCGCCCAAGGACAGCGTCTTGGGTCAGCTTCTGGGATTCTTTATCAAGTCCGTCGACCTCATCGACGGCTCCCTGGATCTTCTCGGCGAACTGGAACCATTGTTCCTTGGCGTTGGTCTGCGAAGGACGAAGTTTGGCGGGAAAATCAGCGAATGGATTTCGATCGAGCACTCTCATTTTTTATCATTACCTCCGTGCGCCGATCCCGAGCGCCGAATTAAACAGGTCTTTGCTTGCGTTGATGCAAGAAACATTTCCTTCGTAAGCGCGGGTGGCGGTAATCATATCCACCATCTCATGGACGATGTTGATATTGGGCATTCGAACGTATCCGTCTTTGTCGGCGTCGGGGTGGTTCGGATCGTAGATCAGCTTGAACGGCGCCTGGTCGGACATGATCGTCGTGACCCTGACCCCGTTTCCGACGACCTGAGGTTTTCTGCGTTCCATGAGTGGAAAAGAAGCCATGGGCTTCCGGGCTTGGAAGATGCACAACTGGCGACGGAAAGGCCCGCCGTCCTCGGTGCGAGTGGTGTTCACGTTCGCAATGTTATTCGATATGACATCCATCCGGAGGCGCTCGGCGGTCAGGCCGGAAGCGGAGACGTCAATAGTATGGAACATTCCCATCAGGCTCTGCCTCCCCTCGTGATAACATCGTTGATATCTGCAAACAGCGCCGCCAGACGGGAACTGGTCACCTGATAAGTCATCGTGTTCTTGGCCAGGTCGCTCATTTCAACATCGATGTCGACATTGTTCTTGTCGTTCCGCATCACGTGCGCGCGATCGGTGATGGTGGTGGGTCTTACATCCATGTAATTGATCTGCTCGATGGGAATGTGGCGGTCATCAAGCCGCTTTCCCACGAGTTCGACCTTCCCGTCAAAGACCTTTGCCATCTCATCTTCGAAAGTGATTATCTGACGTTTGAAGCGGGGGGTGTTCACGTTGGCAATGTTGTTGGCAATGGCCCGATTCCGAAGCGCTGAAACTTCGAGCCCCTTCCCCAGAAGGTTGAACGTCGAGGTCCCGGTGATTTCACTGAACATTGGCGGTCCTCCGGATAAAAGATCCTTCGTAAGCCTGCCATCCGATCGGTATCGTGGAGGCCGATCCGGCGTCCGGAGGGACGGCGGTCGTCGGGCCCGCGGCCGGTTCGGGAATGGCAATCGCGAAGGTGGACCGATTCATTTCGCTTACCGCTTTTACAGGATGAATTTCGCCAAGTCTTGATTTTTCAGAACAGGAGACAGGATCCGCTCGATCATTTCCGCCGTGATCTCCACCTTGCCCTGGATTTGAGCCGGAGCTTTGAAGCTTATCTCGTCGAGAACAAGTTCCATGATTGTGTGAAGCCGCCTTGCCCCGATGTTCTCGGTCGCGACATTCGCATCGAATGCGAATTTCGCGAGAGCATCGATCGCCTTGGGTTGGAAACTGAGTTGGACGTTGTCAACCTCGAGAAGCGCTCCATACTGCTTGACCAGGGCATTCTGCGGTTCGGTCAGGATCCTGCGGAAGTCTTCGATGTTGAGTTTTTCCAGCTCGACACGGACAGGGAAGCGGCCTTGCAGTTCGGGAATCAGATCGGATGGTTTGCTCGTGGTGAAAGCCCCGGCGGCGATGAAAAGGACATGATCGGTTTTGACCATGCCGTATTTCGTAACGACCGTGGAACCTTCAACCAAAGGCAAAAGATCGCGTTGAACCCCTTCGCGTGAAACATCAGGCCCGCCTTTGCTGGCGTAGGAAGCGGCGATCTTGTCGATCTCGTCGAGAAAAATAATTCCGCTTTCCTCAACCAACCGGATCGCTTCACGCTGTAGATCCTCGTGGTCGAGAAGCCGGTTGATCTCCTCGTTAAAGAAGACTTCGCGGGCCTCGCCCACTTTCACCTTCCGGCGTTTGTGGCGGGGAGGGAACATGTTTCCGAGCGCATTCTGGAAACCCTGGAGGTTGATTCCCATTTCTTCCATGCCTGATTGGGAGAATACCTCGACCATCGGGGTCATGTTCTCGGCCACATCGATCTCCACGGTTTTCCCATCCAATTCCCCGGCGATGAGCTTGGCGGAAAATTTCGCACGGGTTTGCGATTCTGAATCAGTGTCCTTACGTTCCATCGGCATTTCGGGCGGTTCGGTTGAGTCTTTTTCATATCCGCTTAATGGATGGCGCGTCTTCGCGGATGGAAGGATGATATCAAGAAGCCGATCGTGGGCTCGCTCTCGGGCTTTAGGGGAGAGTTCATCGAATTTTTTGGCCCGGAGAAGACGGATAGCAACCTCGACCAGGTCGCGAACCATTGAATCCACGTCGCGCCCAACATATCCAACTTCAGTAAATTTGGTCGCTTCGACCTTTACAAAGGGAACGACCGCGATCTGGGCAAGCCGGCGGGCGATCTCGGTTTTTCCAACGCCGGTCGGGCCGATCATGAGAATATTTTTGGGGCGAACATCGTCTTTGAGGGGGCCTTTTATCTGCCGTCGGCGAAAACGATTTCGCAAAGCAACAGCAACGGCTCTTTTGGCCTTGTTCTGGCCGACAATAAATTTGTCGAGTTCGGCCACGGTTTCCTGGGGGGTGGGTTCACCCATGGGTAGACGAATGGTTGCGTCGTTTTTCATCCGGCAAGGGTCTCCACGGAAATTTCCGAATTTGTATAGATACACTGCTCTGAAGCGATCTGCAGAGCGCGGGTGACGATATCTTTCGCATCGAAGCTGGTATTCCGGTAAAGGGCTTTCGCCGCGGCCATTGCAACCGGGCCACCCGAGCCGATGGAACCGATCTTCTCATCGGGCTCGAGGACATCTCCGGCGCCGGACAATATGAGTATCTGCGTGCGGTCGCCGACGATCAACATGGCTTCGAGTCGTCGGAGGGCTCTGTCCATGCGCCAATCTTTGGCCAGGTCGACCGCAGCCTTCTTCAGGTTTCCCGAAGCAGCTTCGATCTTGGCTTCGAACCGCTCGAAAAGGGTCAGAGCATCGGCTGTATTCCCGGCGAAGCCGCCAAGAACCGAGTCATGGAAGAATCTTCGGATCTTCCGGGCACGCGCTTTAACGATCTGATCTCCGAGAGTTACCTGGCCGTCGCCGGCCAGCGCAAGGCAGCCGTCACGTAACACGGCAAGGATGGTCGTTCCGTGGAAGGTCATTTCGGTTTTCCCCCCGCCCTTGGATGCGAGCTCTGGTAAACCTTTCTGAGTCGCTCCTGGCTTAAATGTGTGTAGATCTGGGTGGTCGAAAGACTTGCATGACCGAGCATTTCCTGGACGGCACGCAGGTCGGCCCCTCCGTCGAGGAGGTGTGTTGCGAAGCTGTGCCGAAGCGCATGTGGACGAACTTTTTTCATCATGTCCGATTGAAGAGCATGTTTGTCGATCATCCGGGCGACGCTTCTTGGAGTGAGGTTGCCGCCGAAGCGGTTCAAAAAAAGATGAGGGTTTTCTCTGGTTTGGGGAAGTTCGGAAAAACGGCGGCCGAGGTATTCTTCAATCACGCGTTTGGCTGGAGGAGAAAGGGGGATGATCCGCTCTTTTCGGCCTTTTCCGAGGACGCGAAGTGTTCGGTTTCCGAGGTCGACGGAGGCGATATCGAGTGTTGTCAGCTCAGAAACGCGCAATCCGCTTCCGTAAAGGACTTCAAGAATGGCGCGGTCCCTGGCGCCAAGCAGGGAATTGCCCGGAGCGCCAAGAAGATGCTCGGCCTCGGAAGCGCTCAGAACATGGGGCAAAGATCGAATGGATCTGGGTGTGTCGACGGTTTGCATGGGATCGCGTGAGAAAATCTTTCTTTGAATTCCGTGTCGAAAAAACGCACGCATTGCAGATTGTGCACGGCGGAGGCTCGACCCTGCGTGAAGCGTCTTCTTACGGATGGCCAGGAAGGAGCGAAGATCTTTTGGCTTGAGAGATTCGAGGAGAGTCGGAGTGAATTCCCCGAAGGATTTTTGAACCCAGGAAGCGAAGAGCAAGATATCCATTCGGTATCCACGCACGGTGTGCGGCGAGAGGCCTCGCTCCTTTTCGCAAGCTTGGAGAAAGTCTTGAATGATGGGTTCCAAAGTAGAGAGAAAATAGCATAAATCTTTCGAGCCGACAAGAGGAAAATGCACGTTTTTTCACTGTTTTTTTTAAAATGCGTCAAACAAGCCTCAGTGGCTTTATTAGTGCTTACCGAAAAAGTTGGGTGCCCTATTTCGGTCTAAGATACGGTGCCCTTGGACGTGGCTTTTCATGAGGGCACGGAGTTCATTGAATTTTTGTAACTTCTCAATAAACCCGGGAAACTTTTCGTCATGCCCGCGGAGTCGGGCATCCAGGCTTTGGGTTAGGCTGGATTCCCGCCTTCGCGGGAATGACGGAAATAGCCAACTTCTGAAAAACTGCTTTTTCTGCCCGGAATTATTGAGAAGTTACCTTTTCAGGGGTTACTATTACCTTTTCAGGGGTTTTTTGTCACAAATTCAGGGATTATTATTACCTTAATTCAGGGGTTTTCTATTTCTCGTTGACATTTCAAGTAATACTTGCTAGCGTTTTGGGAAGTGGGAAGCGAGAACGAACAACAGAAATCCGAACAGCCTCACGTGAAGCTCATCATGAGCCCGAAGGCTATAGTTGTGAAGGCAAACAAGCTGGTGGAAGCCCGGCAATGCTTGAGCATCCAGGAACAGCGAATCATTTTGCTTTTAATTTCCAAAATTCGCCCCGAGGACGTCAATTTCCTCTGGTATAAATTTGGAAT
>Ga0100398_1003486_pt1 | contig 12870 bp, 9 predicted proteins | sample CryGeymeta201522_FD_81568 | JGI IMG/M metagenome (GOLD analysis project Ga0100398, IMG submission 81568) | Groundwater microbial communities from Crystal Geyser aquifers in Utah, USA - Crystal Geyser metaG 2015-22 | ecosystem: Environmental > Aquatic > Deep subsurface > Groundwater | place: USA... | reverse complement strand
GCGGAGTTGGCGGTGCTCACGGGAGTGCGCCTGAAGAAGATTCCACCGGAGTTAGGCACGAGGGATGACATCTTGCGCCGCTACGGGGTGGAAAGGGGGTGAGCTTATGATACAATCCCAGAGGAAGATTGGGTTCGTTTACACCCCTCCTCCGCGCGTGCTATCATAATCCGTTCATCTCATCCTGAGACTGCGAGGATTTCCTTTGGGGGAAGTGTCAGATTTACCCAATAGACGCCGCAGGACGTTACGCCGCGCGGTTAAGACCGAGGGGATCGGGCTGCATTCCGGCAAGCCGGTGCAACTGTCCCTGATACCCAGCCGCAACGACGGGAGAATCTGTCGCAGGACGGACTTGGACGGCGCGGAGATCCCGCTGTCTCTGTCGTCCGTTGTTCCGTCGCAGTGGGCGACCCTGTTGTCAGTGAACGGTGTTACCGTTAGCACGGTGGAACACCTGCTGGCCGCCCTGTATGCCCTGGAAATCGACGACGTACTGGTGGAAGTTGACGGGGAGGAGTTCCCTGCGCTCGACGGCAGCGCAGCCCGGTACCTGGACCTGGTCGAGTCGGCCGGAAGCGTAGATACAGACGAAGAGATCGCGCCTGTCCGCGTGACGGAGCCTTTCTGGATTTCCGGCGAGGAGAAGCACATCATCGCTTTTCCAAGTGATCGGCTGAAAGTGACATACGCGGTGGATTACCATCACGCAGTGATCGGGAAGCAGTTCATTTCGCTGGACATTACCGGAGAATCCTTCCGGGAAGAACTCGCCCCGGCGCGCACGTTTGCTCTCGAGGAATGGATCGAAGGTTTGCGTGAAAAGGGACTGGCCGCCGGAGGGTCGCTGGAGAATGCCATTGTGGTGCATCCCGACCGATACTCGACCGAGCTTCGTTTCGAGAACGAAATGGTCCGCCACAAAGCGTTGGACCTTGTGGGCGACCTTGCTCTCATCGGCCGGCCGGTTTGCGCCCACGTGATGGCCGTTTGTTGCAGCCACGCGATGCATCTGGCGATGGCGCGCCGAATCCTCGATGCCAACGTGCCAGTGGCGTACTGAAGGTGCGTGGTGGTTCGGGAGCGCGGACAGTTGCGGCTCGGAAGTGGTAGATCCGCAATCTCCCCTGGCGGATTTCAGACTTCACAGAGTGTGCTCAATGGAATATCGTACAACAGCAACTCGCCCTGTTCGCCCCCCGAGTTTTCGGGGTTGGAGTTCATCCCGATACAATCGGGGCTGCGCTCCAACATTCGCTCATTCGCCCATTCGCCCATTCGCTCATTCGCCCATTCGCCCATTCGCCCATTCGCCCATTCGCTCATTCGCTTATTCGCTCATTCGCTTAGGAGACATCCATGTCAGAATCATCTGGACTTAATCTGGAGGAGATACGCGAGATCCTACCCCAGCGGTACCCCTTCCTGCTGGTAGACCGCATATTGGAGGTAGTTCCCGGTGAGCGCGCGGTGGGGGTCAAGAATGTCACCGGGAATGAGGAGTTCTTCCGGGGGCACTTCCCGGAGCTGGCTGTAATGCCAGGCGTGCTTGTTACCGAGGCGATGACCCAGGTGGCGAGCTTGTTGTTGCGCACCACGCTGGATGGTGAAGGGAAGCTGTGTCGGTTTACATCCATGGATCGCGTTCGCTTCCGCAAGACGGTAATTCCCGGCGACCAGTTGGTTACCGAAGTGACCCTCTCGTACCTCAAGAGCGATGCCGGAAAGGCCAAGATGCGGGCTACGGTGAATGGGGACGTCGCTGCGGAAGGCGAGATATACTTCACCTGCACCGCGGAGGAGCCTCCGCGCCGAACTGTCACATCAGCGGGTATCAATTCGACGAGTGGGAAGCAGGGGAAGAAGCATGACGCGGCTATAATCCATCCCACGTCCTTCGTTGATCCGACCGCTCAGTTGGGCGTCGGCGTGGAGATTGGCCCCTATTCCATTGTTGAGCAAGAGGTGACCATTGGCGACCATTGCCGCGTGGAGTCTCACGCGGTGATTAAGAGAGGAACCACTCTCGGAGCGGAGTGTACCATCTGCCCCAATGTTGTTCTGGGGCATGAGCCTCAAGACTCCAAGTTCGAAGGGGAACGGAGCTTCCTGAACGTGGGGCGGAAGAATATATTTCGTGAGGGCGCAACGGTTCATCGGGCGACCGGAGAAGGCAACGCAACGACGCTGGGCGACGACAATTTGTTCATGGCCTACTCTCATGTGGGGCACAACTGCATCATCGGGAGCGGGCTTCTCGTGGCCAACTATACGGGTATCAGCGGTCATGTGGTCATTGAGGACCGAGTGGTGATTGGTGGCATGGTGGGCATTCATCAGTTTGTGCACGTTGGACAACTGGCAATGCTGGCGGGGTACGCCAGAATTTCGCAGGATGTTCCGCCGTTCATGATGGCAGCGGGAGATGGTGAAATCGTCGGTCTAAACGTGGTGGGTCTGCGCCGTTCCGGGGTGGATCAAGAAACGCGTAACGATCTGAAGAGGGCTCTCCGGTTCCTTTTCAGGTCCAACCTCAATACCACGCAGGCGATGGAGCAGATTCGGGCGGAGATCAGGACTTCCCCTGAGTTGGAGTACCTCCTATCTTTCTTGCACCGTGTACGCGACGGGCGCGGTGGCCGGCAGGAAGAAGCTGCGAAGCACTGAATCCCGGCGGGGAGGGCCCCCGCCGAACGCAAGCGGGTCACAAACAAACTGAGCCGATATGACAGAACCCACTACGGCAGACGATAGGACGTCCTTCCCGCTTACATCAGCCGACGACCTCAAACACCTGCCGAAACCTGCAACTTCCCTCCGGGACCTGGATGTATTCATTTCCGCAGGGGACGCGTCGGGCGATGCTCATGGGAGCGAAGTGGTGGAGTGCCTCCGCCGGCTCGTGCCCGGTGTTCGGGTCCGTGGAATCGGGGGCCCGCACCTCAGGGCGAGTGGTGTGGACCTCGCATACGATAGCTCTCGATGGAGTGTGATCGGGCCGGTCGAGGCCGCGAAGCTTGTTCCTTATCTCATTCTCAAGTTCCGTCAGGTCGTCCGGCTGCTGAGGGACGACCCGCCCGACGCGCTGTTGCCCATCGATTTTGGCGGATTCAACGCCCGGTTGGCCCGCGCGGGGAAGCGACTTGGCATTCCTGTGCTGTACTACTTCCCCCCGCGCTCATGGGCAAAAGAGGGAAGGATTGGCCTGGGTATCGCTGAGATTGCGGACCGTGTTGCGACGCCGTTCTCCTGGTCGGCAGAGCGTCTAACAGAAGCGGGCGCAAACGCCGAATGGGTGGGACATCCGCTCCTCGAGCGCGCCGTAGCGTCGAAGCCTGTCAGCAAACTGCGCACAGAATTCGGGTGTTCGGAGCAGGACGCGGTAATCGCCATTTTTCCCGGCAGCCGGGTCCCGGAGATCAAACAGATTCTTCCGGTCATTCTCCGAGCCTGCGCGGAGATTCAATCGCAACGGCAGCGCGTCTGCTTCCTGCTCTCTCGGGCGGCCAATATCGATGGTTTGCTGCTGGATCGGGCGATGCGTGGTTCCGGCATGGAGATGCAGGTTGTCACGGGGCGGGTCTATGACATGATGGCTGTCGCCGACCTCGGTATCACCGTTTCCGGCACGGTCACTCTGGAGGCAGCGAGCATGGGCATGCCGATGGTGATCGTCTACACCGGTCCACGGTTCGTTCAATTTCTGTGGAAACGGTTCATGAATCTGCCGATGGTCGGCATGCCAAACATCCTGTTGGGGCAACAGGTCGCGCCGGAATTGATTGCCGAGGGACTGACGGTCGCTTCCCTGACGACATGCGTCAGCCGCCTGTTGGACGATGCCACCGCGCGCCGCGAGATGGGGAAGTCGCTCCTCCGGGTCCGCGACCTGCTGGGGCCGGGCGGCGCCGCGGAACGAACCGCCGGCATGCTTCTGGAAATGGTGAAGGAGCGACGAAATCAGCGGACGGGGGAGCAGGGGGCATGACGTGACTTGGCCAGTGAAGCATCGACAAGTCCTCAACCTCGTGGGCCCCGCCATATTGGTCGCCCTTGTGGGGTTGGGGTTGGGCAACCACAGGTACTTCAGGGCGGGAGTGAGTGTTGTACTGCTGGGGCAATTGCTGAGAATCTGGGCGGCGGGGTGCCTGCGGAAGGGCGCGGGGCTAACCCCCCATGGTCCGTTTGCCTTGACGCGGAATCCCCTCTACCTTGGGAGTTTCACTATCGGGATCGGCCAGTGTCTTGTGTGTGGGATTATTGAGGCCATCCTCGTTTTTGTTATACTCTTCGCGTTGATCTATTGTCCAACGATTGCCGGCGAAGAGAGGGCGCTCACTGCGGATCTGGGAGAGAGCTATCAGGAGTACCTGAAAACGGCGCCCCGATTCCTCCCGTTCGGCGGCAACTGGTCGCTGGCGCGGAGAGGTTTCGCGACGCGCCAGGTTTTCGTTAATCGAGAGTACGAGGCCGTAGCGGCTAATGCCGTCTTCATCTTCGTTGTTTTTGTGCTGACTAATCTGAGAGGATGAGCGTTTCATCCCGTTGTTGAGTTGTCCATGAGAAATAGTTTCCCCAACCTGCAAAAGCTGTGGCCCTACATGAAGAGGTACCGGAAGCGCACCTTCACAGCCCTCTTTTCCATGGCGGTCTCCAGCGGCGCTACCGGTGCGTTTCTGGTTTACATCAAGAAACTCCTGGAACCCATTATCAATACCGGCGATCTTTCCGACCTGATCCGCACGGCGATGCAGTTCATCGGCATTGGAGTATTGATGGCTGTCGCCGGTTTCTTTTCCACCTTTCTCTCGAACCACGTCGGTCAGAAGATGCTGACCGATTTGAGGCAGGATCTCTTTGATCACCTCCAGCGACTGTCGCTCTCTTACTTCGAGACACGCCGGACCGGAGAGCTGATGTCCCGGATGACCAACGACCTGAACAACGTCCAGCGCGTGGTTCTGCTCGTGACATTGAATGTTCTCGCTTCACCATTGACCTTGATCATCGTCCTCGTGCAGATGTTCATCTGGAGCTGGCAACTGACGCTATTAGCGTGTCTCGGTGTGCCAACGATCGGTCTGTTGATTGCCAGAGCAGGGAGGAAGGCGCGGGAGTATGCCAACCGCGTGCAGGAGAGAATGGCGGAATTGTCCGACCTCCTGCAAGAGCGCATCGTGGGCATCCGGATCATTCAGTGTTTCACGCGGGAAGACTTTGAGTCTGAACGCTTTCTGCGAACCAACCGTCAGAGCCTCAAGGAAATCATGCGGGGTGTCCGGATTCAGGCAGGTCTTGTGTCCGCGGTGGACCTGATCGCGGTCGCCTCGATCGTCCTTGTTCTCTGTATCGGCGGCGCCCAGTCCATGAAGGGCCAGATAGAGACCTCAACTCTGCTCACCTTTCTCGCAGCCATCAATATTGCCGTAGCCCAGGCGAAGAAGATGAGCAATGTGTTTGTTGTGCTTCAGCAAACGGAGGCTTCGGTGGCGCGCCTTTTTCAGGTGCTGGAAACCGAACCCGATGTAAGAGACCTCCCCGGAGCGGTGGACTGCCCCGAGGCGGAAGGGCGGCTCGATTTTGAGGGAGTGGGGTTCGCCTACCTGGCGGATCAACCGGTCCTGCAGAACATCAGTTTCATCATTCAGCCCGGTGAAACGGTGGCCCTTGTGGGTCCCAGTGGGTCGGGAAAGACAACGATATCCAACCTTATCCCGCGGCTCTATGACCCGACATCAGGGAGAGTCTGTCTGGACGGACGGGATTTGCGGGAGATCAGGTTGAGGTCGCTTCGTCAGCATATCGGCATTGTCCCTCAGGAAGCGTTCCTGTTCGCCGGTACGCTCAGAGACAATATCGCCTACGGCCGACTTGGGGCGGAGGAGGAGGAAGTCATCGCGGCGGCAGAGCAGGCCAATGCCCATGGTTTCATCGCCAACATGCCAGCCGGATACGACACTGATGTGGGCGAACGCGGATTGACGTTGTCGGGTGGACAACGTCAACGCATCGCTATCGCGCGGGCAATCCTGCGTGACCCGAAGATTCTTATCCTCGACGAAGCGACATCATCTCTGGACGCTGAGTCGGAATCACTGGTGCAGGAAGCGCTTGAGAAACTGATGGAAGGTCGCACAACGCTTGTCATTGCTCACCGCCTGAGCACGATCAAGAATGCAGACAGAATATTGGTGATTGATCGGGGTGCCATCGTTGAGGAGGGACGCCATGCGGACCTACTCCGCGGCGACGGGCTGTACCACCGACTCTACGAGACGCAGACAACGGGCGAATTAACGGATAACGACGCCCCGGCCCCTCAAACCTTCGCGTGAGGGCGCGTGATCAGATCGAAACCGCCATGCAGCTTCGGGCATACAAGAACCCATCGCCTCTGAAGGTGAAGATTATCGCAAGCCTGATTGAGGTGGCAGCGCGATTGATCGGCTCGCTGACACGTATTCTGGTCAGGAATGCAAGCGTGTTGCGACGCGTCCGGGAGCGGTATGGGGGGTACATTCTGGCGGGGTGGCACGGGCGAATGTTCCTCCCGATCTGTTACTTCCGTGGACAGGACGTCCATGCCGTGGTCAGTCTGAGCGAAGATGGAGAATTCGCCGCACGGGTGTTCCAACGATGGGGATGGTCCCCCATTCGAGGTTCCACAACTAAAGGCAGCGTTCGCGTCCTGTTGGGGGCCACCCGGGCGCTGAAAGCTGGCCACATACTCGGGTTGACGCCGGACGGCCCCATCGGGCCTGCGAGAAAAGTGGCGGCGGGGGGGATCCATCTCGCCGCCGTTTCCGGTTGCCCGATCGTGCCTGTGGGGGTTGGCATGTCGAAGTCCCTGCGCTTCCGAAGCTGGGACAGGTTCTCGCTGCCAGTTCCGCTGTCAACCGGAGTGCTCTCCTTTGGGGAGCCCGTGTGCGTTTCCCGCGACATGCCCGAGGAGAAAATCCAGACGATTCAGAGGGAGCTGGAGGCGTCCATCAACCTGTTGGAGGAAGAGGCCGAGATCGACGCGGTGCGCTTCGAGTCCCGCCGCAATTACCTCATCTACAACTCAATGCTACTGGTTCTCTCTCCTCTTCTTGTCCTGTTCTTCCTGCATCGGGTCTGTTTCTCGGGGAAGAATTGGCGAGGGCTGCGGACGCAATTGGGCGACTACAGCCGCGTCGGAGTGGAGGACAAAAGGGTGAGCAAGAATGAGCCAAAGGGGGATCCCGACTCGTCGGTCGACCACCCTCGGCCACGGCGACTGTGGATCCACGCAGTTTCGGTTGGGGAAGTGATGGCAGCCAATGTCGTCGTGCGAGAGCTTCGTAGTCAGTTTCCGCAGGCAACCATTTTTCTTTCCACCACCACCGATACCGGGCAGAAAACAGCGAGGAAGGTCGTTGAGGGAGTGGACCACGTTTTCTATTTTCCCTTTGATCTCCCCTGGGCAGTTCGCAATGCCCTGTCAGCGGTGCGCCCCGACATTGTTTTGATGGTGGAGACGGAGCTGTGGCCGAACTTCCTGCACCATGCGGCTGCAAGCAATATCCCGGTGATGCTGGTCAACGGCCGCGTCTCAGATCGCGCACTCAAGAACTACCGACATTTGCGCCTGTTGTGGCGATGGATGATCCATAACATCGCTCTCTTTGCCATGCGCTCCCGGACGGATGCTGATCGCCTTTGCCATCTCGGATGCACTCGATCGCGCGTCTGCGTGACGGGAGATGTCAAACTCGACCAGCCGGCCAATTACACCGAACCGGAAGTGGTGTCCCTGATCAAGGAGGCGCTGGGGGTGCGCCAGGATGAACCGCTTCTCCTTGCAGGCAGCACGCACCCCGGCGAAGAGGAGATGGTATTGGATGCCTGGTGGCACGCACGAATGCGACATGGGAATCTCAGACTGCTACTGGCGCCGCGGCACATCGAGAGGGTCACAGAGATTGAGAAGCTGATCCACCAGAGAGGGTTTCAGTCGGTCCGGAAGTCCCGGATATCGACGGAGGGTTTCCGAGAAGACAACAGAATGATCATCCTTCTCGACACCATGGGTGAGTTGTTTCGTCTTTATGGGGCTGCGGACATTGCTTTCGTCGGAGGGAGTCTGATCCCGCGGGGAGGACACAACGTCCTGGAGGCGGCCATGCAGGGCAAGCCGGTGCTCTTCGGGCCCTACGTGGATAATTTCCGTGACGCAGCGCGCCTGCTTGAAACGAACGGCATCGGGTTTCCAGTGACAGGAGTGGAGAGCCTTGCCACGAGAATCACAGAACTGCTCGATGTTCCCGATGACCTGACCGTCATTCGCGACCGCGCTCGCGCTGTTCTGAACGAGAATCAAGGAGCAGCGAGGCGCATCGCCCGGTTGGTTGATCGGTTGCTTGCAGAGCGCGTAACTGAGAGTGACGCTCTCGCGACCAGGGAAGTGATGGACAGCGGGGCGCCCCGGCCGACGATGACGATGGCGATCGATGCTCCTGCCAACATCCGGGAGTCCGCGGGCACAGTCAGGGAATTGACACAGGTCGCTTGATGAGACCAGCAAACCAAGCGGATCGGGCGGGGTCAGATTCAGCCATGATTCACAGGGGAAACACTCCGGGAGCGGCCCCTTGGGCAGGCACAGCCTTTCGGGTGGGGGAAACGCTCTACGGTGGAGCGACTTGGTGCGTTCGCGCAGGATTCGAGTTGGGCTGGCGCCGGACTTTCCGACTTCCGTGCAAGGTGATCAGCGTCGGCAATCTCACCACCGGAGGCACGGGCAAGACCCCTATGGTGCAGGCGATTGCGACGCGTCTGCGAGACGAAGGATATCGCGTCGTTGTTCTCTGCCGGGGGTATGGGGGAGTGCTGTCTCGTGACGGGGCAGTCGTTTCGGACGGCGCGAAAGTGCTCGTGTCACCCGAAGCAGCAGGTGATGAACCTGTCTTGCACGGCAACCGGTTGAAGGGGATACCTGTCATCATCGGTCGCGACCGCGTCAAAGCCGGCCTGCGAGCCGTTCGCGACTTTGCCGCGGAAGTGGTCGTTCTGGATGATGCTTACCAGTATTGGCGCCTCTATCGGGACCTCGACATTGTCCTGATCGACGCGGCCAACCCATTCAGCGGCGGGAGGTTACTTCCGGCGGGGCGTCTGCGGGAACCGGTGTCGGCGCTCCGACGGGCCGACGTGGCGGTTCTCACCAGGGCTTCGAGAGTGAACCCGTCGTCACGGGATCAGGTGATCGGGCAAGTGCGCTGTCATTTGCGGGCGGACGCAATCATTGCCCAGGCCGACCACCGGCCGACGAGGCTGTATCGAGTGCATCGGACTGACGAAGCATGTTCTGTGGATTGGCTGAACCACAGGCGGATCGTCGCTGCCTGCGCGCTGGGGGATGGAGAGGGGTTTGTCGAGACACTCCATGCGCAGGGTGGCGACGTGGTGGAGGCGTTTATTTACCCGGATCACCACTGCTTTGGAATGCGCGATTATCTGCGCATCGCCTCAGCCGCGAGGACAGCCGACTGCCCGGTGGTTATCACAGAGAAGGACGCTGTGAAATGGAGCACTTCGAGTGCAGTCCCGGAAGTGTGGGTATTGGGGATTGAAATGCAGATACACGAGGAGCGGGTCGTTTACCGACGGATTGCCGCGGCGCTAGAGCCGTAGCACGGGATGGCAGGTCGCGGATGGCAGATAGCTGGTGGCAGATGGTCGCACGAACCCTATGGGCTGAGCCGTTCCCTTGAGTTCGCGGAGCCTCGCTCTCCCGGGATTTTCATACGGCGGGGTCCCGACGCATCGGGATGGCCAATTCCCTTGAAGATGAAAACGCAACTAATCGACAAAGCAGTTACGGCGGGGGAGGTGCCCAAACACAATAGCGTCTGGCGGCAGAGAAAGGCCCGTCACGCCGAGCAAAGATATACGTTGGCAGAGCGACTGGAAGCGCTCTTTCTCAAAGTGCTACTCCGATTCATAGGCAAGTGTTCCTTCCGGACGGTCTCCGCGCTCGGTGGGCTTGTCGGATATCTCGTCTGGATTCTTGCCCCGTCTCGGCGTCGCATATCGCTGCAGGGATTGAGCATCGCCTTCGATGAACAGTGCTCTCGTGAGGACAGGATTGGTATCGCTCGATCCGCTGCAAGTAACTTTGTGAAAGCGAGATTTGAGTTTCTGAAACTCGCCTGCGCTGCACCGAGTGAACTTCGGAAACGAACCACGGTGGAAGGAATGGAGCACCTGGTCGAGGCAGTGAGTCGACAGCAGGGAGTGCTGCTTTTCACCGTTCATCTGGGATGCTGGGATCTTATCGGGGAGCGTCTGGTGGCTGAGGGGTTCCCAATTACAGTCGTCTCCCGACCGCGCGGCAACCCCCTCGTGGAAGAGCTGTGGAAGACAGTGGAATGCCAAACAGGGGTAGAGGTGCTGTCCAAGTTCAAGTCGATGCGGGCGATTATGCGATCTCTGCGTCGGGGGAGGGTGGTGGGGATTCTCCCCGATCAGCACGCCGGGAGGGTCGGTGTATTCGTGAAACTGTTCGGCAGGCCAACGTCCATGCACCCGGTCGTTTCCCTGGTAGCCCTCCGTACCGGCGCGCCCGTGATCCCCTGCATGGCGCCGCGGGGACCTGACGGACGAGTTCATATCCGCTTCTTCCCGCCGCTATCGCTGGTACGAAGTGATGACCCGAGAAGGGATGTGCGAGAAAACACGGAACTGATGGCCCGGACTTTTGAGTCGTTCATTCGTGAGTATCCCGACCAGTACCTCTGGATGCACTACCGCTGGCGGAAAGGAGATCTGGAGCAGTCCCGGAAACTCAACGAGGTGACATCGGGAGAGCTGTCCGATGACCAGTAGTGATGCGGGCGCTGGACGTCCGAGGCTGAAGGTGCTCCATGTGATTACCCCTTCGAGGGTCTCGGGAGCCGAACGGATTGCCGTGGAGTTGTGTGAAGGGTTGAAGCAACGAGGGCATGAGGTTCTGGTCGCCTGCAAGCTCTTCAGTCCCTTCCCGGACTTTGCGCGGGACGCTGGACTTGAGTGTGTGGAACTGGATATCGGTGGCAAGCTGAACCTGCGGGCCGCCTTGCGACTGGCGAGACTGGTTCGTGAGCGGGAGATCGATGTGATCCACACGCACCTCTCGACGGCCAGTCTGTGGGGATCCATCGCGGGGAGGCTGACTCGAACGCCCGTGATCGCCCATGTCCAGGCCCTGAACTGGAGTCCGTGTTACCTGCTTGCAGACGGCGTGATTGCCTGTTCGGAGGCGGTGAAGAGGCGGATTCGTGGTCAGGGAATTCCGGCACGGAAGATACGTGTGGTCTACAACGCCATTGACGTGGAGCGGTTCTCGCGCGAGCTGTCGATAGATGAGGCAAAGCATCGGCTTGGATTCGGCGCGGACGTTATCGTCGCCGGGGTTGTCGCCCACCTCAGCAGGAAGAAGGGACAAGGCTATCTTATGAGGGCCATCGCTGAGCTATCCCAGCGACACCCAAAGCTCATGCTGATGCTGGTGGGGGAGGGCGCGGACCGGACGATGCTGACGTCGCTGGCAGAAAGCCTGTGCATATCAGAAAGGGTGCGGTTCACCGGATACCAGTCCGACGTGCGACCGTTCCTGAGCGCAATGGACATGCTCGTGTTGCCATCGATTTCCACGGAGGGATTCGGGATTGTGCTGGCGGAAGCGGGGGCACTTGGGGTGCCTGCTATCGGTACAAGTGTTGGCGGAGCAGACGAAGTCGTTGCGAATGAAGTCACCGGATTCATTGTTCTGCCACGAAGTGTCACTCCCCTTGCAGAAGCCATCGACCGGCTGGCGCAGGACCCTCATTTGAGGCGTGAGATGGGGGAGCGGGGGAGAAAACGAGTGACTGCCCTTTTCACTATCGACAAAATGGTCAGTGAAGTGGAGAGTGTCTACATGGAGCACGCCGCGAATCGTTGCGATTCGACATCACGCGAGCATGAGGTGGGGTCTGTGGGGGAGTTTCGGGGAATGTCTTCGTCCCATATAGACCGCACGGCGGGAGAAGCTTCGGCCAAATTGGGGAGGGTGCTGTTCGTTCGGCTTTCTTCCCTGGGGGATGTGCTGGACGCGACCCCTGTCGCCGAGGCGGTCAAACGGGAGCATCCCGGTGCGCACGTGGGATGGGTGGTGGATCGACGTTGCGCGCCTCTCCTTGCGGCGAATCCGCACATTGACAGGATTCATGCCTGGGACCCAACCGTGTGCGGGTTTCTTCGTCTGATTAAGGAGCTGCGCTCCGTCCGTTACGAGGTGGTGGTCGACGCGCAGGGGTTGCTGAAAAGCGCCGTGATCGGGTGGGCTTCCGGGGCCCCGAAGAGATTCGGTCCCACGGATGCCAGAGAGAACGCGGGACTGTTCTATACCGACAATATCTGCGTGGACCGGGACTTTGCGCGGGTATCAGAACGCTCCCTCTTGCTGTTGCAGGGGATTGGGGTTGCGGTAACGCCGGGCGAGTTCCCGTTGACAATTCAGTTGACAGCGGAAGACGAGGAATCCGTCGGTCAATGGCTGCAATTGCACAACCTCGAGGAGCGACCGTTCATCGTTCTGGGGCCAGCCACGACGACGCCTCAGAGGCACTGGGTGCCTGAGCGGTGGGCGGAGCTTGCCGACAGGCTGGACCGGGAATACGGGGTTGCGTGTGCTGTTCTGGCGGGGTCGCGGGACGCGCCCTTGCTTGAGGGGATCGCGTCGAAGGCCGGGGCGTCTCTGGTCACGAGTGCAGGCGCACTCGATGTGAGAGCGAGTTGTGGGGTCGTCGGCCGCGCCGCGGCCGTGGTGACGCTGGATTCCTTCCTGCTGCACGCGGCGTTGGCGATGGGGACGCCCACGGTGGCTCT
>Ga0100398_1003478_pt1 | contig 12884 bp, 11 predicted proteins | sample CryGeymeta201522_FD_81568 | JGI IMG/M metagenome (GOLD analysis project Ga0100398, IMG submission 81568) | Groundwater microbial communities from Crystal Geyser aquifers in Utah, USA - Crystal Geyser metaG 2015-22 | ecosystem: Environmental > Aquatic > Deep subsurface > Groundwater | place: USA... | reverse complement strand
TCCAGTCCTTCCTCGGAGGATTTCCGGGTGTAGACGGCACACCGCAGCTTGCGGACGACCTTCGATTTTTCGGGTGGCTTCGTCATGTCCGCCCCCTGTGGTTCTTGAGGCCGAAGAAGGTCCAGCCATTCCAGCGCGTGCCGGTGATGGCGCGCGCGATGGCGGACAGCGACTTGTACGGCCGACCCTGCCATTCGAAGCCGTCGGCGGTGACGGTGACGATCTGCTCGACGCCCTGCCACTCCCGCAGCAGCCGCGTGCCGGTGATCGGTCGGTCGCGGTCGAGACGCATGCCGCGCTTCGTCCTGTCGCCGCCGTCCAGTTCCTCGCCCAGCCGTTCCAGCCGCTTCACCGTCTCCGGCTTCAGCCCGCCATAGGCGAGTTCCTGGATGCGGTAGGCCAGCCGGCTCTCCAGGTAGCGGCGGTTGAACGGCGGCGGCTCGCTGTCGAACAGCTCGCGCCACCGCGCCTTCAACTCCGGCGTTGTCGCGGTCTTGAGCGCGGCCAGGCGCGCGGGGATGGGATCTTGGGTCGTCATGCGGTTCTCCGGTGGGTTGGAGTTGCATGACGGCATCGGTCGGCCGGAGAGTGTAGGCGAATTTCTCTAGTATCGTCAGAAGGTTCGCCCTGTTCCCGCAGTCGAAGTCGGACCAGCCCGAGCGCCAGCAGGCCGCACAACTCAGCGCGGCGCTCGGCGGGAGTCATCTGGTCGGGCGGCAGCGGGTTCGAACCCAGCCGCGGATATGTCGGCGCGTTTCGCATGGGAGAAACGCTACCCGCACGCGCACCGAAAACAATTACTTCCAGATGCTTAGGGGAGTACTGCGTAACTCTGCGGTGTTCTTGGGATGCGCTATCCTAACCGATGGACGACGAACAACTCCTCGAAGAATGACTTCACAAGCTTGTCGACAGATTCCTGCATCGACCCCTTCAGGTGAGAGAATTCCGAGCCCCCGAACCGAAACACCTCGTAGCCGCGGAGGCGAAGGTTTCGATCAGCCGCAACCATTTCGGCGTACAGGCCGGGATCGGCGCGCTCGCCTTTCGCATAGTGGTGCTTGCCGTCAATCTCGAAGACGATCCTCTGTCGGCCCGGCAAGAGCATCAGAAAGTCCATGCGCTGCCGGAATAGAACGCGTTTGTCAGCGAGACGCCTCGCGATCTCCGGATCGTAGTGCAGGTAGACCTGCGGGATGAGCGCCGGCAGCCGGTCTCCAAGTCGTTCAGCGAAATTGCGGAAGTACGCCTTGAAGAATTCCTGCTCAGGGCCGTCGTCAAGCGAGGCAAGTAGACGCCGCCCGAGGCTGGTGCGTGCCTCGGCGAGGTCGGCGACCCCGTTCTGCTCCATCCACCAACGGACCAGTTCGAGCCATGACAACCCATTGCCGATGGGGCGCTCGTAAACGAGGCAGCTGTCGGCATGCTCGAGCACGACGACTTCGTTGTCGATCGCATCCGAGAACCCGAGTCTCGGCTTTGGTCCTTTGGAAGCGAAGATCAGATTCTTCGGCCGCCCGTCGACGCCGCGGCGAACGGGGCGTACCGAGAACGTTGCGCGGCCCGAGACCTCTCCAGTCTGAGCAACCTCATAGCCATTGAGTTGCAGGATGCGGGTCAAGTCCGCTGCCAGCATGGTCTGCTGGTCGGCATCGCGAAACCGGGGATCCAGAGCGGTCTCGATCAGCTGCGCGAACCTCCTCGAAGGACATGTTGTTGCCCCGATGACTTCGAAGACCTCCTTCGCGTTCCACGAAGGGATCGCCCCAGTCGCGTGTTGTCTGAGCTCTTCGATCTTGGTGGGGCCATTGAAGAAGTCGGCGGGCGAACTCAGATCGAAGAGTTCCTCGATCACGTCCGGACGAATGCCTTGTCCATGAAATCCGGCACCAAGGCGATCGGCTATCCGGTCGCGAGTGATCGCGGAGATTTCCGGTTGGTCCTTGTCTTGCAGGAGGTACACCCTGTCCTGCAGGCCAATATCCGGCCATTCTCGCGCAAACTCGAGGACCAGCTCCAGAGCCCTTGTTCGTGGAAGGCTTGCGAGTGTATTATGAGCAACCGTCTTCTTGCTGGTCCCTTCTGCAAGTGGGATGTCGCGTCTGGAGAAGAATGCCTCGATATCGACGGCCCTCATGGCATCCCGAAAGCAGCAGCCCGCCAGCTCGAACAGATCCTCCAACTCTCCGTCACCTGCCACAGCTATAACTCCCGCGCGAACCAACGGATGCGGCCGACGATATGAATCTCGTCGGCCGTTCTCTCATATTCGGGGTAGTGCTTGTTGTCGGAGATGACGCGCACCGCGGGCGGGTCGCTGTTCGGGATGTGTTCGAGCCGTTTGGCCACCAGCCCCATCCCGTCATCCAGCACGAAGATCCCTGGTGGGTTCGGCGCGCGGCGGGTCATGTCGACCAAGACCGCGTCGCCGCTTAGCAGCGTCGGCGCCATGCTGTCGCCCTCCACATGCATGATGCGTAGCTGCGACGGACTGGCTTTCAGGCTATTCCGGATCCAGGAGCGGCGGAAGTGATAGACGCGGCCGGGCGTGTCGCCATCCTCGGTCACGACTGCACCACCGCCCATTGCGGGGCGCGGGGTGGCATGGGCGATGGCCACAAAGGCGTCGTCAGGATTGTCCAAGAAGGGCGGCTTACCCTCCACCTCGCCGATGCCGTGGATCAGCCAGTCGCGATCCACCTTCAGCACGCGGGCGACCTCGGCCAGCCGGTCTATGCCAGGGCGGGCTGAACGGCCACGGAGGATGTCGTAGACGAAGGACCGGTTCACGCCGGCCATTTCGGCGACGTGGGCGGGGCTGATGCCGAGCTGATTGGCCCGGGCTCTGAGGCGGTCGGAAAGCGTGTGGTGCTCGGTCATGTCATCCCCACCCAACTGTGGATGAAATAGGATAAAATCGGATTGATCGGATCTCGTCAAGCGAATAAGAACAGAAGGTAAACATCTTACACGGGAATCGGCGCGGAGGGCAGTTAATGCACATCGACAAATCGTACTTCACGCTCCCCGAGATCCTCGAGCGGTGGCATATCACGGAAGCGGACCTGATCTACCTCGCGGAAAACGACAAGCTCCGGCTGTCGGTTCGCGTGTTCGGTGTGCCCATGGAGTTCGGCGACTACGAGGAAGGTGCGGACGGCGAACCCTGCCGGGTGCCGTGGGAGCAGAACTACTACAGCGGCCTGCTCGATCTCCATGCCCGTGATGTGTTCCAGCTTTTCCGGTGCGGTGAGGTTCATCTCGCGAGTTTTCGGACGCCGAGGGCCGACTACGCGGAGACCTGGGGCGATGCGCAGCCCGTCCTCGTCATGATCGGCGACCTGCTGCTAATGCGCGATGAACGCGACCGTTTCGAGGTCGAGACCGGGTTCTCGCCCGGCGGACAGCCGATGGAGGAGGCCACCTTCATCCACTCGGCCGACTATCTCGAGGTTCGCTGCAACGGCTGCCGGTTCAAGCTGGGCCCGATCCAGGCGGAGGTCGTGCGCGCGCTGCACGAGGCAGCGCTGGCCGGCGCGCCCTGGCAGAACGGCAAGGCGATCCTGTCGCGCGCCGGCTCGAAGAGCCTGCGCATGGCCGACGTCTTCAAGTCGCAGAAGGACTGGCGACATCTGATCCGCTCCGACCGGCGCGGCGGATACCGTCTGAATCTCGACTGAGCGATCCCCGTCCGCCCGGTCCCTGTGGGATCGGGAGGGGGATGGGTGAGGGATGGTGGGGGATGACGGCGCCCCGCCAACGGCCAAGAGCCAGTCCTGCAAGGACCGATTGATCCCCCTCCGTATCCCCCGCCAGTCCCCACGACATCCCACACCGTAATTGCGCACTGTCTCCTCAACGACGACACGAGAGGGGACACCGATGCTGCAGAGGCATTGCCTGAACCAGAAGGAGCTGGCCCGGCGCTGGGGGATCTCCCACCGGACGCTGGAACGCTGGCGCTACAACGGCCAGGGGCCGGCCTTCCTCAAGCTCGGCGGACGCGTGCTCTACCGGCTCGCCGATATCGAAGCCTTCGAGCAGAGCCAGCTGCAGCGTGCCCTGAAAATCAGCGAGGCGGTCGCGCGCGTCGGTCATTCGCCCCGTAGGCTGACCGCGGACCCCGCGCGGGCCGCACGGGTATGCTGATGGTCGCCGCAACCTCGATCGGCGCCCGCGTGGCGACGCCGAAGCTCACCGATGTCGAGCTCTACGCCTGGATCGCACAGGCCGAGGCTGGCGCCCGGATCGAGTATCACCGCGGCTTTCTCGGGATCGACGTCACGCCGGTGATCTCGACCTTGCCGGAGCCCGAGCGCTGCCAGCTCGCCGACCTCGGTCAGGCCGCGCTGGGCGCATTCGAGAAAGGCCTCGTCCACCTCGTGCAGGAGCGCGTGGGCCCCGACCGCTTCGCCTACATCGCCGTCGCGCGACCCAGACCCAGAGCCGCCAACGCCTCGCTCTCGGCGCTGCTCCTCGAAGAGCGCGCCGCGTGATGGCTTTGCCATTCCCTTCCAACGGAGACCCCGCCATGCCGCACCCCGACAATGCCCCCCGCCTCATTGATCTCGAAGGTCTCGCCCTCGGCGACATCGCGGCGCTGCCGCCCGAGATGCTGCTGGACTTGCAGACGACGGCGCTCGCCGAGACCGCCCGCGTGAAGCGGCTGCGGGACCGGCTCGAGGCCGGCATCGCGCAGCGCTACGAGGCCGCCGCCGCGGCCGAGCGGGCCGCGCAGGGCAAGACCAGCGGCACCGTGAGGGTCGAGGACGAGGGCGTCGTGATCGTCGCCGACCTACCGAAGAAGGTTTCCTGGGATCAGGACCGGCTTGCCGCCATGGCCGAGCGCATCCGCGCCGCCGGCGACGACCCGGCCGAGTATCTCGAGATCGCCTATCGCGTGTCCGAGCGGCGCTTCGGCGCCTGGCCCGCGGCGATGCGCGAGGGCTTCGCGGACGCACGCAGCGAGACCACCGGCAAACCCGTCTTCCGGCTCGAGGCTCGAGACCGGTGACGCGCGGCGGCGGGACGCCCGGTCGGCAACGCCGGGCAGGTTCCCCTTCGGCACCCGGTCACCCCCGCCGCCGCACCCCCTGAATTCACACCCCGGAGAACCCCATGGCCTTCCGCATCATCACCGCCGACGAACGGCTCTCGGCCGCCGAGAACAAGACCTCGCTCGCCATCTTCGGCCCGCCCGGCGTTGGCAAGACGACGCTCCTGAAATCCCTGCCTGCCGAAGACACAGTCTGTCTCGACCTCGAGGCCGGCATGAAATCGGTGCAGGACTGGCGCGGCGACTCGATCCCGGTGCGCAGCTTCACCGATTTCCGCGACCTCGCCGTGCTGATCGGCGGGCCTGACCCCGCGCAGCATCCGAAGTCCTGGTATGGCGCCGAGTATCACGCCTGGCTGCAGCAGCAGTATCTCGGCACCGGCATCGAAGACTTCCTCGCCAGGAAGCGGATCGTCTTCGTCGACTCGATCACCGACCTGACGCGGCAGGCCATGGCCTATGCCCGCCAGCAGCCGGAGGCCTTCGGCTGCCGCATCCCTCCGTGATCTTCGAGGTGCGCGAGCAGCGCGCGTCTCCCTCAGGCCTGATCGTCTGCGCCCGCGCCGACGGTGACATCGTCGAGGCCACGTTCCTCATGCGCAAGCGGGCGCCGCGTGGCTGGACGGACTGCCTCGTGCGGATCTGGATGCATCCGGACGGCAAGGCGGAGATCGAGGGCAACCCGACAGAGCGACACGACGAGACGGTCCGCGGTCACGGCGAAGTCGCCGCCGGCATCGTCTGGCGCGCGCTGACCATCCTCGGCGCGTCCCCGGACATCCGCGACCGCAAGGTGTCGCTCGCGAAACGGTCCCGCCTGGCCCGCGAGGGCGTGCGCGGATGGGTCTGGCGCCAGGTCGCCATCGATCCGGCTCGCATTAAGGCAGCGACACCGCCGCAGGGTGGCAGTCACGCCAGCCCTCGCTGGCACATCCGTCGCGGCCACTGGCGTCAGCTTTCCGACGGGCGCCGGGTCTTCGTCCGTCCGTGCGAGGTGGGCGATCCGACCCACGGCGGGATCGTCAAGGATTACGCAGTGGAGATACCCCAGCCATGACCGAGTTCACCCCATCCGCCCCGCAGGCCGCCGCGATCCGCGAGATCAAGGAGTGGTTCGAGACCCGAACCGAGCAGCAGCAGGTATTCCGCCTGTTCGGCTATGCCGGGTCCGGAAAGACCACCGTGCTGAAGTTCGCGCTCGACGAACTCGGCCTCTCGCCCCACCGAAGCGCGAAGGACGGCCGGTGCGTGCCCGGCGTCGTCACCGCCACCTTCACCGGCAAGGCCGCGCTGGTGCTGACCCGCAAGGGCACGCCCGCGCGCACCATTCACAGCCTGATCTACTCGGTGATCGAGTCGACCGAGGAGGAGATCGAGGAAGCCGCCCGCAAGATCGCGGTCGCCGAACGCGACGCGCGTCGTCTCACCGGGTTCGCGCGCACCACGGCCGATGCCGCGATCGAGGCGATGCGCCAGGGACTCTCGGCGATGAAGCACCCGCGCTTCGCGCTGAACCCGCAGAGCGACGCGGCGGACGCCCGGCTGATCGTGCTCGACGAGGTGTCGATGGTCGGAGAGGAAATGGCGCGCGATCTGATGAGCTTCGGCAAGCCGATCCTCGTGCTCGGCGATCCCGGCCAGCTGCCGCCGATCCGGGGCGAAGGCGCCTTCACCCGCGACGAGCCGGACGTGATGCTGACCGAGATCCACCGCCAGGCGGCCGAGAGCGCGATCATCCGTCTCGCCACCATGGCGCGCGAGGGCCGGCCGATCGGCTTCGGCGTCTACGATGACCATGTCGCCAAGCTCCGCAAGGGCGACATCACGCCGGAACAGGCGCTCCGCGGCGGCCAGCTGATCTGCGGGCTGAACGCCACGCGGCTGCAGATCAACAACGCGATGCGCGCCGCCGCGGGGCTCGGTGGCACGTGGCTGCCCACGGGGCCGGCCGAGAAGATCATCTGTCTCAAGAACCAGAACGATCTCGGGCTGATCAACGGGATGTTCGTGACGCTCGAGGACATCGTCGACGAAGGCAGCCTCTACTTCTCCGCCGTCGTCCATGAGGAGGACGGGCGCCACATCGGCGAGCCCTATGAGGACGGGCGCCCGGGCCGGCTGCACATCTACAAGGGGCATTTCGAGGACCACGTCGCCTACGACGACAAGCGCCACGACCGCGACTACAAGGAGAAACGCCTGCTGACCGAGGCGACCTTCGGCTGGGCGATCACCGCCCATAAGGCGCAGGGCTCGCAGTGGGAGAACGTGATCGTCTGGGACGACGGGCTGGGCCGCAGCGAGATCGACCGGCGCCGCTGGCTTTACACCGCGATTACCCGGGCCGAGCGCGGGCTCGTCCTTCTGGCCTGAGGGGTGCGATGATCGACCTCAACGACATCGCGGTCCCGAAGACCCGGCACGATCTGGCGGCGGTGAAGGAGCGGCTTGCCTGCACGGCCGCCGACTGGTTGCCGGGGCTCTTCCCCGAGGCCCGGCTCGCGCGGGACCGTCGATCCTTGCGCTGCGCAGACCTCTCCGGGCGTCCGCCGCGCAAGGAGGGCTCCTGCACCATCCATCTCGACGGACCCTATGCCGGCTGGGGCTTCGACTACGCCACCGGCGAGCGGGCTGGTCCCATCGACCTGATCGCGCAGGCGACCGGCCTCTGCGACGGCGCGCTCTTCGACGAGGCGGCGCGGCTTGCGGGGATAGACCATTCCGCGCCGCGGCCCGCGCCGGCGTCGCCCATGCGCGCGCGCCCGGATCACTCGGCCGAGATCGCGCGGCTGGTCGACGGGGCCGTGCCGATCGCGGGCACGCCGGGCGAGACCTATCTGCGCGCCCGCGGGGTCTCGGATCCCGGATCGCCCGACCTGAGGTTCCATCCCGATCTTCCAGACTTCGAAAGCTGCCGCGGCTGGCCCGGCCTGATCGCAATCCTGCGGCTGCCCGACGGCGAGCGCGCGCCGGGTATCCACCGCACTTTTCTGCTCGACGACGGCAGCGCGAAGGCGCCTCCGGGCAAGAAGATGCTCGGCAGCGTGAAGGATGCCGTGGTTCGCCTGTTCCCGATGCCGGAGGACGGCCACCTCGGCATCGCCGAGGGGATCGAGACGGCGCTCGCCGCGCACGCGCTCTTCGGCACGCCGGTCTGGACGGCGCTGTCGGCCGACGGTCTGGCGCGGTTTCAGTGGCCCGAGGGCACCCGGCGCGTCACCATCTACGCCGATGCTGGGGACGCCGGCCGCCAGACGGCTGCGACGCTCTCGGACCGCCTGAACCGGGCCGACATCCCGAACGAGATCGTCGTGCCGCTGCATGACGACGACTTCAACGACGATCTGCTGCGCGGCGCCAGCGCCGAGGATTACGCCCGTGAAGCAGACGCCACGGTGGAGCCGCAGGCCGCGGACCCGGTCGACGCCGAGACGGCCACCCCCATCGTCGCCTCCGCCGACGATCCGGCAACGCTGATCGCCGCGGCCGAGGCGCTGACCAACCCGCCCGAGTTCGAAGCGCTGTCCACGCTGCTCGGGCGCATCGCGCTGGCGAAGCTCGACCCGCTGCCCGAACGGCAGGTCATCGCGCGGATCAAATCCACGACCGGTATCGGCATGTCGGTCCTGACGCAGCAGCTGGCCGAGCTCCGCCGCCGCGTGAACGCCACCGGCGACCCGCACGCGCCGATCCCGAAACCCGCCTGGTTCAGGCGTCTCCGGCTCGATCTTGCGGGCGCGCCCGAGCGCAACGAGGCCAACGTCATCGTCGCGTTGACCTCCGATCCGGCCTTCGCCGGTGTGCTGGCCTTCGACGAATTCGGACAGGAGATCGTCGTGCGTCAGCCGCTGCCGTGGGACAGTGTCGTCACGTCGCTCCCGCGCCCCTGGGAGGACGCCGACGACATCCGCACCGCCGAATGGCTCCAGCTGCGCGGCATCAACGTGGCGCCGGCGGTGGTGAGCCGCGCCGTCGGCGCCGTCGCCCGGGAACTGCGCATCCATCCTGTCCGAGACTGGCTCGACACCCTGACATGGGACGGCACGCCCCGGATCGAGACCTGGACCAGCGCCTATCTCGGCGCGGAACCCACGGCGTTCAACCACACCATCGGCGCGCTCTGGCTGATCTCGGCCGTCGCCCGCATCTATCGCCCCGGTGTGAAGGCCGACCACATGCTGATCCTCGAGGGGCCACAGGGCGCCCGCAAGTCCACCGCGATCAAGGTGCTGGCCAGCGAGGAGTGGTTCACCGACGAACTGCCCGAGCTCGGGTCGAAGGACGCGGCTTTGCACATGCAGGGCATCTGGATCGTGGAAATCGCCGAACTGGACGCCATCGGCCGTGCCGAGGTCTCGCGCATCAAGGCCTTCCTGACCCGCACCACTGACCGCTTCCGCCCGCCCTATGGCCGATACACGGTCGAGGTTCCACGCCAGTGCGTCTTCGCCGGCACTGTGAACCCTGACACCTATCTGCGCGACGAGACTGGCAATCGCCGCTTCTGGCCTCTCCGCTGCGGCGCCATCGACATCGCGGCGCTCGCCCGCGACCGGGACCAGCTCTGGGCCGAAGCCGTCCACCGCTTCCGCGCCGGCGCGATCTGGTGGATCGACGACCCGGCGCTGCTGGAGGAAGCCCGCGAGGAACAGGACCGCCGCTACCAGTCTGACGCCTGGGACGACCTGATCGAGCACTGGCTGACCCACGAGACCCGCACCGTCTCGGACGGCTTCCCCGACTACGGCAACTCCCGCACCGAAAGCGTGCCGCGCCCGGAGCCGCTGAAGGATGTGTCGGTCGGCGAAATCCTCGAGGAGGCCATCGGGCTCGAACCGGCCCGATGGACCCGCGGAGACCAGATGCGCGTCTCGGCCTACCTCAAGGCGAACGGCTGGGAGCGGTATCGGCGGCGCGACGAGGGCGGGCGCGAGGCACCGCGGGCGTGGCGGTATCGTAAATCGTCTTGACGCAACAATATTCTACGACGTCAGCCTGCCGCCGAACTACTCGTCTGGCGGAGGGGTGAATGCCGCAGTCCATATCGGCGTCTGAAGATGGTCTGTCGCGCTGTAGATCCGATCGTTCGTAGCTTGCGAGGCACCGCCAACATGCTGATGGATCCGCGGACGCAGTCCAGTCATCAACATTTTTCCGTGGGTGTGCTCAAAGGATACGGCCTCCAGGCCATTCGCTGGGATGAAGTCACCGACTGCTGGAACTGCGTCGGGCATGCCTGATGCGACCCACTCCGGTTTGCCCCGTTTTCGCGGGCTTTCGTAAATCGATTGACGAATCTGCTCACGAGCGACGCGTGCTGCCTGTACCAATTCGTCTCTCTTGAATGCGATGATATCGGCTATGGCAGCGTCGATTAGTTCAGGCTGAAGTTCGTCGAAAATCTCTTTAAGATGATCAGGCTGCGCGAACGAATGCTCAACATCATTCAGAGGCGTAAATACCTCAATTACCCGAGTCACACCATTCCGTTGGCGCTCAGTATCTGCTGTGGCAAGTTCAAACTGCATTTCTGGATCTGTCCGAAAGTCTCGATCCCGATGTAGGATGATTTTGGCGTCTGGTCTCATATCGATGATCATATTCGCCAGAAGCCGGGCGGCTGGAAGGTTTCCGCATCCATTGTATGACAAAACAGCCAAGTTTTCCGGAGCTCCGTTGGCCTTAGCCAGAACCGTAACCGGCAGAGGTAGTTTATCCTCTGTCATGAGAATTACTGGCCTTGCCGGATCGAATACATCTGCGCCGGCAGACAGCGCGCCGAGAGTCATGAGTATGGGGATCGCGGGACGCTTCGCCTCGTCGACCGGGACCTCGGCACCTTCACTCATCCACAACGCAATAGCGTTCGGATCGTACATGAGGCGTTGAATCAACTGCGGCGAATGACTTGCAAAGAGAATCCTCGTTGCCGTCTGGGTTGCTACACCGCTAAGCGCTTCGTAGAGGCGTGACTGGCTGTCTGCGTGTAGGTGTGCGTCAGGCTCATCCAGCAGTAGAAGCGGCGGAGCGTAGAAGCACGCATAAGCGATAATCTGGATAACCTGCAGCATCCCTGTCGACGCCATGTCAAGCGTGACCCTGGAATCTGCTGTTTCAACATCGACACTGACATACCGGTCTCGTTGTTGATCATGTTCGACGATTACGCGAGCGCCTTGGTAGCAGCGGTCCAAGAGCGTCGAAAATGTCTTCCATCCGCTATCTGGAAGCAAGCTGATGTCACGACCCTGACGCCATGCAGTCTTTGCCATCTCATCAAGATCACGGGTGAATAGGTGGTCAAGTACCGTACGAAGGTAAAGGTTTGCGTCCCCATGCATTACGGCAGCGTCCATGGCTCCCTTTGTCCGCCATTCCTCCCTCATTGGGATACCCGACAGTCCGGGGGTCAGTATGGAGAAAGGGCGGTCGCCATTTGCAAGCACGGCGGCCAGGTCATCATCGCCTGATCTTGTAATCGAAATATTCGCGTTCTTTCCGCGACGAATCTCAATGGATGTTTCCTTGGCTAGGCTGGTGTCGAGATCTACCCCGGAGTAGGAGATTGAGTAACCGACATTTTGCGTCGCGCGGTCTCCACGCCTCAGATCTAGCAACTGCTCTGTTGGTCGAAAAAGGACTGCATCGTTCGATACGGTAGCAGAGAAATCAGGGGTACCATTCGCCCGAGTGCCGCGAAATGCAGCTTGCAGGATCGAGACCCCGAGCTGAGCCGCTTGCAGCGCGCTGCTCTTGCCGCTCGTGTTGCCGCCTACGAGTGCGGTCATTGGCTTCAAGTCTATCGTGAGTGACTCGATACGCTTGAAATCACTGATGACGATCTTGTCGAGCCGAATCCGCATGCTTTCCCTCTCGCAGCGCGATTGAACGCGCTCGTCATGCCGTGCGCAAGGCCGATGATCGATCGGAACACACACCGGGGCTGCGTCACAAAGAGTCCCAACCCCCCGGTGGTCCCAACCCTGTCCCAACCTCCCGAGGGGGTTGGGGACACGAAAAGCTGTTCAAAAACAACGGTGTCCCCAACCTCACCCTGTGGTCCCAACCTTTTGCTACACATTCATGTGGGAGAATGGAAAAGGTCGGGAACATGTTTTTCTATACGAAAAGAGAAGGGCTCCCGTTGGGGACACCGAGGTTGGGACCACATTCGTTCAAGCCATTGGATGGAAACGATAAAGGGCTGTCCCAACCCCCTCGAAGGTTGGGGCCACGCGCTTGGAGGTTGGGACCGGGACGGGCAGCGCGTCGATCTTCGCCCGTCGCGTCTCCCCTGGTCGTTTTCGCTTTGGACGGGGACCGCCGGATGCTAAATCTTGCGGTGACCGAAGCCGAAGGCCCACAGCTTGTGAGCCTTCACAATGAACACACCGATCCCCGCGCAGGACGTCCGCCCCGAACCGGGCGCGATCAGCCGGTCCTGCATCCTCGCCCTCGATCTCGGCACCACGACCGGATGGGCGCTCCGCAGCCATGACGGACTGATCACCAGCGGCACGGTCAGTTTCCGGTCCGGCCGCTTCGACGGTGGCGGCATGCGCTACCTGCGTTTCACCAATTGGCTGACCGAACTCGACCGACGGTCCGGGCCCATTGCGGCGATCTGGTTCGAAGAGGTCCGCCGGCACGCCGGCACCGACGCGGCGCATGTGTTTGGAGGTCTCCTGGCCACGCTGACCGCATGGGCTGAGCTGCGGGGCATCCCCTACCAGGGCGTTCCGGTCGGCACGATCAAGCGTCACGCCACCGGCAAGGGCAACGCACCGAAGGAGGCGATGATCGCCGCGGCGCGAGCACGAGGGTTCTC
>Ga0100398_1003471_pt1 | contig 12899 bp, 11 predicted proteins | sample CryGeymeta201522_FD_81568 | JGI IMG/M metagenome (GOLD analysis project Ga0100398, IMG submission 81568) | Groundwater microbial communities from Crystal Geyser aquifers in Utah, USA - Crystal Geyser metaG 2015-22 | ecosystem: Environmental > Aquatic > Deep subsurface > Groundwater | place: USA... | reverse complement strand
TCTCGGGCGTGTCGGGATCGGCGGTGGCGGATAGGGCGGGGATCGGCCAGACCATCATCGCGATGACGATGACGATGACGATGACGATGACGATGACGATGACGATGACGATGACGGGCGGGCGGTTTCCGTGCGGCCAGGCGGCGGCGAACACGACCGTCACGACCACCTTCGCCCCGATCATACCGCCCCCGATCCCCATGGTATTGCACGCGCCGGTCCCGAAATCCTCCATCCGACGGAGGTGTGGAGACCGACGGCACCGAGGGTGCGGTCAACCTCTGCCTTGGCGTCCGGGTCGCTGCCAGACGCGGCACCGGCTCAATCGGCCGCCAGCGCCGCCCGGTCGGCGTTCAATCCGCGATACCAGCGCACGATCTGTGCCCGCTCCGCATCGGAAATGCCGGTGACATTGCCCGGTGGCATCGCATGGCTGACACCGGCCTGGATGTAGATCGACCTTGCATGGATCGCGATCTGGGCATCGTCATCGAGGCGGACGCCCCGGGGCGCCCATCGCAGCCCGGGCCAGACCGGCTCCACGTTGTGGCACATGGAGCAGCGGCCCAGCACCGTGTTGCGGACCTCGTCGAAACCGGCGGAGGCGACGATGTATTGCAGGTGCTCGGGCACGTCGATCTCGGCCTCGAAATCGTAATCGCGATACATCGGGATGCTCGACAGCCACATGATGACGATGAAGATCACCGCGCTCAGGCCCAGGGTCCAGTGCGGATTGCCTGTGCGGGCATGACGCGAATTGAAATAGTGCCGGATCAGCACCCCCATCAGGAACACCAGCGCCGCGATGATCCAGTTGTATTCGGTGGCGAAAGCCAACGGGTAATGGTTCGACAGCATCAGGAAGATGACCGGCAGCGTCAGGTAATTGTTGTGGGTGGAGCGCAGCTTGGCGATCTTGCCATAGATCGCGTCCGGCTTGCGCCCCTCCTGCAGGTCCCGCACCACGATCCGCTGGTTCGGCATGATGATCAGGAACACGTTCGCCGTCATGATCGTGGCGGTGAAGGCCCCCAGATGCAGCAGCGCCGCGCGCCCGGTGAACACTTGATCATAGCCCCATGCCATGACCACGAGGATCACGAACAGCAGCAGCATCAACACGGTCGGACGTTCGCCCAACGGGCTCTTGCACAGGGTGTCGTAAAGCACCCAGCCGATCGCCAGCGACCCGGCGGAAATCGCGATGGCCTGCAAGACCGACAGCTCGACCTTGTCGTAATCTATCAGATACATCTCCGCCCCGGCCCAGTAGACTAGCGCCAGCAGCGCCGCGCCCGACAGCCATGTGCTGTAGCTTTCCCATTTGAACCAGGTCAGGTGCTCGGGCATGTTCTCGGGCGCCACGAGGTATTTGCGGATGTGATAGAAGCCGCCCCCGTGGACCTGCCATTCCTCGCCATGGGCCCCGACCGGCAGATGCGGCACCTTGCGCAGCCCGAGATCCAGCGCGATGAAGTAGAACGACGACCCGATCCATGCCATCGCCGTGATGACATGCACCCAGCGCACGGCGAAGCCCAGCCAATCGGTGAAAACGGCAAGATCGTACATGGACAGCTTTTCCCCCTGGCGCTCGCCGCTTTCGGTCGGCCTGTCATGGGCCGTCGCGGGTCGGGTCGATCATTCCCGATTATTTCGATCCGTGACAAGGGATGCCGATGAAAGGGGATGCCGATGAAAGGGGATGCCGATGAAAGGGGCTGCGGGATCGGTGCGGGACGCGGGCCAAAGTGGCAAGGGGCGGTGCCACGCCCGATGCTTGGCCTTGCATCCCCCGTCGAACCTGCCCCATGAAGATCGGCACGGGCTTCTCGTTCCGCAGCCGCCCCTCGTTCCGCAGCCGCCCCTCGTTCCGCAGCCAAGGACTCTCCGCCGTGACCAACCATGCCCGATACGCGTTTCCGACAGGGGGGATGCCGGATCATGCCGCAGATCCCGTCGGCACGGCGGTGTTCACCACCGCCTATGCCGTCCTGCCCGCCGATACCCAGCGTGACATCGTGACCAGCCTGCTGCCCGGCTGGATCGGGCATCGCGCCTGGATCCTCGCCCGCCCGCTGACCGGCTTTGCCGAGACCTTCGCGCAATACGCCGTTGAACTGCGTCCGGGCGGCGGGTCCGCTGCGCCGGACCCTGATCCGGGCGCGCAGGCCGCCATCTTCGTGGCCAAGGGGCAGCTGCGGCTGACGATCGGGGCCGTCGCCCATTCCTTGCGCCCCGGGTCCTTCGCCTACCTGCCAGCGGGCGCGCCGTGGCAGATCTGGAACCCGCACGACCAGGAGGCCGGGTTCCACTGGATCCGAAAGGCCTATGTTCCGGCCGACGGGATCATGGCGCCCGAGCCGCTGATCCTGCACGAGGCCGATATCGAAGCCGTCGGCATGCCCGGTGCGGAAGACAACTGGGCCACGCAGCGCTTCTTCGACCCGCTCGATCCCGGATATGACTTTCACGTCAATATCGTGAATTTCCAGCCCGGCGGCCGCATCCCCTTCGCCGAAACCCACGTGATGGAACATGGCCTCTACGTGCTGCAAGGCACGGCGCGCTACCTGCTGAACACGGATTGGGTCGAGGTCGGCCCCGGTGATTTCATGTGGCTGCGCGCCTTCTGCCCACAGGCCTGCATCGCCACTGGCAACACGGCGTTTCGCTACCTGCTCTACAAGGACGTGAACCGGCACCCGGCCCTCGGACCGGGCCGTTGATCGCGGCAAGCCCGGGCCGCGCAAGGGCGGCTGATCGTGCGGCGGGCTTGCCGTTTCGCCACCGGCGCGGCAATGCTCCGGACAGATGCCACGACGTGCCCGGACCCCCGCCATGACCAATATCGCCCTTGTCGCCCACGATCAGAAGAAGGACGCGCTGGTGGCCTGGGCCAAGGCGCACGAGGCGGCGCTGGCGCCGCACCGTCTGTTCGCGACCGGCACCACCGGCGGGCGGCTGCGGGCCGAAACCGGGCTCGACGTGGCGCTGCTCAAGTCCGGGCCGCTGGGGGGGGACGCGCAACTGGGCGCAATGATCGCCGAGGAAAAGCTCGACGCGCTGGTGTTCTTCATCGACCCGCTCTCGGCGCTGCCCCACGATGTCGACGTGAAGTCGCTGCTGCGCCTCGCGATCCTCTACGACACGCTTCTGGCGGTGAACGAGGCGACCGCCACCGGCATCATTCGCGCGCTGACCGACGGCCGCGTCGTGCCGCCTTGCATGTAACGGTTTCATGAAGGTTTTGCGTCAGCCCGTCATATGGCCGTCACCGACTCATCCTACCTCCCTCTCCATGCAACGGACGGGCCCCATCAACGGCATTGCCAAGAACGCAATGCCGTGTTCGCTTGTCTTGCGCGATGATCCTCGGGAGGACACGGATCGCGTGTTTCCTCCCTCAAGAAGACGGACCCTGCCGGTGATTGGCGGGCGTTCAATTATCGTGGCAGCCGCATCCGGTTGCCCCCTGAACGGGAGATCCAACGAATGACACTCAAGTCAACAGCAGCGCTTGGCCTTGCAGCCAGCCTGATGGTCGGCGCCGCCAGCGCTCAGACCGAGATCGAATTCTGGCATGCCATGGGCGGCCAGCTTGGCGAAGCCGTCAACCAGATCGCCGCCGATTTCAACGCGAGCCAGTCCGATTACGTCATCACGCCCGTGTTCAAGGGCTCGTATGAGGAAACCCTGACCGCCGCCATCGCCGCCTTCCGCGCGGGCGAACAGCCCAACATCGTGCAGGTCTTCGATGCCGGCGCCGCCACCGTGATCGGTGCTGTCGGCGCGACTGTTCCGGTCGAAACCCTGTTTGCCGACGCCGGTATCGATTTCGATATCGAGGATTACATCGCCGGCGTGCGCTACTTCTACGCCGATGCCGATGGCACCATGATCGGCATGCCGTTCAACTCCTCCACGCCGATCATGTATTACAACGTGACCGCGCTGGACGCGGCCGGCGTGACCCCGCCGACCACCTGGGAAGAATTCCAGGACGTCACCGCGCCCGCACTTCTGGAGGCGGGCTACATCCCGCTGGCGCAGTCGCATCTGCCGTGGATCTTCACCGAAAACTTCTTCTCGCGCCACAACATCGAATTTGCCACCAACGACAATGGCTATTCCGGTGTCGATACCGAGATCCTGGTGAACCACCCCGCCATCCGCGCCCATTTCCAGGCGCTGGTCGACTGGCAGGAAGCCGGGTTCTTCCGCTGGTATGGCGCCGGCTGGTCCGACAACCAGGACCCCTTCGAAACCGGTGAGGTCGCGATGTGGCTCGGGTCCTCGGGGTCGTTCGGCGGCATCCAGGAACGCGCCGAATTCCCGTTCTCGGCCACCTTCCTGCCCTATTGGGAGTCCGTGACGACCGAGCCGACGCAAACCTTCATCGGTGGCGCCGCGCTCTTCGCGATGTCGGGCTTCGATGCCGGGGAAAACGCGGCCACGGCGGCGTTCTTCGACTTCCTCGCCTCGCCTGAAACGCAGGTCTACTGGCATGTCGCGACGGGCTATGTCCCGATCACCACGGCCGCTTACGAACTGGCCGCAGCACAGGGCCACTATGCCGAATTCCCGGCCGCCGAAGTCGGCATCCAGCAGCTTCAACTGCCCGCCGGGGACTACACCCGCGGCTACCGCATGGGCTTCTACGTCCAGATCCGCGACGTGATGAACCGGGAATACGGCCGCATCCTGACCGGCGAGGCAACCGTGGAAGAAGCCTTCGAAAACATCGAGGCCGAAGCCAACGACCTGCTGGCCCGCTTCGCCCAGACGCAGGGCTAGGCCGGATCCATCCGATCCGATACAATCGCGGTGGCCGGGCGCATGTCCGGCCACCGCGTCCGACCTGACGAACCAGACGACCGACCAGACGACCGACCAGACACCGACCGACAGACAGAGACGCATCGTGGGGGACCGGGCCAGATGAAACGCGCAGCTTTCGGGCATATCGGCTTTCCGATCCTGCTGCTGATCCCGCAACTGGCGATCATCGCGATCTTCTTCTACTGGCCCGCCGCCTATGCGGTGCAGTCGTCCTTCTACCTGCAGGACCCCTTCGGGTTCACCTCGGCCTATGTCGGGTTCGACAACTACGCCCGCCTGACGCGCTCCACCAACTACATCAACGCCGCTCGGTTCACGCTGATCTTCACCGTGCTCGTCACCTTCTTCTCGCTGGCGCTGGCGCTTTTGCTGGCGGTCAAGGCCGACAAGGTGATCCGGGGCGCCAAGACCTACCGCACGTTGCTGATGTGGGTCTATGCCGTGGCGCCGCCCGTCGCCGGGCTGATGGGGGTCATGCTGTTCGACCAGGGCAACGGCAACATCACGGCGCTGCTGGAACGTTTCGGCTGGGATTTCACCGTGGGCGTGAATTACTGGGACACCGCCATCGCGATGATGGTGGTCTCGGTCTGGAAGCAGATCCCGGTCAACTTCATCTTCTTCCTGTCGGGCCTGCAGGCGATCCCGCGATCCGTGCGCGAGGCGGCGATGATCGACAACCGCTCGGGCACCGCGCGGTTCTGGCAGATCACCTTTCCGCTGCTGGCCCCCACGGGCTTCTTCCTGCTCATCATCAACATCACCTATTCGCTCTTCGACACCTTCGGCATCATCGACACCCTCGTGCGGGGCGAGCCCGGCAACAACCCGCTGACGCTGGTCTACCGCGTCTTCGTGGACGGCTTCCGGGGCGGCGATCTCGGCGGTTCCTCGGCGCAATCGGTCGTGCTCATGATCCTCGTGCTGATCCTCACCATCGTGCAGTTCCGCTTCCTGGAACGCCGCATCCACTATACCTGAGGGGGAACCATGGCCGATCTCACCCAGACCCGCGTTGCCGCGACCGTCACCACCCCGACCCGCCCCGTGCGCCGCATCCCCTGGGAGGCGATCGGCGACCACGCCATCCTGATCGCCGGTGCGGCCCTGATGCTGGTGCCGGTCTACATGATGCTGGCCTCCTCCAGCCACACCGACATCACCATCCACCGCAACGGCCTGCAATTCGGCTTCGGCGACGACATGGCCGCCAATTACAACGCGGCGCTCTTTGAATATGGCGGCTTCACCAATACCGTGAACGGCATGACGATGCTGGGCAATTCCATGATCCTCGGCCTCGGCTTCGCCATCGGCAAGATCATCGTCGGCATGATGGCGGCCTATGCCATCGTCTATTTCCGCCTGCGCTTCGCGACGCTTGCCTTCTGGGTCATCTTCACCACGCTGCTGCTGCCGCTGGAGGTGCGCATCCTGCCCTCCTACGAGGTCATCACATGGATGAACCTCGGCAACACCTATACCGGCCTCATCGTGCCGCTGATCGCATCGGCCACGGCGACCTTCTTCTTCCGGCAGTTCTTCATGTCCGTGCCCGAGGAGCTGATCGAGGCCGCGCGCATCGACGGTGCCGGTCCGTTCAAGTTCTTCATCGACATCCTCGTGCCGCTCTCGCGCACCATGATCGCGGCGATGTTCATCATCATGTTCGTCTATGGCTGGAACCAGTATCTCTGGCCCACGCTCATCACCACCGACGAAACGCTGTTTACCCTCGTGCGCGGGATCCGGCAGATCATGCAGGCCTATGCCGACGGCTCCACCACGCCCGAATACGGCGAGGCGGCGGCGCTCGCGCTCATCGCCATGGCGCCACCGGTGCTGATCGTGGTGTTCTTCCAGAACTGGTTCGTCAAGGGCCTGACCGAGTCCGACAAGTAAGGAAAAAGAAGACATGGCCCAGGTTACGCTGAACGCCGTCCGCAAGGTTTATGCCAACGGGGCCGAGGCCCTCGCGCCCGCTACCTTCACCATCCCCGACGGCGAACTGACCGTGCTCGTCGGCCCGTCGGGCTGCGGCAAGTCCACGATGCTGCGCATGGTGGCGGGGCTCGAATCCGTCACCGAGGGCGAGATTTCCATCGGCGAGCGCATCGTGAACGATGTCGATCCGGCCGACCGCAACATCGCCATGGTGTTCCAGAACTACGCGCTCTACCCGCACATGACCGTGGCCAACAACATGGGCTACGGGCTGCGCAACCGGGGCATGAACCGCGCCGCGATCGCGGCCAAGGTGCGCGAGGCGGCGGAGCTGCTGAACCTCGTCGAATTCCTCGACCGCAAGCCCTCGCAGCTGTCCGGCGGCCAGCGCCAGCGCGTCGCCATGGGCCGCGCCATCGTGCGCGAACCGGACCTGTTCCTGTTCGACGAGCCGCTTTCCAACCTCGATGCAAAACTCCGCAACCAGATGCGGATCGAGATCCGGTCGCTGCAACGCCGCCTCGCCACCACGGCCATGTATGTCACCCATGACCAGGTCGAGGCGATGACCATGGCCGACCGCATCATCGTGCTCAACGGCGGCCGCATCGAACAGATCGGCACGCCCAACGAGATCTACGAACATCCCGCCTCCACCTTCGTGGCCAGTTTCATGGGCGCGCCGCCGATGAACCTGCTGGATGCCGACGCCGCGCAGGGCAGGGTGACCCTCAAGGGCGGCGCCTTCGTGCCCCGGTCGGGTGTCAACGGGCAGGCCGGTCCCGTCACCGTCGGCATCCGCCCCGAGGATGTCTGCCCCTCGCCCCAGGGCGATCTGGATTTCAGCGTCGATATCATCGAGGAGTTGGGGGCGCAGCGCCTGCTGCACGGGCAGATGGCGGGGCAGCCCTTCTCCGTCGCCGTGGCCAAGGACCAGCCCGCAAGCACGGGCGCGATGCGCCTGGCGCTGAAGCCCGGCGCGGTGCACCTGTTCGATGCCGCCAACGGCCATCGGTTGTGACCGCGACCGTTGCCGCGCTGCCGCTGATCTCCGACACGACGCGCGACGCCATCCTCGCCAGCCCCCGCACCACCGCGGCCCATGCGCGCTTCATGGCCGACATCCCCGCCATGTCCGCGCTGGAGGTCGGCGGCACCGCGCCGGTGCCGACCCTGCCGCGTCGCTTCACCATCGCTGCGTGGAACCTCGAACGTTGCCTGTTCCCCGAAGCCGCCGCCGCCCACCTTGCGCCCGTGTCGCCCGCCATCGTCCTGCTGTCCGAAATGGATAGCGGCATGGCCCGCACCGGCCAGCGCAACACCACCGCCGACATGGCCGCGGCCCTCGGCATGGCCCATGCCTTCGGGGTGGAATTCTACGAGATGGCGCTTGGAGGCCCCATCGAACAGGCCCGCGCCAGCGATACCTTCAACTCTGCCGGTTGGCATGGCAACGCGATCCTCTCCTGCGTCCCCTTCGCGCGCCTGCACCTGATCCGCCTCCCCGAGGAAGGCTTCTGGTTCGACGCCGCACGGGGCGGCGGCAACAGCCACGAGCCGCGCATCGGCACCCGCATCGCCGTGGCCGCCGTGATCCCGTCCGAGGCCGGCCCGATCTGCGCGGTCTCCACCCATCTCGAATCCAACGCCGACGCCGCCTACCGGCACCGCCAGATGGCGGCGCTGCTCGACGAAATCGACGCCTTCGCGCCGGATTTGCCCGTGGTGATCGGTGGCGACCTGAACACCGGCAACCGGATGCCGGATCACGATTACCGGGCCGAAACCCTCTTCGCTCTGGCCGAGGCGCGGGGCTATGACTGGTCCGCCAGCGCGCCCGGCGTCACCGTGTGCTCCAGCCTCCTGAACCCGCGCCCGCCGCGCGCCATGCGGCTTGACTGGGTTGCCACGCGCGGCCTGACCGGCACGCCGCATCCGCTGATCCCGCCCCTTGACCCCGACGGCACGCCCCTCTCGGACCATCTGGCCATCGTCGCCGACATGGTGCTGCCGGGCCAGGCCCTGCGCAACGCAGTCCCCGGTGCAGGGCAGGGCGCACCACCATAACCTGCACGGATGCGCGCAGATCCCGCATCAGGGGGTTTGCCGCGCCCGGCATCCGGTGCCATCCTGCCGCCGCAACCCCGTTCGGCCCGGAGATCCCGCCATGACCCTGCAACACCGCCCCTGGGTGCCCGCCGACAGCGAAGCGCTGGTCCAGCACGTCGCCGCCCGGACCGCCGCCGCTGCCAGCCGCGACATCGCCGCGCGCCTCGTCACGCTCGGGTCCGACAACCGCGCCATCCACGAGTCGCGCTGTTTCAACCTCAACCCCGCCACCAACGTGATGAACCCCGCCGCCGAGGCGCTTCTGTCCAACGGCATGGGTCCGCGCCCCTCGCTCGGCTATCCCGGCGACAAGTACGAGATGGGGCTGGAAGCCATCGAGGAGGTGGAGATCATCGCCGCGTCCCTCGCCGCCGAGATCTTCCGCGCCCGCTTCGCCGAAATCCGCGTCGCTTCCGGCGCGATGGCGAACCTCTACGCCTTCATGGCCACCTGCCGCCCCGGCGACACCATCATCGTGCCGCCTGCGTCCATCGGCGGCCATGTCACCCACCACTCCGCGGGCTGTGCCGGGCTCTACGGGCTGCGCATCGTGGAGGCCCCGATCAACCCGGATTGTTATACTATTGATCTACCCGGTCTCGCCGATCTGGCCGCGCGGGAGCGTCCGGCGCTCATCACGCTTGGCGGTTCCTTAAACCTCCTGCCGCACCCGGTGGCAAAGCTTCGCGCCATTGCGGATGGCGTCGGCGCGTGGCTGCTGATGGACGCGGCCCATCAATGCGGCCTCTTCGCCAGTGGCGTCTGGCCCGATCCGCTGGCCTGCGGCGCGCATCTGATGACGATGAGCACCTACAAGAGCCTTGGCGGACCGGCGGGCGGGCTGATCGTCACCAATGACGCCGACATCGCCCAACGCCTTGATGCCATTGCATTTCCCGGCATGACAGCGAATTTCGACGCGTCGAAATCGGCGGCTTTGGCGCGCACGTTGCTGGATTGGCGCGACCATGGCGCGGCCTATGGGGCCGAGATGGTCCGCGTGGCACAGGCGCTCGCCCGGGCGTTGAAATCGCATCAGATCCCTGTGTTCGAGACCACGCGCGGGGCCACCGAAAGCCACCAGTTCGCGGTGCCCGCCCATGCCTTCGGTGGCGGGCAGGCGGCCTCGAAGCATCTCTACAAGGCGGGCCTGATCGCCTGCGGCATCGGCATCCCGGCGCCGGAAATTCCCAACGATATGAACGCGATACGCTTTGGCACGCCCGAACTTGTGCGCTGGGGCGTCGGGCGCAACCCCGGCGAGGTTGAACGCCTCGCATCGCTGATCGCACGCGCGCTCAACAGCGCATCACCGCAGGATCTGGCCGCGGAGACGGCGGAATTTCGCAGCCAGTTCAAGGTGCTGCATTATATAAGCTGATTTTTAATGAATTTGAAAATCATTCGCAATAATCTTGACGAACTGCGAATGGGTCTCATATAGAGAAGTCATCCCAGCCGCCGGAGATCCCCACATGCCCCGCCTCTTGTCGATCCTCGCCGTGCTTGCAGCCCTCGCGCTGCCGGTGCAGGCTCAGGACCGGCTCAGCATCGTCGCCACCACCGGAATGATCGCCGATGCCGCCCGCATCGTGGGCGGAGATCTTGTGGAAGTTCAGGTGCTTATGGGGCCGGGCGTCGATCCGCACGCCTATCGCCAGACCCGTTCCGACATCGTCGCCACGGCGCGCGCCGATCTCGTGTTGTGGCATGGCCTCTATCTGGAGGCGCAGATGGAGGAGTTCCTGCTGGAACTGGCCGAAAGCAATACCGTCATCCCCGTCGCCGAAAGCCTCCCGCGCGCGCTGCTGCTGGGGTCAGAGAATTATGCCGACCGTTTCGATCCCCATGTCTGGATGGACCCGATGCTGTGGGCGCAGGCCATTTCCGCCGTCGAGACGATCCTGATCGATCGATTGCCGGACCATGCCGCGACCCTGCAAGCCAACGCCGTCGCCCTCGCAGGCCAGGCAGAGGCGCTTCAGAGCTATGCGCAGGAGGTTCTCGGATCGGTGCCCGAAGACACGCGGGTGCTGCTGACCGCCCATGACGCGTTTCGCTATCTCGGGCGGGCTTACGGCTTCGAAGTGATTGGCATTCAAGGCATTTCCACGGAAAGCGAAGCCGGTCTCCAGCGCATTGGCGCACTTGTTGACCTGCTGGTGGAGCGCCGGATCGCGGCCGTCTTCGTCGAATCCTCGGTCTCCGATCGCAATATCCGCGCCCTGATCGAAGGCGCTGCCGCGCAGGGGCATACCGTCACCATCGGCGGCGAGCTTTATTCCGACGCCATGGGCCCGGACGGCACCTATGAAGGGACATGGATCGGCATGATCGACCATAACGTGACCACCATCGCGCGCGCCCTTGGCGGCACGGCACCTCGGGCGGGCATGCAGGGCCTGCTGGCAGTGGTGAACTGATGGTCGACCTCAGCCTTGTCGCACAGCCCCGGGGGCTCGATCCGGCAAGCCCGCTGGCGGTGCGCGGCCTGACCGTGACCTACGGCGAAAAGCCCGCGCTCTACTCTCTCGACGCCACGTTTCCGGTCGGCGCGATGTCGGCGATCGTGGGGCCGAACGGCGCGGGGAAATCGACCTTCCTCAAGGCCGCGCTCGGCCTGATCCCCCGCGTCTCGGGCGAGGTCACGGTGTTCGGCCGCGACGTGAACCGCGCGCGCGACCGCATCGCCTACGTGCCGCAACGCGCCAGCGTGGATTGGGATTTCCCCACCACGGCCATCGATGTCGTGCTGATGGGTCTCTACGGCCAGCTTGGCCTCTGGCGACGCATCAGCGGCGCGCAACGGGCGCTGGCGCGCGCCTGCCTCGAACGCGTCGGCATGGCCGATTTCGCAGACCGCCAGATCGGGCAGCTTTCGGGCGGCCAGCAACAGCGCGTCTTCCTGGCCCGCGCATTGGCGCAGAATGCCGACCTGCTGCTGCTGGACGAACCCTTCGCGGGCGTCGATGCCGCGACCGAGTCCGCCATCATCGACGTGTTGAAATCCCTCAAGGCGGAAGGGCGCAGCGTCATCGCCGTGCACCATGATCTCAGCACGGTGACAGCCTATTTCGACCATATCCTGCTGGTGAACCTGCGTCGCATCGCGGAAGGCCCGGTGGCTCGAACCTTCACCGCCGCGTCCCTGTCCGAGACCTATGGCGGCCGCCTCGGCGCGCTCCAGATCGAGGGCCTGGACCTCAAGGAGGCCTGAAGCATGCAGGATTTCCTCGACGCGCTGGTCCTGCAGGCGGGCTACAACGCCGCCCTCGTGACCCTTGGCGCGGCGCTACTGGGCTTCGCGGCGGGGGCAGGCGGCAGCTTCCTGTTCCTGCGCAAGCGCGCTCTGGTCTCGGATGCGGTGGCCCATGCCACGCTGCCGGGCGTCGGGCTTGCCTTCATCGCCATGGTGGCCCTGGGCGGCGATGGGCGCAGCCTTCCCGGGCTGATGGCGGGCTCGGCGCTGACGGCGTGGCTGGGATTGCTGGGGGTGGAGGCGATCGTGCGCCGCACCCGGCTGGCCGAGGATGCCGCGATCGGCGCGATCCTGTCGGTGTTCTTCGGCATGGGCGTGGTGCTGCTGACCGTGATCCAGAACATGAGCCAGGGGCGGCAGGCGGGCCTCGAAAGCTTCCTGCTCGGCTCCACGGCGGGCATGCTCTACCAGGACGCGATGCTGATCGCGGGCGGCGGGGCCATGGTGGTGGCCGCGATCTGGCTGCTGCGCCGCCCCATGACGCTGGTGGCCTTCGATCCGGGCTATGCGGCGGCGCGCGGGGTGAATGTGGGCCGCGTGGACCTTGCCATGATGGGGCTGGTGCTGGCCGTCACCGTCATCGGGCTGAAGCTTGTCGGGCTGATCCTGATCGTGGCGCTGCTCATCATCCCGCCGGTCACCGCGCGGTTCTGGTCGGACCGGGCCGATAACGTGGTCTGGTCCGCGGGCGTGCTTGGCGCGGTCTCGGGCTGGGGCGGGGCGGCGCTGTCGGCCTCCGCGC
>Ga0100398_1003468_pt1 | contig 12904 bp, 14 predicted proteins | sample CryGeymeta201522_FD_81568 | JGI IMG/M metagenome (GOLD analysis project Ga0100398, IMG submission 81568) | Groundwater microbial communities from Crystal Geyser aquifers in Utah, USA - Crystal Geyser metaG 2015-22 | ecosystem: Environmental > Aquatic > Deep subsurface > Groundwater | place: USA... | reverse complement strand
GCAAGGACCGTGGCGGTCGTCGTGCCGTCACCCGCGACGTCAGACGTCTTCGACGCGACCTCACGGACCATCTGAGCACCCATGTTCTCGATGGGGGCCTCGAGCTCGATCTCCTTCGCCACGGTGACGCCGTCCTTGGTCACGGTCGGCGGGCCGAACTTTTTGTCAATGACGACATTCCGCCCTTTCGGGCCGAGGGTTGCCTTCACCGCATCCGCAAGCTGGTCGACACCGCGTTTCAGCGCGGCGCGGGCTTCGTTATCGTACTCAATGATTTTCGCTGCCATAGCCAATCAATCTCCTCAATTCATGGTGGACAGTTCCAACAATTAGAGAATCGCGTAGAGGTCGCTCTCGCGCATGATAAGGTACTCTTCCCCATCGATCGTGACTTCGGTCCCCGAGTATTTCCCATAGAGAACCTTGTCGCCGACCTTCACCTCCATCGGGATCTGTTTCCCGTCATCAGATGTCCTGCCCGGGCCGGCAGCGACCACTTCACCCTGCACCGGTTTCTCCTTGGCGGTATCCGGAACCACGAGGCCCCCCTTCGTTTTCTCCTCAGCAGGAGCCGGCTTGATGACCACACGGTCGCCCAAAGGACGAATCTTCATAGTTCAACCTCCCATAGTTTGAAACGGTTTGCTGTGCCCCGCCGCAGCGGCCCTACGGAAACAGGCCCCCCCGCTAGCGGGTCGAGAATGACGAGAGTAAGTGTTAGCACTCTCAATGGTTGAGTGCTAATAATATAGCATCCCTGGCAGGCAAAGTCAAGCCATGGAATTGGTCCCCGATGCGCCTGTCGGAGACGACTGGATGCATCACCGATCGGAGGGATAGAGCTTCTGAAGGACGACGGCTTTCTGGGTTGCGAAAAGTGCGCTGCGCCCCAAAGTAGCGTCGAGCACCTGCGCAAACGGACGTCCCCAGGCCGTTCGGAACAGGAAATGCGGTGCCGCTTCACCGTACGCAGTCCGGACATGCTGGAAACCCCGTTGGACGAACATCCTGATATCTTCAGCATCCACCGTATGGAGCCGCTGCGTCCGCCTGCGGGGGACGCGGAGGGAACGGCCGTTCGCCGTCGAGATGAGGATGAAGCCGCCGAGCCTGGTCACGCGCATCATCTCCTCGACGGTCCGGATGCGCCAATCATCGTTCCGGACAAATGTTGAGACACCGTACGTCATAACAACATCAAAGGAGCCGGAGGTGAAAGGGAGCCGCAGCGCGTTCCCCTGGACGGTCGGGAGAGCCCGTGTGTGTCCCACATAGCTGCACATCGTCCAACTGTAGTCCAGATGGACGACAAACGGGACGCGCTCGTGGAGAAGAAGGGCATGGAGACCGATCCCGCCGCCGACATCGAGGCCGGTCGGGAGCTCTCCAAGCCCCTTCAGGCACCTCTCGAGGAAAGATCTTTCGCGCTCCGGGATGAGCCGTTCTTCCCAGATCCCCGTGATCTCCCCCCCTTCGTAAGCCTCCTTGATCTCGGCGATGCTGAGGTCGGCCACGACACCGGTTCGGCCACGAGAAGAGCCATTCATTCAGACTTGTCCTCTTCCCCGCTGCCGGCGGTCCCGGCCGGGTACTTTCTCGCGCGCGCGGCGCCTTCGATCACAATGACAAATTCGCCCCTCACTCTCCTGGTCTCAAAATGGACAAGAAGGTCAAAGAGATTGCCGCGGACCGTCTCTTCGAACTTCTTTGTTATCTCGCGAGAGACAGCCGCATGCCGGTTGCCGAACGCGTCGAGGGTCTCACGGAGCGTTCTGAGAAGCCGGTGGCTTGACTCGTAAAGGACAATCGTGCGGGGTTCAGCCGCAAGCTGCACGAGTTTCGTCCTTCTCCCTTTCTTGACAGGCAGGAACCCCTCGAACACGAACCGGTCCGTTTGCAGTCCGCTCACCGCAAGTGCAGCGGTGAAGGCGGCCGGTCCCGGGATCGGAATCACCGGGCAGCCGGCTTCAATTGCAGCGCGGACGAGGACGGCACCGGGGTCCGAGATCGTCGGCGTTCCGGCATCGGAGACAAGAGCGATGCTCTTCCCTTCTTTGAGCTGCTTGATCAGCTCAGGGGACCGCGACTTCTCACTCCTCGCGAAGTAGCTGACTGCGGGTGTAGAGATGTGATAGCGGTCGAGCAGCACGCGTGTCGTCCTCGTGTCCTCAGCCGCGATGATGTCGACCGCTGAAAGAATTTCAACCGCCCGGAATGTGAAGTCGGAAAGGTTGCCGATGGGTGTGCTGACCACGTACAGCGCGCCGTGCACGACCTGCGTTGTCGACTCGGAGGCGGCCTGGTTCATGAGTTCCAGTCGCGCGGGTACCGGAAGTCGACGTTGATGGTTCGGTGGGAGACCTTGGCGATGATGGGGAGACGGCGCTTGAACTGGCTCCTCACAACCATGGAGGTTGCCTGCTCAATGAAGCTTCGCGAGAATCCCATGGACTCGAGCTCTTCCTCGGAGCGGCGCTCGTCAATCCAATTGTAGAGGAATCGATCGACTTCGGAATACGTGAAGCCGATTTCCCCTTCATCCGTCTGTCCCACCCAGAGGTCCGCAGTGGGGGGTTTCTCGATGACCCTCTTCGGAATGCCGACGAACTCGGCAAGCTGCCATACCTGAGTCTTGTAGAGGTCGCCGATCGGGTTGATTGCCGAGGCCATGTCACCGTGGAGCGTGCCGTAGCCGAGGAGGAGTTCCGTTTTGTTGCTCGTCCCGAGAACGAGCGCCTTTCCCCGCGCCGAGACGTCGTAGAGAATGATCATCCGCAGGCGTGCAAGCACGTTCCCCCGCCGGATATCCCCGAGCGAGTTGTCATCACCCAGGTACGGATCGGCCATTGGCGTGATGCCAACGGTTTCGTGTGAGATGCCGAGGTCGGCGACGACCGAGAGCGCATCGCTGCGGCTGTCGGCGCTGCTCGTCCTGTAAGGGAGAAGGACACCGTGGACACTCTCTTTCCCGAGCGCTTCCACGGCGAGATAGGCGGTAAGTGCGGAGTCGACACCGCCGGAGAGTCCGATGACGGTACGCAACAGCCCGGTCCTTGTGACCTCGGCCTTGATGAAGCGGACGAGGACATCGCGGACGAGCTGGGGATTGATGCGGAGGTCACTGTCGATGTGGCGTGCGGTTTCCATGAGAGGAAATTACCAAAACGAGGCTTCTGTTGCAAAGGAGTTGCCTCTGCTACAGCTGCGCGTCGTTCGCGTGGTACTTCTCGTACGCGTCGATGATGTCTTTGACGAGGCGGTGTCGGACCACGTCGTTCCTGTCGAGATAGGCAAAGGCGACGCCGTCGACTCCCCGGAGGATCTCCTGAATCTGGACGAGCCCTGATATCGTCTTCAGCGGTAGGTCAATCTGGGTGATGTCCCCGGTGACAATGGCCTTCGAGTTCACACCGAGCCGCGTGAGGAACATCTTCATCTGCATGCTCGTCGCGTTCTGCCCTTCGTCGAGGATGACAAACGCGTTGTTGAGTGTGCGGCCGCGCATGTACGCGAGGGGGATCACCTCAATGGACCGCCGCTCGAGAAGGGACTTCAGCTTGTCGGAAGGGAGCATGTCTTCGAGCGCATCATAGAGGGGGCGGAGATATGGCTCCACCTTCTCCTTCATGTCGCCGGGGAGGTAACCGAGGCTCTCCCCCGCTTCGACCGCCGGGCGGGTGATGACGATCTTGCTTGCCTCGTGGCCTTTGAGGCTGGCGATCGCAAGAGCGACAGCGAGATAGGTTTTCCCCGTGCCCGCCGGACCTATGCAGAACGTGAGATCGTTCTCCGTCGCGTTTCGCACGTACTCCTTCTGTCCAGGCGTCCGGGCGCGGATCACGTTGTTCTTTGTGAAGAGAACAACATTGTTCATCTCGCCAGGCCCACCTTCGCCGGCCCGCCGGTCGCTGTCAAGCCGGTCAAGCGCAACGAGGTCGAGAACCATGCCGACGTCCCCCGCCGAGAGGGAGCCATTCTTGTTGAGGATGTACATGAGCTCGCGGAACGCTCGCTCGACGTGCTCTACCTCCTCGGGTTCGCCCCGCACGGTCACGGTATCGCCTCGGACGACGATCGAGGCGTCGAACCGGTCCTCAATGATTTGAAGATGCGCATCGTTCACACCGAGGAGCGCCACAGTATCGACGGCGCCGAGTTGAAGACGTTTCTCCAATCTTCCTCCTCCCTAACAAAAAGAGCCCGCCTTCCGCGGCCTCCGCCGCGGAACATGGGCTCTCATCATTCACTGCCGACATACTGTCCTTCGCGCTTCTCCCTCTCCCCGGGCGTACCTCGGAAGACACAGGAAGAATACTCACGCGACGCGGCAGGACTACTGCATCGCCGGCTTTTCGGCGGCGGCCTTCTCCGCCTTCTGCATCTCGGCGTGCTTCTTCCTCCAGTACTTGCCCTCCGCCTTCTTCTCGTCAGCGGTCAATGGACCCGGCTGCTCGATGCGGAGCTTCCATCCCGGACGGATGATGTCCGGATCCTTGATGAGCTCGCGGTTCCCCTGCCAGATCTTCGGCCACATGAACGGGTTGTCGTAGATGTCTTTCTTCTTCGAGATGTTCCAGAGGCAATCCCGGTTCCTGGCCCATGTGCCGACCGTGTAGAACTTCTCCATCGAGGCAAGGGTCTTCCGGAGGGCATCGATCTTCGGCTGGATGCCCTGCAGCCTGTCATAGAACATCGGGAGGACGCTGATCTTGCTCTTCAGGAGCTCATTGAGTTCGTTCTGGGCCTCGTCAATCTCAGCTTTCCGAGCGAGGAGTTCCTCGTTCGAAAGACGGGAAAGGTCATTCACCTTGGCCTCGAGAGCGTCGACCCGCTTCCCAAACGCGTCAACGTCTACCTGCGTCGCCCCGACGAGCGCAAGGATCTCGTCCTGGCACTTCTTCAAGTCGGCATCCTTTTGTGAAAGCTGGGTCTGGAGGTCCTCGACCTCCTTGGTCAACTGCTGAAGCTGTTTCTTCAGGTCATTCCGCTTCGCAGTGAACTCGGTCATCTGTTGCTGCCACTGGTCCTTCGTCATCTCTTCCTGCGCAAGTGCGACACCAGCATTCAGCGCGAAGAACACCGAAGCAGCAACGAGAACGGTACATACTTTCGAGAGCTTCATTGTTCTCAACTCCTTTTGGTTAGTGTGTCATTTCCAGTTCTGGAGTCGCTGCTGGACAAGTTCCTTGTCCGTTGCGCACTGCTGGAGCTTGCTGTCTTTGTCAGAGATCTGCGACTGGAGGGACGCCTTCTCCTGCTGCTTGCTGGAAATCTGATTCTGGAGCGACGTCACTTCAGCCTTCAATGAGTTCAGCTGCGTCATCTCCTCCTCGCTTGGGTGACGAGTGCAACCTGGCAGCACCACAAGCGATGCGAAGATGACAAGAGATGCCGCCAGCGAACCGAATCTTATGCCTTGTCGCATTTGGACCCTCCTGTTAGATGTGTGATATGACCAAACGATGGATTGTCGCGGAGCTCTCTTTATTATACGAAAGCTAAGTTGTTTTATCAAGTCCCGCGCACTCCCCGGACCGCGCCGTACCAACTGTTCAGTGATGAGCTGTCTCAGCAGTCTGGCGGGAGTCCTCCTGCTTCGTTTTCTTCCGGTACATTAGGCCGATCGGAACAATCACGAGATATCCGAGAAAGAGAAGAATTGGGGCAACGACCAGCGGCATGGTCCCTTCAACCCCATCCTGCGCAAGAGCAACGAAGCCGAGCAGGATGACAGCAATCCCCATAAGTACAATCCAGTAGTTTTCCCTTGCGAGGGGAAGAACCGCCTCCCTCCGCGATTTAACAACCTGCTTGGAGACCTGCCGTCTGCCACGCCGAACCGGCTTCGCCATTGAGCCCCTCAGTGGAAGGTTCTATCACGCACTCTACATAATTAACAACTTTTTCGGTGAGAATCAAGTCCCGATCGTGCTGCACCCCGATTTTCAGCCCTCTCTGGGGGGCCGTCTCTCCGCAATTAGCCCATCCACAATCTTCAGGACCCTCCCGGCGCTCCCCGCCAGATTCTCGTTGTGCGTCACGATAACAAGTGTGACCCCTCCTTGCCGATTGAGACTGCCGAGGAGCTCATGAAGCTGACGGGCGTTCTCGCTATCGAGGTTCCCCGAGGGCTCATCCGCAAGAAGAATCTTCGGATCATTCACGAGAGCGCGAGCCACCGCGACACGCTGCTGTTCACCCCCCGAAAGCTCAGACGGGCGGTGGCCGGCGCGGTCCTGCAGGTTCATATCCCGGAGGAGGCTCGTCGCTGCCCGGCTGCTTTCCGCCCACGACTTGCCCGCGATCATGGCGGGAATCGCGATGTTCTCAAGAGCTGTGAACTCGGGGAGAAGATGATGAAACTGGAAAACGAACCCGATCACGTCGCGGCGGAACTTCGCCAGCCGGCGGTCGTCCCACTCGAACACGTCAACCCCTTCATAGAGGAGGCGTCCGCTGGTCGGGCGGTCGAGCGTTCCGAGGATGTGAAGTAGCGTGCTCTTCCCTGCCCCCGAGGCGCCGAGGATTGCCAGGCTCTCGCCCGCCGTCACCTCGAGGTCGATCCCTTTGAGGATGCGGAGCTCGGCGCCACCGTTGAGCGGGAAATGCTTTGTTAGTCGTTCAACTCTCAGGAACTTCTGGGCCATTGTGCAAGGGCTTTCAGTTATCCCCGCCTACTCCCAGCGCACGGCTTCGGCCGGCATGAGCCGCGAGGCTCGGAGAGCGGGATAGAGTGCGGAACCGGTGCTGATGAGGATCGCGCCGATCCCCACCACGATAAGGTCCACGGGGTGGACCTCCACCGGTATGGCGGAAATGATGTAGACCGTGGGGTCCAGAGGCACGAGGTGGAACGTGGCTTGGGCCCACACGATCGCATACCCGAGCAGCGCCCCGGCTGCGGTTCCGATGAGACCGACAAAGAGGCCCTCGAGGAGGTAGATCCTCACGATATCACCCCCCGTCGCTCCCATCGCACGGAGCGCGCCGATATCTCTTCGCTTCTCGATCACCGACATCGTGAGCGATCCGACGAGGTTAAACGACGCAACGAAAATAATGATGAGCAGGATAATGTAGGCGACCCAGCGCTCGATCTCCATCACCGAATAGAGATCGCGATGGAGGTCGTACCACGTCATCACCGCCGCCGAAGGGCCGAGATGCCGTTCCAACGTCTGCTTGACGGCTTCCGACTCCTGGATGTCCGTCAGACGGATCTCGACGCCGCTGTAGCCGGTCTGGAACAGCCGCTCACCCACAGCGAGAGGGACGAAAGCGCAGTAGATATCGTAGTCGCGGTTGTTCGATTCGTAGATACCCGTGACGCGAAGCCTGCGGAGAATCGGCTGTCCCAGACCGAGCGCCGCCATCTCCGCTCCCTGGGGGCTGACCAACGTAATCGAGTCGCCGACCACGACCCCAAGCCGGTCTGCGAGTGCAAGTCCGATGACGACACTTGAGGATGTACTGTCGCCCCACATCTCGCCGAGAACGATCTTCTCCTTGAGGCCGGACACCCCCCCGATCTTCGATGCATCGATCCCCTTGGTGAGAATGACGCGCCGTGAGGTGGTGGTGAACGCCATCCCCTTCCCGGAGACGTATGGAGAGAATGCCGCGACTCGCAGGTCGCTCGCGAGGAGCAAGGAGATCTCGTGGTAGTCCGGTATTCCCTCCCTCCCTGCCGCCTCGATCCGAATGTGCGGGTCGAAGCCGACGAGGATGGACGTCACGAGGCCATTGAAGCCGTTGAAGACGGAAAGGACGACCGTGAGCGCCGCGACGCCGATGGCAATCCCGATGACCGAAATCCCGGTGATGATTGTCACCAGCCGGGCCGTGCGCGCGGTAAGAAGGTATCGTTTCGCTATGAGGGAGCGGTATCCCATGTCAGCCGAACCTGATCGCCCTGACAGGGTCAACGCGCGCGGCAAGACGCGCGGGGAGGAGCGATGTGAGAAGGGACAGCGAAAGCGCGAGCGCCGAGACCATGGCGAAGTTCTGCCACGCGAGGAGGATCGGCACGGAGCTCATGAAGTAGATCTGCGACGGAAGATGGAAAAGGTGATAGGTCGCTTCAAGCGCGCAGAGACCGTACCCGAGGAGGTCGCCGATAATGGTCCCCATGAGGCCGAGGATGAACCCCTCGGAGAGGAAGATCGCCGAGATGCCGCCCCTGGTTGAGCCGACGGCGCGGAGGACGCCGATCTCCCTCCTCTTCTCGAGCACGATCATGAGGAGCGTCCCGATGATGTTGACGGTGGCCACAATCATGATGATCGCGAGGATGATCGGAACGAGCTGCTTCTGGAGTCCGATCCATGCGAAGAGGTTTCGGTAGAGCTGGAAGACCGTGCGCGCGTAGTACGGCCAGCCGAGAAGGTTCTGGATTCGCTGTGCGACCGCAGAGGCTTGCGTCACATCGCTGAGCATGATATCGATGCCGGTAGCGGCATCGCCGAGGCTGAAGAGCTGCTGCGCCGCGGCCATCGACGCGTACACATCAGTGTCGTCGTATTCGGACATCCCGGTTTCATAGAGTCCCGTGACCCTGAACCGGAGGATGCGCGGTGTGAGCGTCGCGCCGCGCTGGTCCGAGATGCCGAAGATGAGCACCGTGTCGCCGACACCGACCAAGAGCTTCCGCGCGAGGCGCGTGCCGAGGACGACGGGATGCAATCCACCGCCGAGCGGGCCCAAGTCGAGCCCCCCCTGCACAAGGTATTTCTTCAGAAACGTCTCGGAGCTGTTCGCCGGGACCCCCTTCACGCGCACCCCTTCGATATTCTCACGCGACTTCACCATCCCCTCGCGCTCCACGAACGGCGTGATCGATGTGATCCCGGGGATCGACCGCCGAAGCTCGTCAACCGCCGCCCGGTACGACTTCAGCGGCTCGCTCTCGAAGCCGACGATCTGTACATGCGACGTGAAGCCGATCACCTTTGTCTTGATCTCGTTTTCGAATCCGCCGAGGATGGAGAGAGTGATGATGAGAGCCGCGGTACCAATCGCAACGCCGAGAATGGCAAAGAAGCTGATGAGAGAGAGGAACCCGCCCCGGCGTCTTGAACGCAGGTGCTTGCGGACGACAAAGAGGACGTAGGACATGGGCGGGGTGTCAGATGCCGGTGAAGAGAATAAACACGCCGGTGAGTGCAATGACCGCACCGGCAAATGTGTGTGAATGGCGCTCGGCAAACTCGTGCTTCACAAGCGCGATCCCCCTTGCGCCGAGGAGCACGAGGAATGAACCGTGCACTGGGTTCCTCTCCGATCAGTGAAGTGTAGGCTTCGAGCTGAATTCCATGAGATACGCCCGGATGAACCGGTCGAGATCGCCGTCCATCACGCCGCGCGTGTCGCTCGTCTCGACCCCCGTCCGGTGGTCCTTCACCATGTTGTACGGATGGAACACGTACGAACGGATCTGGCTTCCCCACTCGATCTTCTTCTTCGTCCCCTCGATTACGGCAAGACGGACCTCCTCTTCCTCACGCCTCAACTGGTAGAGGCGTGACCGGAGCATCTTCGTGGCGCGCTCGCGGTTCTGGAACTGCGAGCGTTCCTGCTGGCACGCGACGATGATGCCGGTGGGGATGTGCGTGATCCGGACTGCGGTCTCGACCTTGTTCACGTTCTGTCCCCCTTTGCCGCCCGAGCGGAACGTGTCGAGCTTCAGGTCCGAGGGGTCGATTTCTATCTCGACGTCATCCTCAATCTCGGGGTAGACGAACACCGAGGCGAACGATGTGTGCCGCCGCGCATTGGAGTCGAACGGCGAGATTCGGACAAGCCGGTGAACCCCGATCTCCGCCTTCAGGTAGCCGAACGCATAGGCGCCGATGATTTCAATAGCCGCGCTCTTAATGCCGGCCCCTTCACCTTCCTGCAGGTCGGCGAGGCTCGTCTGGAGTCCGTGCCGTTCGCACCAGCGGAGGTACATACGCATGAGCATCTCCGCCCAATCCTGGGCCTCAGTCCCCCCTGCCCCGGCATGTATGGTGAGAATCGCGTTCTTCTCGTCGTCCCGGCCGCTCAGCATGTTCCTGAACTCAAGGTCCTCCAGAGCCGTTGCGGCTTTCGACACTTCGGCCTCGAGCTCGCGCCGCATCGATTCATCGCTCGACTCTTCGGCAATCTCGATCAAGGTGGTGGCGTCATCGACAAGCTTCCGGACATTCTCCCACGCATCGATCCAGGTCTTGCGGAGATTGATCTCCCGCATCACTTTTTGTGCGATGAGCTGGTCGTTCCAGAAGCTCGGGGCCTGGGTTCTCTGTTGGAGCTCCGCGGTCTCATTCCGCTTCGTCTCGAGGTCGAGATACCCCTGCAGCGCATCGACACGTTTCTTCAGCACTCCGACCCGTTCTGCGAACTCTTCAAACATCCCTTATCTCCGAATCTCATCCACATCAATGACCATCCGCAGGAGTGCGCTGCTCAGTGTCTTTCCCTGCGCATCGTTCCGGAGGGTCTTCGTCCCCCCGCCGCCGAGACTCTCATGGAGAAGAAAGTTCAGCGCGCTTAAGTTCTCAAGCTCGTACCGCTCGACCGTCCCCTCGCAGATCCCCCGAAAATGTTCCTTGACTCGCTCCGCGGTGACATGCCTCAAGAGGAGCGGGTAGTATTCCGGTTTCCGCGCAATGAGTCCGATGTTCGCGGTGTCCCCCTTGTCGCCTGACCGGGCATGAGCGATATCAAGAAGCCGGACTCTCATTGTAGTCTCTTCACATGGACCTGAGGCGTTACCATTGATCGCGGCATGAGCGCTGGCCAGTAGGCGATCACCTCGCTTGGCCTTGGCCTGCCGCCGGCGAAGCCTGTCACCGCGGGAGGCCCCGTGAGGATGAGAGGTGCAATCTCTCTGCCGAACCGCTCGACCGCGTCGCGGTCGCGGCTGCGCACGCCGATCCTCAAGACCACCTCGTTCGACGGCTCAACTGGCTCCGAGAGCGGCCCGTGACATGAGTTGTAGCCAAGGAACTCCGAGCGGAGTTCGTCGAACTGGAGCGCGAGGTCTGCGAGGCGCGTGCGCAGGATCTCGTCCGCCTTGCGAGCCTTCTTCATGGCATCGGGCCAGGCATATGTAAGAGTGCCGAAGGCCGTGTATCCATCGAGGTGCGACATTGAAACCTTATACGACTCGGGAGCCTGCCTTCCCTTGACGCCGAAGACGCGGACCCTGTCTTTCCCGGATTGTTCAAGGCGGATCGTTGTGAAGTCCGCGACGACATCCGGCGTGATGTAGCTTCGCGGATCGCCGATTTCATAGAGGAGCTGTTCCTTCACCGTCGCCTCGCTCACGACTCCGCCCGTGTTCTCGTGCTTCGTGATGACGATGTCGCCGTGCGGGTAGGCCTCCGCGATGGGGAAGCCGACATGGGCGAGGTCTGGGACGCTTTCCCAGTCCCCCGAGAAGTTCCCGCCGGTCGACTGCGCACCGCACTCCAGAATGTGTCCGGCGACGGTTCCGGCCGCAAGCTTGTCCCAATCGGTCTCGCTCCAGTTGAACTCGAACATCATGGGTGCGAGTGTGAGTCCGGTGTCGGTCGTCCTGCCGGTGATAACGATCTGTGCCCCCTGTCGGAGCGCCTCGGCGATCGGCGCAGCGCCGAAGTAGACGTTCGCGCTCATCAGGTTTGGACGGACCGACGCGACCGGTTCGCCGGTCTCCATGTTCGCGAAGGGGATCCCGCCCGCGATGAAACCGTCGAGCCGTTCAAGGATATCATCTCCCATAACAAGTCCGATGGCGATCTCCTTGATCCCGAGTTTCTTCGCGACCTTGAAAATGGCATCCCGGCAGGAAGCCGGGTTCACTCCTCCGCCGTTTGTGATAACACCGATCTTCTTCTCGACGATGATCGGGAGGATCCGCTCCATGAGCGGGACGAGGTCCTTCGCATAGCCCATGGACGGGTCGCGGCGCTTTTGCTTCTGAAGGATCGACATCGTGACCTCGGCGAGGTAGTCCATCACGAGGTAGTCGACCGGACCCTTCGTCACCTGCTGAAAAGGTGCTTCAGGAAGGTCGCCCCAGAACCCCTGGCCTGATGCGATGCGAATCGTCTCTTTCATCTCATTCGGTGATCCGTATGTGGAGCTCCTCAAGCTGCGTAGGGCTCACCTCGGAGGGTGAGTCGTCCATGAGCGACATCGCGCTTCCAGTCTTTGGGAAAGCAATGACATCGCGAATTGACTTCGCTCCGGTGAGGATCATGACAAGCCGGTCAAAGCCCAAGGCGATGCCGCCGTGCGGCGGAGCGCCGTACTTGAACGCATCGAGGAGGAAGCCGAACTTCGACCGCGCCTCCGCTTCGCCGATGCCGAGGAGCCGGAAGATATCGGACTGAAGCTCAGGCGTGTGGATCCGGATGCTTCCCCCGGCAATCTCGTTTCCGTTAAGGACAAGGTCATACGCCCTGGCACGAACGCTGGCGGGATCGGTCCGGAGCTTCGGGACGTCCTCAGGCCGGGGGGATGTAAAGGGGTGGTGCATCGCGACGTAGCGCTTCTCCTCCTCGCTGTACTCGAGGAGCGGGAACCCCGTCACCCATTCGACGGCAAACGAGTTCTCAGGAATCAGGTTGAGCCGTTTCGCAAGCTCAAGCCGCAGGTCGCCGAGGACGGAGAATGTCTTCTGCGGGACGTCCGCCATCAAAGCGCACACCGAACCGTCCTCGGCGTTCATCGCGTGCACAACGGCATGGAGCGTTTCTGCGCCGACAAATTTCTCGATCGGCGATTCAATCGCACCTTCATGAACCTTCACGTAGGCGAGTCCGCTGGCGCCGAGCTTCTTCGCCGTCTCCGTGATCCCGTCAAGCTGCTTGCGACTGAAAGTCGCGGCTCCCGGAATCGCGATGCCTGCAACGACACCACCTCGTGCGACCGCTTC
>Ga0100398_1003465_pt1 | contig 12911 bp, 9 predicted proteins | sample CryGeymeta201522_FD_81568 | JGI IMG/M metagenome (GOLD analysis project Ga0100398, IMG submission 81568) | Groundwater microbial communities from Crystal Geyser aquifers in Utah, USA - Crystal Geyser metaG 2015-22 | ecosystem: Environmental > Aquatic > Deep subsurface > Groundwater | place: USA... | reverse complement strand
TGCATCCAAGCACCGGTTGCCCCTCGACGGACCCGCCGATTGGGATTACACTCCGTTCGCCCTGGCCCGCAAGCCGGCGATCACCCCGGGCCGGCTCGAATCGAATACAGTGAAATTGGATCCTTATTGCCATGAGTCAACCGAAACCCCGCCGCCAGGTACCGGAATTGCTGGCGCCCGCCGGCCATATCGAAAGCTTTCTCGCCGCCATCGAAAACGGCGCCGACGCCGTCTATCTGGGTCTCAAACAATTGAACGCCCGCGCTCTGGCCACCAATTTCACCCTGGACGAACTGTCCTGGATGATCCCCTACGCCGAGCAGGCCGGAGTGGCCGTTCATGTCGCTCTCAATTCCCTGATCACCGCGCCAGAACTGGCCGAGTCCCTGGATCTCCTGCAGGGTTTGAGCGACCTCCGTCCGGCGGCCCTGATCGTGCAAGACGCCGGCCTGTTCCACCTGTGCCGGGAACGGTTCCCGGGGCTCCCACTGCATGCCAGCACCCTGATGACCGTTCACAACCACTGCGGGGTGCGCGCTCTGGCCGAGATGGGCGCCAGGCGGGTGGTACTGGCCCGCGAGCTGAGTTTCGACGAAATCGCCTCGATTTCCCGCCAGGCGCCGGTGGAACTGGAAATCTTCGTTCACGGCGCGCTCTGTTTTTCCTACTCGGGACTGTGCCTGGCCAGCAGCTACCGCGGCGGCCACAGCGGCCTCCAGGGGCGCTGCGTGCAGCCCTGCCGGCTTCCCTACCGACAAGGCCGGAACCGCGGCTACCATCTTTCCTGCGGCGATTTTTCCGCCCTGGAATGGCTGCCGCGGCTGCTCCAACTACCGCTGGCCGCGTTCAAGATCGAAGGCCGAATGAAAGATGCGGAATACATCGGTCAGGTGGTGCGCGCCTACCGCCTGGTGCTGGATGCCGGTTCCGACCCGGACGCCCAGGCCGGGGCCCTAGGCGAAGCCCGCGAGCTGATCGCCCAATCCCCGGCCCGGCGCCTTTCCAGCGGTCATCTGGACCAGCGCGCTCAGGCGGAGATCTTGACCCCGCACCGCTCCGGATCGAGCGGCCTGTGGGTCGGCACGGTGAAGCACATTGCCACCGACGGCAGCCGGGTGCAGCTGCGCCATCGCCTGCAAGCCGGCGATCACCTGCGGATCGAATCGGACCAGGGTCGGGAACGGGAAACCTTCACCGTGAACGAAATCCGCACCGGCGCCGGCGCGGCCCTTCGAGAAGCGGCGGCAGGCACCAATGTGGTGCTGGGGAAAACGCCCGCTCTGCAGGTGGGAGAACGCCTGTTTCGGGTGGGCGGCAAACGCCGGGGACCGGCCGGCCTGTTTGCGAAAATCCGCAAAGCCGTTGCCGAACCTCGCCCTTACGGCGCCTTTCGCGGCCCCCGAGCGCCTCTTTGCGGCACCGACCAGAGCCACGCGACCGCGGCGGCGGCCGCTCGCGGCCAGGACCAGCTTCTAGTCAAGCTGGGCGATTACGCCGATCTGGTGGCGGGCTTCCAGTCTCCGGCCCACCGGGTGCTGCTCACCGCGACCAAGCGCAATCTGGAGAAGCTGGCCCGCGGCCGGATGCAGCCGAATCAGCAACGGCGCTTCATCTGGTCGCTGCCCCCGATCATTTTGGAAAAGGACTGCACCTATTACGAAAAAGCCGTCGCCTGGTACTGCGAGCACGGCTACCTCAACTGGGAACTGAACAATTGGGGGCATTTCAGCCTGTTCGAACGGCGCCACCGGCCGTGGCTCATGGCCGGCGCCCGCCTGAACTTGAGGAATACCGCGGCGCTCGCCACCGTCGCCGAACTCGGCTGCCGGCAAGCGGTGCCGTCGCTGGAAATCACCCTGGAAGAACTGCGGGCCCTGGCAACATCCGGCGCCGCCGGTGGGGCCGTCATTTGCGTTTATTTCTGGCCGGCGCTCCATGTGTCTCGGCTGCAGCCGAAGTTGCAGCCGGGCACCGCTTTCTTCAGCCCGCGCAACGAAGCCTACCAAACCCTGCATCAGGACGGCTGCACCCGGATCTACGCCGACCAGCCGGTGAGCTGGCTGGATCATCTGAGCACCCTGCGCGCCCTGGGCTATCGCCGCTTCCTCTGTGATCTCAGCGACGGGCCCGAGCCCCAGGGCCGGAACCTGGCCCAGGTTGTGAACGGCTTCCAGCACGAACGCTCCGATCAACCCGCTAGCCTGTTCAATCTGCAGCGCCGACCGCTGCCGGAGCGGCGGCGAGGGTGAGGATTTTTTGACGGGATTGACGGGATTGACGGGATTGACGGGATTGACGGGGTCAACAGGGTCAACAGGGTCAAGAAATACCTGGTTTTGGGTAACAGTTGCCACCGTCATTTGCGCAATCGATGGGCGGGAATGGCGATAGCGATTGCGGTTGCGATTGCGATACCGATACCGATACCGATAGTATCTTTGGGAGAGATGGAATGCCGGCCTTTGTTCACCTGCACGTTCACACCCAGTACAGCCTGCTCGACGGAGCGATCCGCTTTCCGGATCTGTTTGCCGTGGCCAAGAGCTACCAGATGCCGGCTGTCACCATCACCGACCATGGCAATATGTACGGGGCATTCGAATTCTATCTGGCGGCGCACAAGGCCGGGCTCAAACCGATCATCGGCTGTGAGCTGTACCTGGCCCCGAAAAGCCGCCACGACCGCCAAACCAACGCCGGCAACGGCAACGGTGATAGCGACCGCAACCACCACCTGGTGCTGCTGGCAAAAGACCGGACCGGCTATCAAAATCTCATGAAGCTGAGCACCCTGGCCTATACCGAGGGCTTCTATTACAAACCGCGGATCGATAAGGAACTGCTGCGCCGCCACCATCAGGGACTGATCGCGTTGTCCAGTTGTCTAAAAGGCGAAGTGGCCTCGCACCTGCTGGCCCACCGCGAGGACACGGCGCGCAAAGCGGCCCTGGAATACCAGGAAATCTTCGGCGCCGATCATTTTTACCTGGAACTCCAGGCCAACGGCATGGAAGAACAGGCCCTGGTCAACGAAGCGCTCATCCGGCTCGGTCGGGAACTGAACATTCCCCTGGTGGCCACCAACGACTGCCATTATCTCAAACGCAGCGACGCCCGGGCGCACGAAATCCTGCTCTGCATTCAGACCGGGAAAACGGTGCTGGACGATAAGCGGATGAAATTCCACACCGACCAGCTCTATTTCAAGAGCCCGGACGAAATGGCACGGGAATTTGCTCAGGTGCCGGATGCCATCGCCAACACGGTGAGAATCGCCGAACGCTGCAACCTGGAACTGGAAACGGGACACTATCACTTCCCGGTGTTTCCCCTGGAACCGGGGGAAACCATCGATCAGCGCTTCGAACAGAAGGTCTTGAGCGGCTTCACTCGCCGCCTGGAACAAATCCGCAGGCGGCGGCCGGAATTCGGCACGGATGACGAAGCGCGGTACCGCGAACGACTCGAGTACGAACTCCGAGTCATTCGCGAAATGGGCTTCCCCGCCTACTTTTTGATCGTTGCCGATTTCATCAACTGGGCCAAGGACCGCCGCATCCCGGTGGGACCCGGGCGCGGTTCCGCCGCCGGCAGCCTGGTGGCCTACGTGATGGGCATCACCGATCTCGATCCGATCGAACATGGCCTCTTTTTCGAACGCTTCCTCAACGTCGAACGCATCAGCATGCCGGATATCGACGTGGATTTCTGCATCCATGGCCGGGAAGAGGTGTTGAAATACGTGGTCGAGCGCTACGGCAGCGATCGAGTGGCCCAGATCACCACCTTCGGCACCATGATGGCGCGAGCGGTGGTGCGCGATGTGGGCCGGGCGCTGGCCCTGCCCTATAACGATGTGGACCGGATCGCCAAGCTGATCCCTTCGACCCCGAAAATGACGCTGACCAAGGCCTTCGAACTGGAACCGCGATTGCTGGAAATGCAGCGCGACGACCCTCAGATCAAGGAACTGTTCGAGATCGCCCTGGTGCTCGAAGGCCTCGCCCGCCATGCTTCGACCCACGCCGCCGGAGTGGTCATCGCCGACAAGCCGATCGTCGAATACCTGCCGCTTTACCGCGATCAAGACGGCCGGGTGGTGACCCAATACCCGATGAAATACGTGGAAGCCACCGGCCTGATCAAATTCGATTTTCTCGGCCTGCGCAACCTCACCGTGATCAACGACGCGGTGACCCTGATCGCCGCCAACCGGGGCGTCAATCTGGAAATGGACTACCTGCCCCTGGATGATCCCGCCACTTATGAACTCCTCAGCCGCGCCGACACCACCGGGGTGTTCCAGCTGGAAAGCTCGGGGATGCGCGACATTCTGGTGCGCCTGCGGCCGGAAAACTTCGCCGATATCGTCGCTCTGGTGGCGCTCTACCGACCGGGACCGCTGGAAAGCGGCATGGTGGAAAACTACATCAAGGGCAAGCACGGGGAAATCCCGGTGACCTACGAACTGGAACAGTTGCAGCCGATCCTGGAACCCACTTACGGGGTCATTCTGTACCAGGAACAGGTGATGAAGATTTCCAACGTGCTGGCCAACTATTCCATGGGCGAAGCCGACCTGCTGCGCCGGGCGATGGGCAAGAAGGTCGCGGAAATCATGCAGAGCCAGCGTCAGCGTTTTCTCAGCGGAACCCGGGAAAACGGGATCGAAGACGCCAAGGCCAACCACATCTTCGACCTCATGGAAAAATTCGCCGGCTACGGCTTCAACAAATCCCACAGCGCCGCATACGCCCTGATCGCCTACCAGACCGCTTATCTGAAAACCCATTACCCGGTCGAATTCATGGCCGCGCTGCTGAACAGCTTTCTCAGCAACACCGATCAGGTGGTGAAGCTGATGAACGAATGCCGCGACCAGAGCATTGCCGTGCTGCCGCCGGATGTGAACACCAGCGGCAGCGATTTCACCGTCGCTCGGGACCGCATTCGATTCGGGCTGGGCGCGGTGAAAAACGTCGGCGCCGGGGCCATCGAATCGATCCTCCAGGCCCGCTCACAGTCGGGTCCGTTCCAATCGATCCACGAATTCTGCGAACGGGTGGATACCCAGAAGACCAACCGCCGGGTGATCGAACAGTTGATCAAGTGCGGGGCCTTCGATTCGATCCACGCCAACCGGGCCCAGGCGCTGGCCGCGCTGGATCAGGCCATGGACCGCGCGCAGGCGGTGCAAAAGGACCGGCAGAGTGGCCAGGTCAACCTGTTCGCTCTGATGCGGGCCAACACCAAGGCCCGCGCGCCGAAGCTGCCGGACGCCCCGCCCTGGGACCAGCGCAGCACCCTTCAGTTCGAAAAGGAATCCCTTGGCTTTTATCTTTCCGGCCACCCACTTGATAATTACCGCGAACAGATGGCCGGTTTCTGCCTCACCCCCACCGACCAGATCAACACCCAGCCGGACGGCGCCTCGGCCCTTTTGTGCGGAATCATTTCCATCGCCAAGGAAATCACCACCAAGAAAGGCGAACGGATGGCCTTTCTGATGCTGGAAGACAAGCAGGGTGCGGTGGAAGTGGTGGCCTTTCCGGAAACCTTCGCCAAAGCGCGAGTGCTGCTGGAAGAAGACGAGCCGCGCGTGATCATCGGCTCGATTCAGCACGATGAAAAGAGTTCCAAGATCATCGCCGATCAGATCGTCACCATCGAACAGGCCCAACTGCAGGCGGTGGAAGCCGTCCACATCTGCCTCGATGCCGACCACCTGGAAGCGGATGCGCTCACCCGGTTGCGCCATTTGCTGATCAGCCACCCCGGCAGTTGCGACGCACTGCTGAATCTCACCGTGGCCGGCTGCGCCGAAGCGGTGATCGCGCTCAGCGAAAAGCTCCGGGTGAGTCCGACCCAAAGCTTCTTTGAGGATATTCAGCAGCACTTCGGACCCGGCTGCGTGAAGCAGGTCTTGAAGGCGATCGAATGCAAACACTGAGGACGGCCGCAGTCGGCCGCAATGCCCCGCCACGAGGAGCAGCCATGATCGAGAACTTCACCTTCGGCCGCATGGTGATCGACGGACGGGTCTATCAGGCCGATCTCACGATCGTTTCCGGACAGGTGCAGGCGGGTTGGTGGCGCCGTGAGGGGCACCTGGTGGAGGTCGAGGACGTGACCGATATTCTGGCGGCAAGACCGGAAATTCTGGTGGTGGGCACCGGCAGTCCCGGGCAGATGCGGGTGAGCGACACCCTGGCGCGGACGCTGCGAGACCTGGCCATCGAATTGGTGGAACAGCCCACGCCGGCGGCGACCGCAACCTACAATCAACTGGCGGCAGAGGGCCGGAACACGGCAGCCGCCTTCCACCTGACCTGCTGAATCAGGGCCATGGCCACCCGCATCCACTTCATTGAAACCTCGGCGCAACAGCAACCGCTGGTGCTCTGCCGGTGGGTGGAATACTGCCGGCGTCAGGGCGAACGGGTCCAGATCGTCACCGCTTCAGCGCTCAGCGCCCAGCATCTGGATCAGCTCTTGTGGACCTTTTCCGATCTGAGCTTCGTGCCGCACCGGGTCCTTGCCGCCGGCGCGCTTCCGGACCCGTTCGAACCGGTAGTCATTACGCTGGAACCGCGGCGGCTCGAGGGCTTTGCAACACTCGCGTGCGACACCGCTGTCCCGCTGGATTTTCTCATGGGCTTTCGGCAGGTGCTGCATTTTGTGGTGATGGATGATCCAGAACGGCGCCAGGCCAGCCGGCTGCTCTATCAGCAGGCGCGAGAAGCGGAAATGGACTTGCGTCACTTAGCGCAAACGGCTAATCTCCCGCCCCGAATCCAAAGCATGGGGGAACCCTGAAGCGAACAGCCGGAGCAGGCCGCGACCATTCCCCCAATGGCACATCCACTAACCCGCGAATCAAGATCTGATTCCCGGTAATGCAGGGGTCGAGGAAGCAAGATGAACTGGTTGATGCGATTGGTGACCTGGCCGCAACGGGCGTTCTATGAATACGGCAGCAGACTGGCCATCTTCCTGGTCCGGCGTAGGGTGAACAAACGCCCGCGCGATATGGGCTCATGGCTGGTGCTGGCGCGCCTGTATGAAGCCCGTAACGACCTCCGGCAGGCCATCCGAATCCTCGGACAGGCCCACAAGCTGGCTCCCGGTAACCGGATCATCGATCTTCACCTGGAGCGGTTGCAAGGCAAGATCGGCGACCGCGCCTGACCCAACCGCGCGGCGCTCTCACTGGATCGACACCTGGCGGGATTGCTCCAGCTTGAGTTGCCCCTTGCGCCATACCCGCAGCCTCACCGTCACCGCATTATCCCCGTAGGCCAGGGGATCTGCCTGTAGCCACTGGTCGCTGGCACCCTGGTGATAGACCATGGAGCAATGGTAGCGCGCGGCATCCTGAATCGCCGTCTCCACGATGCGTTCCAGAACCATCTCCGGATACACCGCCACCCGGGTTTCAGTCGCCACCGTACCTTGTGGATCGGCTTCGCCCGCCAGCATCCCGACCCCCACTCCGGAAAAGGCGACCCAACTGCTGTCGTAGGGTCCCCCCATCGATTCCCGGTCGCCTTCCGGACCGGTCTGAACAACGGCCGGACCGCAGCCGGTGAGAACCATCAGCAACAACAACCACCCGAAAGCTTTTTTCCGCATCCTTTCCCTCGCCTGGTGCACCACTCGAACAGGGTGCAATCCAAAGTGTTTGGGCTCGTAGTGGCGCCGTAAGGCGTTGCGGCGCATCCGATCCCGCCGGCCTCGGCTAAGCACCGAAACGTTTCTATTCGGGACGCCCTGATGGACGCACTACGAACCAAGACGCCCTTACGGGACGCACTACGAACGCATGAAGCTCAAGGCATCAACTTCAGCGCGCAGGTATCAACGCCCCTGAAACGGTAACGCTTTCTCCCAACGGTTTGAATTGCACCCCTGGAACAGGTGCCGTTAGCTGTTTCATGGCCTCATCGGCAAACCGAAGCCATGGCCCCGCTATCACCCGCTCGAACAGAAATATTGCTGTTCGAGTTCCTCCAGGGCCAAGGAAACTTCTTCCCATGCTCGGCTGAGTCGCTCCGCTTCCAGCCTGCACTGTCGATAGTCCAATTGAAGTTGCTTGATATCCTCGCCACCGCTATAGGTTGCCGGGTCCGCCAGGCGCGCGCTCAACTGATCCAGACGCGCATGGACCGCGGCGAGATCCGCTTCCACCTGCCGTAGGCGCTGCGCCTGGGGTTGCTTCAGCCGGTAGAGATCGTTGCGCCGCTGGGCCTCAACGCGCTTCCGAACCTGCTCCCCGCGACGACCGGAAGCATCGGGGCCGCTGCCCTGTTCCGAGCGGGCGACCGGTGACCCCGCGGAGTCCGGCAGCGCCTCGGCAGCGAACACCCGCGCCCGCCAGAGCCGCTCGAAATCATCGTAATTGCCTGGCAACAAGTGCAGCTGCCCGGCTTCGATCACCAGGATTTTAGTGGCGATGGCATTGATGAATTCCCGGTCGTGGCTGATGAAACAGAGCGTGCCGGCAAATTCCAACAAGGCGTTTTCCAGCACTTCGCGGGAGGCGATATCGAGGTGATTGGTGGGCTCATCCAGGAGCAGCAGATTGGGCCGCGCCATGAGCAGTTTCACCAGGGTGAGCCGAGCCTTTTCGCCCCCACTCAGCACCGCCACCGGTTTTTCCACCTCATCGCCGCGAAACAGAAACGCGCCCAGCAATCCGCGTACCTGAGAACGGGTCAGGTCCCCCGCCACCCCCTGAGCTTCTTCCAGGACGGTTTTGCTCGAATCCAGTTGTTCCCACTGGTGCTGAGCATAATAACCGAGCTGGACCGAGCTGCCGAGACATCGGCGGCCGCGATCGATAGCTTCGACCCCGGCCAGGACCTTGAGCAGGGTGCTTTTGCCGGCCCCATTGGGTCCCAGCAGCGCGATCCGATCGCCCCGCTCCACCACCAGACTCACTCCGGTGTAAACTGGATAGTCGCCATAGGCCTTATCGACCGCTTCCAGTTCGAGCACCCGCCGGCCGCTACGCACCGGTTCGGGAAACTGGAACCGGACCGTCGCCGCCGTTTCCGCAAGCTCGATCTGATCCATTCGATCCAGGGTCTTGATCCGGCTTTGCACTTGCCGCGCCCGATCCTTTCGGTAGCGATTGCGGGCGATGAAGCGTTCGATCTGACGAACCTGTCCGTCCTGGTTTCTCTTGGCGGCCAGCAGGGTTTCCCGACGCAGCGCCTTTTCCTTCACATAGGCATCGTAGTTGCCGCTGTATTCGGCGAACAGCCCCTGCTCCAGTTCGAACACCCGCCCCACCAACCGATTCAGAAACGCTCGATCATGGGAAATCAGGATCACCGCCGACCGGGTGTTCAGAAGAAATGATTCCAGCCACAACAGGGATTCCAGATCCAGATGATTGGTGGGTTCATCGAGCAGCAACAGATCCGGTTCCTCGAGCAGCAGTCGCGCCAGTTCCAGCCGCATCAGCCAGCCGCCGCTGAGAGTGGATACCGGCCGCTCCAGCCACTCCGACTTGAACCCCAAGCCGGCCAGGATTTTCCGGCCGCGCGCTTCCAGGTCGTAGCCCCCCAACCGTTCGAGTTCTTCAAGCAGCCGGCACTGGCGGTAGGCCAACTGTTCCGCATGGGTCGGCTCGGTCCCCCGGCGCAATTCCGCTTCCAGGTCCCGCAGTTCCTCCCGCAACGCCTGGAGCTGCCGGTTGACGTCGAGCGCGTGTGCGAGCACGCTTTTCCCCTCGATCGGGGACCACTGCTGCGGGAGATACCCGATCCGGGTGGTGCGGGAACGCGCCATGGTCCCGGAATCAGCCCCAACCTCGCCCATGAGCAGGCGCAACAAGGTGGTCTTACCGGTGCCGTTCGGCCCCACCAGGCCAATGCAGTCACCGGCGCGGACATGAAACGAGGCGCTACGAATGAGCGTTCGTTCGCCGATAGTTTTGCTGATGCCATCAACCGACAACAAGGAAGCCCCGAACCTCCAGAGGAAAAAAGATGACTTGATCCAGCTCATGCGGCGATGAGCTTAGCACAACAGAGCCGGGAACGAGCACAAAAACTCTAATTCCACCGGATTTGGGGGAAGGAGTGCCCCCCAGGTGTAACTCCAGGGGATTCATCAGGAACGACGCTGGCTTGCGCGCTGGGCAATAGATGCTTGTTCAGCTGGTAGGTCGGGTTGCGACCATCGGAAGCTACCCGACGGTTCGGCTTCCAAAATCCGATATATACTGGTTTAAGATCAGATGTTTCATTACCAAAAGCGGGCAGGATGCCCGCGCTCCCGGGAAAGTGCGCACACGAAATGAAACTTTTTACCCTTAACCGGTATAATAAGGAAACCGCTATTCCATTTATCCTTCTTCTCTGTGTTCTCCGTGCTTCTGTGGTGAATACCCGCGCAAGACGCCGCTCCACCGCCCGCCGGCAGCGCCGGGCTTGGATCAGCGGGGCCGGGCGGGCGCGACAAAACCAGCCGTCAAAGCCTGGCTAATAAATCCATTCACCTTTGGCGTAACGAAAGATTTCGGTCACGGTACGTTCCGAATCTTGCGCGCAGGGCCCTTTTTTGGCCGCTTCCGCGGTGTCCCCCTGGCAGACGAAGACGACTTCATTGTACTTGAGCACGCCCACATAGGGAGTGCCCTTGTTGTCGGTCTTCTTCACATGGGAATCCAACACCTGGCCCAGTTGCTTGTAACTGGCCCGGTAGGATCCCTTGTGCAGGGGATCTTCTTCCACTTTCAGATAACCGACCCCGTACATGCCATGACCGGCCAGAAGGGTCATCCATTTTTCCTGGAATTGCTGGAATGTCTTGAGGATCTCGGGCTCCGGCTGCAGGGTCTCCGCCGCTCCAGCCGGCGGACTGAAAAAGGCCAGGGCCGGCAGACAACTGAACACGGCTACCAAGACCAAGGATCGTAATTGATTCACTGCGATCATCCCCCTTATTCCGCCATTGAAAACGCACCAAAACTCCAGCCGGTATCAAAAGGGAAAAGGGCCTGAACAACGGCCCTTTTCCGTTTCAATTCACAGTTCCGGTGCTCCTAGTTCATGACCTCGAACTGGACCCGCCGATTCATCGCGCGGTCCTCGTCGGTCTTGCCCGGCGCCACCGGCTGGCTTTCGCCGTAGCCCACCACCTTCATCCGGTTGGCTGCGACCCCTTTGCCGATCAGGTATTTATAGACCGCATTGGCACGCCGTTCGGACAGCTTCTGGTTGTATGCATCGGTGCCGATGAAATCGGTATGACCGCCGACCACGACTTTCATATCCGGACGCTTTTTCATGATATCGGCAGCTTCATCCAGCAACGGTGTCCATTCGGCCTTGATGTTGGATTTGTCGAAATCGAACCGAATGCCGCGCAGGACCACGCTTTCTTGTTGTTCCCCGGTCATCGTGTAGAACACGTCCTTCACGAACTGATCGAGCGCGGCCTGGTCCGCCAACAGCTTCGGACCTTCCGCCCAGACACAGCCCTTGCCGGCTTCGTTGATGCCCTTCAGGACCGCCTTGCCCTTGTCGGAAGTGGCGAAGGAAACCACATGGAAGCAGACGTTCGGATAGTTGGCCACGGTCTGGCGGGCGATCATCACCGGGTCGGTGCCCTGGTTGGCTTCACCATCGGAGAGCATGATCACGGCGGTCTTGCCCTTGAGCGTGCTCAATACGGTGGGCAAGGTTTCCATTCCCGGACCCATCGGGGTCAGGCGCCCGAAGGCTTCCTGTTTCATCGGCAGGGTCGCGAGCGAGTTGCCGAACGAGCTACGCGCATAAGTCGCAGGGTTGTAAACCACCTGCCAGGGAGCGAACATGTCGATTGCGCCCTTGTAGCCCAGTTCTGGAATCCGGTCATTCATCTTCAGCATCAGTTCTTTCACCAGAGCGATTTTGGTCGGTCCCGCGGGCATTTTCTGGGTCTTGTCATAAGCCATGTACATGGATCCGGATTGATCCGGGAAAATGATGAAGTTGTCAATTTTCGGCACCATTTTGGCGTTTGCCGAGGCAGCCCCCAAAACCATCAGCACGGCCGCCGCCAGAGCCAGAAAACGTCCTTTGCCCAAAATCATCCTCATGTCCTCCTCCTTCGTTTTGGTTACACCGCCCCAACTCAAACTGCCCGGCTAAAACCACCGTATCCGGCAATCACCACACCACGCCTCTTGCTGCTCAGCCCTATTTCGTAGTGATGCAAACCGCCGTGCCGGAACGCAACATCCACCTGCCCTGACCAACCGAAATCTTGCCCTGTTACGTGGGCATCCGCCTTGACTTTCCGGCCCCGGATGCGATGCAAATCCCCATCACGATTGACTGACCTAAAATCACTTAGCCCATAAGCTATGGGAGTATGGCAAGACTGTCAATACTGAATAGCGACTACCCGGTAGATTTTTCATGGTTTCATTCGCCGCCGGCCCTCACCGGTTTGGGTTCAACCCCCGGCAAAAGCGGCGAATATCCTCATCGACCGCGAGACTCAAGACCCGATCGTGCTCCTTGATCAAGATCCGTTTGTTGCAAAGATCATCTAAAAATTCCATCAGTTGCGTTGCGCTCACCGGGCAGAAGCGAGCCTGCAACTCACTTATTTTCTTCGGCTCACGGCATTCGAGATAGATCGCTCGAGACCTTCCGGCCAACCGAAACGCCTGCTGCTGATCGGCAGCCGACGTGCGTCGGTGCACGACCAGGAAGTCGCCGCCGTCACTGTAACCCAGTACGGGCTTCAGCGGATGGGTCCGGGTAACGGCCAGGTAGTCCGCTCGCCACTGTTCCAGACGCCGCTTCACCGGCTGCCACAGGCGCCGCTGCCGGCCCTGGTCGCCCCGGTAATCCTTGACCATAAGCGTCAGTTGATCAGCCACTGCCGCCGGGAACAGCGAGCGGTACCAG
>Ga0100398_1003462_pt1 | contig 12914 bp, 9 predicted proteins | sample CryGeymeta201522_FD_81568 | JGI IMG/M metagenome (GOLD analysis project Ga0100398, IMG submission 81568) | Groundwater microbial communities from Crystal Geyser aquifers in Utah, USA - Crystal Geyser metaG 2015-22 | ecosystem: Environmental > Aquatic > Deep subsurface > Groundwater | place: USA... | reverse complement strand
TACATAGAGGCGGCACTATATTCCTAGAGAACACGACAGATATTATCATTCGAAATTCTACCTTTCGAAGACTTGATTCGAACGCAATCTTTTTGTCGCGACGGAACCGAAACGTATTGATTCGACAGAATCGCTTTGAATGGTTGGCCGAGAATGCGATTGCAACATGGGGTGAAACAGATAAATATGATGCTACTCAAGGAGATCAACCCTGGAACACTATGATCTATGATAACGTCATGCGTGAACTTGGGATCTATGAAAAGCAATCGTCGGCTTATGCTCATTCCAAAGCTGCTCTTAGCGATGTGCGGAACAATATCATGTTCAATATGCCCCGGGCGGCGAGTGAGTCTTTCTTTGCATAGTATTGCCTGCATGATCATCTTGACTCACAATTCTACAACACGTTGTCTGTTTCTAATCCACGCCGATAGTTAATTTCAATGACATGACTGGAGGTGGTGACCGAATATTTCGCAACTTGATATTCAATACCTGTCGCGAATCGGGAGATCACGGTATGCTAAAGAAGTGCTTTACTGGAAGTGATGATAATATTGAGATGCAAACCTCACATTTAGGCAACACTACAACATAAATCAGGTCCAATCAACAGCTGGGATCGACAGCCGTACCTGACGAAGCTGCGAGATGGGAAAACACCAAGTTTCGATCCTCTCCCCCGTGAAATCAATGGTAATTATATTTTTGCTAATTATGGAGCCAGCCAAGGAGTTGACAATGACGACGGTAAGTATGAGGTATATAGTCGTTGTTTGACAATAGTGTACACAAACACTGCTACCCCACGCTGATCACGTGTTTCCCTTTCTCTGTTATTCGCCACTAGGTTCAAGTTGGTTCCATCTTCGCAGGAATGTCTTTTTCTTTGCCGATGGTTTCAAGATGGACTACGGCGGACACGATTCTATCTTTGAAGACAACGCAGTGTATGCGTTTGGGGGCAAATCCTGTATAGGAATTGCAAGCTTTAAACCGGGTCACGGCGATATTATTCGAAACAATAGGTGTCTTGTGGGTTTAGAAACCATTGGCAACGATCGCCAAGGAAACGACTTTCTGAATCAGTTTAAAGTGCAAAATACCACGTTACATGTTCAAAGCATCCTTGAGAAAGAGCTCGACAATGTTGCAATGCTTTATGGATGTGACAGTAATGCCATCATTGGCAATAATAGCTACTATACACCAAATGGAAATGCAAGTTATCAATGCGGAGACCTCGGACAAGAACTCTCTCTATCTGAGGTTCGAAACAAATTCGGCTTGGAAAAGGGTTCGACCACAAACATTCTCCCACTAGTAGACGATATCGTGCAATGGGCCAAGGAACTCTTGATTTCCAATAATTTGGGGTAGCCCGACCAATACTTATTTGCTATAATATACCGATCAAGTGTATGCTCTTCTAGTCAATGGCCCTTTTTAGTGGTAGAATAACTTCACCGCGGATCAAAAGCTTTGGAACGTCCTGGACAGCATTTCCTTCATGAGGACAATCGTGCGGAAATAGCAGCAAATCTCCAGTGCGCGGTTTCACCCGAGCAAGCATGGATTTTCCCGATATATCCTCGAGCAAAACTGTTTCACCACCATGGTCGCATGTTGTCAAGTACAAAAGAAATGAGTGGGTACTACGTTGCCCAGATGCGTGGTCGACACGGCAGAGATCAACATGAGGGGCCAAGGAAGAACCAACGTGGTTGTAATTTAGAAATCGCATTTGCGGGAGCACAGTGATACTCGTCTCATTTACTCTGATTCCATCGTAACGAAGAGCTTCAACGATTCGCCGTTTCAACAGTGCTCGCAACCATCCTTCGGCATCACAGAAATAAGATCTGTCTGAGCACGCGCCTTTCTTTTTGGCAGTTTTGGCAGATGTCTGGTCCACTGGAAGCAGTTCCCAAAGCTTCAAAAGAGGCGAAATTGCCGCTTGAATACAATCGGAAATCAAGTAGGATCCTGCTCCTGGGTGGTCCCGTTGGAGATCGATAAGAGTCTCCGTAATGGGATCCGGTTCGTCAAGTTTTAGATTATTCAATTGTGCAGCGAATTCATCGACTGCAAGGTCCGTAATACTGGGAGTAGATGCCTGCCAGTAATGTTCGCGATACCTCTGAATGATGTTATAGATTTCGTCATTTCCATGTGAACGGCACAACCCATCCAATGTCAAGTAACCGTTGGCACAGATCCACGGATTCGCCCCGTAGTCTAACATCAACTTTACCAATGCATTATTTTCATACCAAACCGCCACATACAACGGGGTTTGACCGTAGTCGTTCGTGGCGTTGACATCAGCTCCGACTTCCAAACAACCCTTGGCGTAATGAAGAGCCCCGTTTTCGGTATACGTAAAGAGTTTGTCTTGTCGGACAGATTGACACAAACCCAAAGAAGGCAAAACTGCCTGGGACCAAGATGCTGTCGGCGCGAACAATTCGGGAATTTTTCGTCGTTTGCCACCCAATCCTTTGAGGGTTTTTGAGTCAATTGGCAACAAGTCAAATTTTTGTTTGGATGCTTTTCCACGTTCTTGTGGTGTGAGCGAGGGTAGCATATTGGGAAAATTGTGCGAATCATGGCTAGACGTGGTTGATTGAGAGGAACAACAGGGACAAAGTACAATATCCTCACCCATGCGCTCATCGACGTGTAACAAAAGATCATTCCAGAAGCATACCTCACAGAAGGAACAGTGACAGCAACTCTCAGAACAACCGGACGTGAATAGATGATTTGCGGGAGTAAATTCCAAACGATAGCATGGCGGAACATCTTGCTGACAGAGCTGGCAGCAAAACGAATATGTTCTTGGTTGTGATTGTGATAGACGTAATGCTTGCCTTCGCATGTCGACCACACGCTTGACAATGTAACTGCTCAACGATAGCGGGAAAAAATCAAAAAAGCGCTGCAAGACTTGATGTGAAAGCTGCTGCTGCTGCTGCTGCTGAAGGTCTCGTTCTATATTGCCATGCTGCTGGATGTAGTAGGGTTGCTGCGGTTTGACTTTGGGAAGTCCGCGCTGACATGGACTCACACCACCCAACAAAAGAGCCCCCACAACGTGATAACGACCGATTAAGACTGCGTATTCCATAATATAAATGGCTTCAAGTTGGTCTTGAAGATAGTTTGTTAATTGCTGTAAATACGACTCTCCAAAAATGGAGATCATTCGTTCGATGGGAAGGTGCTCTAACAGTAGATGGGTTGAAATGGGAGACGAAAGCAGAAGATAATGTTCTGCCAACAAGGACAGTGAAAAGAAAGACCGATCCCCCTTGTGGAGTTTTGATAGAATTTCCTGAAGATCTGGAAGACGATCATCGTCAGATGTGACAATGCAAAAGTCGCTGTGACAGGTGTCGGCTGCTGACATCGACAGAAAGTCTTCTGCTGCCGAGGGATCAACAAGCTCGTCCTCTTGTTGTTCCTCCTCGATATTCTTTTCCTTCGTCTTGGAAAATGTACTTTCCACGGCGGCTACCCTTTCTCGGATAGCAAAGCGAGCATCTCGCCGCTTCTTTTCCCGTGCCGACTTCCAAACGTTTCTCATGCCGTGGCTTCGGTATATATAATGCAGTAATGAATGATAGTCTACTTGGTCTAGTAGACTAGACTACTACTAGTAGTAGTAGCTAGAAGTATTCTACTGTACTCTACTTCTTATTACTATCATTCCGATAAGATGATTGGATCAGATGTGCATGCTACTCATACGCTGTACGAGTAATAGTACTCCAACGTACAGTAGTACGATAAATAATGCAGTAGGATTTGAGTTCAAAATGCGTAAGGCAATTTTTTTTGATTTTCTTCTCGTCTTGTTCATCGTGTTGCTGTCGTGCTTCTCATTGATCACGCTACTAGCTACTAGTAGCTAGAGAGATTACACTCAGTACAACTTTGTCATTAGCTAGTACATGATAATAATATATTATACAACAACATAGTAGCAGATAACGCAGCCACCAAGAGTAATACACTTGCTCATTTCAACACTAGGAACAGACACTGTTAGCCGTTTACAGTACAGTGCATCAGTTCTAAGGATAAAAATAATAACAACATTAGCAACAACAACAACAGCAGCAGCAGCGGCGACAACGACACAACGACTGTTCACCATTCACCGATCTACACATCACGAACCATGGCAAACCCTTCTGAGTCAACAACTGCGGCAACGCCCACAGCTACGGAGACACCTAGTTCCGGTAGTTCTACCGCTGTTCATCCCAACCGCCGACGCATTATCAAAGCGAATCATCCTAAGGTCGGTGAAGATGGCGGTTTGAAAAATGGTGGAAACTATTCCACCTACGTCAGTCCCACTGCTGCCAAAAAAGGCGGCGGCGGCGGTAACGACGACGATGATGATAATGTCAGCTACAAGAAGAAGAGTGGCAAAAAGTACGAAGTCACGCTTCCAGAAGATACGGCTGAATCTGTGGAACAGTGGAAGGAAGAACGTTTGAAATCAGCAACCACGCGTTCCAAAGCCTTGCGAAATGAGAAAGTCCAAGCTCGCCGCAAAATGACAACGCCTCCGGTAGCCGAAGTCAGTGCCAATCCATTTTCGCGATTCAAGTCCATTTTTAGCGTCGAATCTCAATTCCCAGAACACAAACGTAAATCAAGCGACGCTGGAGTATCGGAGGACGAAACGGAAGAAGCAGAAGTTGTTCATCCACCAGAAGAAAAACGGCTCAAACCTAGCCACGAAGACGACAACGACAACGATGACACTTCGGCTAACAAGAAGAATGACTCTGGATTCTTTTTCAGCAGCAACAACACCATCAAGCTAGTTTGGGTGACGGCAGCTGTGGCTCTAGCGGTCGGGGTAGCAATGGCTCTTCAACGTGGACGAAAAAAGTAAATAAAAAGTAAAATTTGTACGGATGATTTCGTTTATTGGTCAAGGAGAACAAGAAGGATCAAAGTATCTTTATTTTGGCTATCAAGTTCCCGTCAGTCTATTCTATTTATTCTTTTTTGCAAAACATTTCCGCTGACACCACAACAGCAAAATTGCTGCAGTATCCGATCAATAACTCGAATACTAGTCCACTGCTATGGTGATATCATGCTCAACTACAAAAATAAATTTGATTTTTTTAAACGACAATGTCAAAATGTATAACTCACAAGTACAAGTTAAAGATGCATGGTTGACTGGCTAGCAGCTACTGCACTAGCTACTACTTTGCTAGCTAATACTAGAGTAGCTAGCTAGCTACCGTAGCTACTCTCTAGAGCTAGTTAGAGTTGTAGTAGTAGTAGACGAGTAGTAAAGTAGTAGACCCCTACTGTAGCTAGTAGTAAAGCAAGAGTAGTAGCTACTACTACTACTACTAGTAGTAGCTACTCTACTACTCTACTAGTAGCTACTACTACTAGTAGTAGTAGCTAGCTACTGTAGTAGTAGTAGTCGGTAGTAGTAGTGGTAGTAGCAGGAGTAGCTAATCAGGCAGGAGTAGTAGTACTACTACTAGTAGTACTCTACTACTACTCTACTCTACTACTAGCTAGTAGTAGCTACTAATAAGTACCTGGTAGTAGTAGCTACTAGTAGTAGTAGCTACTATTAGTAGCTACTCTACTACTAGCTAGAGACGAGTAGGAGTACTCTAGTAGTCTACTACTCTACTAGTAGACTAGTAGTGCAGTAACTGATACAGTAGTAGTGTGAAAGTAAAAAATAATAAACAAAGCAATATCACAGACACTGAATTCTTTGACAAATCCTGGCAAATTCACATCATGCAAGGTTCTGATTGTAATGTATAAAAACATGGTAGTGCGAGTTAAACACCAATATGACGATCAGCACCTCCAATGTTGTCCGTCTCGTCATCCTCTTGGGTATTTGTTGGTCTCTCGGCACATGGGTCCTTGTAGCCTTTCCTTTTCCCCACCATCACCTGCTAGCTCATGATATATTTCCTGGTGGAAGTGCTGCTGTAGCCACCAATGTTCAGATCAACGCAGACGATACGTTTTCGGCGTGTCTTTTGGTCATGGATGACAATCACTTCTTGATTGAATGGCTGGCTTACCACTACCACGTCCTCCCCCTCCAATACCTCATCGTGGCCACGGATCCTCGATCCCAAACCTCGCCCAATTCTGTTTTGGATCGATGGCGCTCTCGCATGACGATTTTGAGTTGGAATGACCAGGATTACATGTCGGCGGCTGAGCTACAGGAGGCGGAAGATATTGTTCGTCGAAAATTCGGTGACGTGACACCCAACTTGATTCGACATCGAGCACGACAAAGACTCTTTTACGACAAGTGCATGCGAAAACTCAAAAAGGAAGGAAGACGTTGGACTATTTTGACAGATACGGACGAGTTCTTGCGTCTGAACGAACCCAAGATTAAGGAGTTGCAACTTTCTACCGACAATCCGCTGACGGTAGAATCGCCTGCCTCGATACGAAGCGTGTTGCAGCTGGAATTACAAAGACCTGGTACCAACTTGACAAAATCTGCTTGTATTCAAATTCCTCGGCTTCGATTTGGTACTAACGAGTATAGGAATGTCGTGTCATCGTCTACCTTGCAACTCGGAATCGATCCTCAAAACTTCCTGACACAAAGGTGGCGACAGCATGCCGGAGTCGACCAAACAAGTATCAACAAAATATCCAAGGTTATAATTGATGTTTCCCGAGTTCCGTGGGACGATTTGGTACCCGTAGAAAGTATTCATCGACCCATCAAATCGCTTTGTCCCCATCGAAAGATGTATATAAGGGCTACCGATTCTGTGTTGATTATCAACCACTATTTAGGGTCCTGGGAACAGTACGAATACCGCCAGGATGCTCGTGCAGGAGATCAACGTAGTCGCCAACAATATACTAAATTGAAAAATGTCGATGCAGCTACTAATACTGAGATTTTGCCTTGGTTACAAGGCTTTGTTCGAGCTTTGGGCGCGAAAGAGGCCGGGCAGCTGTTACACGGAGTTGGGGAGCTTGAACCGAAAACAAATACATTACCGGACATACCGTCACCGTCGCCGACGCTTCTGACGGAGTCCCCTCCTGCGCACGAGAGCAGCAACTTCATGCCACTGCTTACAGAAAAGGAACGGTGCGCTATTCTTTTGTTTGGTCTGCCGCGATCTTTCAAAGATTTAGTACTTCCTTCCATGCGAAAGAATCTTTTAGGTCCAAATGCTCGTTATAATTGCGACTACTTCGTTCATTATTTCCACCAAACAGAGGAGCCTAAGGGGCGCCTCAATGCTGGGGGGAAGATTGAACCTACTGAAATACTATTGTTGGAAGAAGCTGTCCTGTCAGCCTCGTACACAACAATGATCAAAGCCGTCAACACCAAACCTATCATAGAAATCCAAGCGGAAACGGAAGGACAGTTCTGGAAAATTAGAAACGAAACCGTTCAACGCTATCGAACTACCAAGGGAAGTGACGGGCACTATCTTTACTTTCCCTGGAAAGCTGGCACTTACGAATATCCAACGTCTCTTGACAATATTGTTAAACAATGGCACAGTATTCAAGGTGCTTGGGATCTAATGGAAATCAGTGCGGCAAAACGTGGCGTTCAATACACGCGAGTTGGTATGTTCCGATCAGATGTGTTTTATGTCTCGCCCATCGACCTGTACCAGGTAGAAATTGGCAAGTACGATACTCGAAACAACCAAGCGATCGTTGCTCCGTTTGGTGCCATGCCCGTGAATGACCGCATGATCTACGGAAACTACGAAGCTGTCGAAATCTGGGCCGCGAGACGCTTTTCCTTACTGGAAAAGTATGTCCATTCTTGCGAACGTGGCTGGGCGATGCACTCTGAGAAGTTTCTGGACGGCGCGATCCTGCCGGCTATCCGGGAACTAGGAATTTCAATCGCCGTCAATCCAGACATTTGCTTCTTGCGCACTCGTGTCGACTATTCTGTCGTCGAGACAGATTGCCAGTTAAATGGCGAGACTAGAGGCTATGGTGAACGAGACATGAAAAAGGAGCTGGAGAATATTTTAGGGCGGAACTGCAGTGAACCATATCGACTGAAAAAGCACCATCGTGGAATTAAGTGCGAGCCGAATTGATTCGTTCGACAGGTACACATCGACCCTGAAAAGGTTATGAGATGGACGGCGATAGCGTTGAGGTTAATTGAAATAACAAAAAGAGTAAACGAACCCATTCTCTCTGGCTCTGGCCATTATCACCATTCGTCACTTCACGTCTTCGTTGTAAACAAGGATTTAGTCAACATCAGACACAACCCACATTAAAACAACATGAGTAATCCAGGAGGAGGCGGAATATCCGCAGAGCAGCTTAAAGCTCGATATGTTGGAACAGGTATGTCGAGACAAACTTTTTCTAACCCTGTTCGTGCATCGTCTCTCTGGCCGTCTCTCTCCCTCTCTATCTGTCTCTCTCACTTCTCGCTCTCTCCTATTGTACGTTTCTTTCAGGCCATGCCGACATGAGTAAATAGTAAGTTCCGATGCACATCACCTTATTGCACAGTATTCAATGTCGCCTTCTATTTCTGACGCTCCAATATTATATTCCTCTTCCTTCCTTTGCAGCGAATTTTTGACCAATCAACACCGAGATACATACGCCAGTCATGTTGGACACTACGACCAGCTATCCTACTATGCGGTCGCTACAAATGAGTCTGTAGGACGGTTGCGGTTAGAATTTCTCGAGAAAATGGTGCAACCCTGTGGCCCGTAAGTTTTATTTATGTATGATTTTATAGTAGAATGTGATGTCTGTACGTCTTTACTCTAGTAGTATCGAGGAGCGGCTGATTCCATTGCTCGTCTAATTGCTCCGGCGATACAAGCATATTTACTCCTCACAAATTCCTTTTTTTTTGCATCGGTATGACGTTGGACGGGACCATTTTTTAATTATTGTGAATGGATTCAAAATACGATACCATGAATATATTGTTTCTTTTAATTCAGGCCGCCGCCCCGAAAAGAAGTTGACAAGCTGCTGGAAAAATAAATATAGTGCTCTCCTCCCCCATTCCTTTCCTTCGAAGTCTTCTTTCTGTAATATGTCCGTTAGAAGTATTCCCTCTTTAGTCAGCTGTATAGTATTTGAAGTTAAACCTCATACACTTCCCCTAAAAAAGGAGCAATCGTCGCATTGCTAACCACTTCCACGGGATGGTGGCTCCCGAGCTGAGAAGGATTGGCAGAAGCAAAGTGAAGGAGAAGATCGGCTGCTCCCGGTGTATCCAGATTCCCCATAGAATCTGGACCCTCCATGGTAGGATTGTCCGTGTAGGTGTTAGAAATTTCTTCCTCTACTTTGACTCGCTTGGAAGCACGCTTGTGGCGCTTCTTTCGAGGCATGCGCTTCATTTTCTTGACAACCGCCGCCATTCCCTTAAGATCTTCGTCCGACGTATCCCCAGAACTTACACGACAAGGAGCATTCAAGGTTGCATCAAGAGCAGCCTCACTGCATCCAGCTTGTTGAAGGGCACAGCGCAAAGATCCAATCAACCGGTAGTTTGGATGAGACGCAGTTGCAGTTGTCTGTGCCAGGCTGAGCAATGTCATGCCGTCGTTGGTCCGCGCCATGATACTATCTGGATTGGCCTCGAGAAGCATTCGAAGCTTGTCTGGACTGACGTGCCTCGAAGCGGCGATGTGAGCCGGAAGGTATCCAGACTTGTCACGAACATATGTAGCCTGTTTACCCTGGGCAATCATCTCTTCGATGATATTAGAGGCAACATAATCTGTGAAGATAATGTGAAGCGGCGTTCGCTGTGACACACCACCTTGTTCAAGTAAGGCTCCAGGGTAAGCTAATTCGTGTGAAGAGTTTCATGTAAGAAATGGATATTGATGAATAAAGGTAGTTGCACGGCCCAAGGTGCAAAATAGCAACAGAATAGTCTCAAACATAGTGCCCACCTGCAATGAGCGTACCTTGAATCAATACTTCGAGCAATTTTTCCTTTGTCTCGGCATCCAGCTTCGTATTTCGCTGGCAGATAACGTGCAAGGGGAGAGAGTTGTATCCATTCTTAAGGCGCGCAGCATTCGGTGTTGATGACAAGACTTTTGTGATTACCATGGCTCGCTGACGGATATCACCCTTGCTTGTTATAGCTTGATGGCACACTGTTGTTGTAATATGGTTGTCCTGTGAACATGATATGTAGGGTATGAGAGTGTTGGTTGCCAATGTTGGTTATGAGAACGAAAGCAATGAGCAAGCAAACGCAGCGCAGGATAGTGTCGAAACGCACCATAATCATGACTGTCTCTCCGATTTGTGGATTACGCTGGAGACATTGATAAACAGAAGTCCAGTGATTGTTACGACAGAGCATGAACACTGCGTTCATCTCTTCCCTAGACGGTTCGCGCCTTTGCTGAGTCGTTGTCATCATTTTAGTGTTTCCTTTTCCCTGTTGTTTTCGTCGTTATGCATAAGCGAGGGTGTGAAGGAAAAAAGAATTTTTTTTATGTTAAGATAGGTCAGAAGTCAAGAGGTGCGAGCGATAGTGGTACGGAATGGAAGTGTATGGGCAAAGCAAGAGGTCGTTCGAAAAATCAATTGTTTGTCTCAACGAAATGAAGTCTTATGGATAGTCAACTGATGAATCCCACGATCATCTCTTTGGATGCTTGATACTGTTGGTTCCGACGAGTAATGTATTGACGCACATTCAACTGACTGAGTAGGAACGCACGTGAATAAAACGCACCGTGGCTGGAATAAAAAGGTGGTCTCTTGGTGGTGTTTCGATACTTTTTCTCTCGCAGATTTTCAACAGTGGAATATCGACTTTGTCGGCTATAACGTGTTCAATTTTTGGGAAAAGTGGGGCGAAAAACAATTGTTTCGGTTGCTTTCGCTCTCGCGTTGTGTCTTTGGGCTAAGAAGAAAAGAAAAATGAACCGTTTTCAAACTTTTGTAATCCTAGTCCCTACACACGGGAATCAGACTATTCGTGGACCAACTTGAAGATTACAGACGACCCAAGGCTTGCTATCAAAAACGATGTCATCATAACGTTTAACGAAAAACGACAACGAAACACCAAAATTCTGCGCTTCTACAAGCACAAAATGTCTATTTTGCACAAGCTTACGTTACTCTTTCTCCTGGCAATGTCAACTTTGAATGAGGGCAGTGCTTTCGTGCATCCCCTTTTGCCGACGCAGCAATATGTCACGAAAATCACTGAAGTCGCCACAGTGCTACAAATGGGATGGCTCGACAATCTCTTCAACAGCAAAACTGTAAGTTGCTAGATGTTGCACTCAGTTGGGATTTACTCACTTCATGGGGACCTTTTTTTACTAAGAACCTTGCTTTTCGCTCTATACGGTATACATCGGCGTCACTGCTCAGTTTCCACCGGATGCTCAGGTAACTGCCAGGCACATCTTGCTGAAGAAGCGAGAGGAGGCCGAAGAAATCAAGAAAAAAGTTCAACGAGGAAACTTTGCAAAGCTAGCAAGAGAATTTTCTGTTTGTCCCTCCGCTGCCAGAGGAGGGGAGTTGGGTACCTTCAGTCCTGGACAGATGGCGCCGGATTTCGACGAAGCTGTCTTTGATCCCGAAGTTTCCAAGGTTGGTCAAGTCACTGATCCCATTATGACACCTTTCGGCTATCACCTGATTATTGTTGATAAACGGTCGGGCGTTTAGTTGTAATCATGCAATCAAAAGTCCCTAAATGATGATAGCGCACTGAAGCACAATGCAAAAAGGATTAGAACAGCAAACGCCGCATTGGACAGCAAGCTATTCTCCGTTTCCTTATTCTTTTGCGTAAGGAATTATTGTCTTCTATGTTGTCCAACGACTGCGAATTAAAAGATCAACAGTAGCTATAAAGTAGCCCTACACTTCTGTGAATTAAAAATTAAAGTCAAAAAGAGCCGCTTCATCCTTCCAGGTCACATTGATCTCTAGTAGCCACCGTCGAATTCTTTTCATCGTCATCGTCATCGTCGTTGGTGGCAGCAAATCCAAATGGAGACTTGAGGGTTTCCCATATTGTCGATAGAGCACCGGAGACTAATTTGTAGAAGGTTCGATGTCCACGGTTTCCTGAAAAGATATTAAAAGGTATGGGCACAAAGAAACATCGTGTTAGAATGCAAAGAATTTTACATACCGTGGCGTCGTCAAAAATACGGTCAAAAAATATCCACCAACATAAATCATGATACACGTACCATGAAAATATGCAGCATACAAATAACAATCGTAGTTGACTCCGTCAATCGTGTAGTAATCTCGGATGGTCTTGACTCGATAGAAGCCCAGCTTTTCGTAAAATTGGATAGCGGCATGGTTGTGAGGAATCACATGCAGATAGAGCGCCCCACACGATGGGTCGCGTTGGATCAGGTCGCGGCATTTTTGGATCAGCGCTGTGGCGACGCCCAAATTGCGATACGTTGAAACAGTGCCGAGTGTCATAATGTAGAACACCCGTGAATGTTGTCGGGTGTTGGGAACCAAGAGTTCAGATATCTCTGGACTTAGTCGTGAATGATGCAAAAAGGCGCCTATGCAACAACCAACCATGATTCCATTATTTTTCGGTGGATCTTGTTGTTTTTGTAGCTGCCGCAGAGGAGGCAATCCTTCACCCCCTGCTGTTTGACAATACACTTGCGCTGATGTGCCGTCCGCTTCTTCGTCCGCACTAGTTTGTGCCAGTGTTCCGACACAAGTGAATAAGGAATCGCCCGAAGTAGCCAATCTATGGTTTGTGACCAACTCATCGTAGAACGAGTTGCTGTATTTTACAGGAAACCACTCTTCGTGCAATTGCTGTATTCTTTTGCGATCCTTCGTGTGTAAGGGTCGAAAACAGAGTGTCTGGG
>Ga0100398_1003461_pt1 | contig 12915 bp, 6 predicted proteins | sample CryGeymeta201522_FD_81568 | JGI IMG/M metagenome (GOLD analysis project Ga0100398, IMG submission 81568) | Groundwater microbial communities from Crystal Geyser aquifers in Utah, USA - Crystal Geyser metaG 2015-22 | ecosystem: Environmental > Aquatic > Deep subsurface > Groundwater | place: USA... | reverse complement strand
GCGATCACGCGCCAGTCTCGGATGAGGCTGGCGCGTTCGCGTTCGGCGTCCCCGCGCTGGACTAGGTAGGCGCCCGCGCGGGCGAGGACTCGGTGTAGGACGAGCTGGCTGCCGCGCTCGAACAGGATGACGTCGCCGCGCCTGGCGTGGGTGCAAGGCTGGACCTCGACCTGCTCCCCGATCTGGTAGGTGGGCGCCATGGAGCCGCTGACGACCGTGACGCGGGCGCGGCCGGTCTCCTGCAACGAGATGCGAATGGCCTCGCGCATGCGGAAGGCGGCGCGTGGGATGCGCTCGCCCACGACCACGGCGTAGCTGCCCAGCGCCGTCAGCTGCGCCGGCCGCACGCGCAGTGGCACGCCGGTTCCGGGTAGCTCGCGAAGCAGCAGCCTGCGTCGAGGCCAGAGTCCCACATCGGCCAGTTGGCGGAACAGTTCGTCCCAGCCGGGTTGGCCTGCTCGGCCTGGCACCAGGGGCAGGTGCATGCCGAAGCGGCCTGTATCGCGAAGGAGTCGCGCCATCTCGCCGATGCACGAGGTGGTCGAGGCCAGCTCCGGGTCGCGCGTCACGAATGCGTCGAAGGACTCCGGGTCGAACGGCGAGACGCTCGAGTCGCGCCCTTCGGCTCGACGCGTCGCGGCTTGGTCGGGCCACCTCACGCGCTCCCCCGCGCGAACTCGCGCCAGGAGCACGTCACTCGAGGCGCCCCAGCCGAGGACGCGTCCGAGTGGACCCAACTGCTGCGCGATGAATCCGTCTGCGCCGGCGAGCGTAGAGGCGGACGGCGATGAACTCTGGATCACGTCGGCACGCTACACCGACGGCCCGGCCAAGCGAAGCCGCCCGGCGCTTGGCCCGAAGTCACGCGGCGCTTGGCCCGAAGTCACGCGGCGCTTGGCCCGAAGTCACGCGGCGCTTGGCCCGAAGCCGCCCGGCGCTTGGCCCGAAGTCACGCGGCGCTTGGCCCGAAGTCACGCGGCGCTTGGCTCGAAGCCACCCGGCGCTCGGCGCGTAGCATGCTAGGCTTGTCGCGTGTCCGAAGCTGCCATCGAGAGTCCGCGCGCGGTGCCGTCGAGCGCGTCCGTGATGGAGTCGGCCACGCGTGTGGCCCATGCCTTGGTCGCCAACGTGGAGCGGGTGCTCGAGGGCAAGCGCGACGTGGTCGAGCTCGCCGTCACGACCATCCTCGCGGGTGGGCATCTGCTGGTCGAGGACGTGCCCGGGGTGGGCAAGACGACCCTCGCTCGCGCGCTCGCGGCGTCCCTCGGGGTGACCTTCCGCCGGCTGCAGTTCACCTCGGATCTGATGCCGTCGGACGTGGTCGGCGGCAACGTCTACGACCCGAAGTCCGGTCACTTTTCCTTCCGTCCGGGGCCCGTGTTCACGCACGTGCTGCTCGCCGACGAGATCAACCGCACCACGCCCAAGACGCAGAGCGCGCTGCTCGAAGCGATGGACGAGGGGCAGGTCTCCGTCGAGGGCGAGACGCATCCGCTCGAGGATCCGTTCTTCGTGGTCGCGACACAGAACCCCGAAGACTTCTACGGCACCTATCCGCTGCCCGAGTCCCAGCTCGATCGCTTCCTGCTGCGCATCCACATTGGCTATCCGCCCGTCGAGGTCGAGCGCCGCATCTTGCGTGAGCGTCGCGGTCGCGATCCGCTGGATGCGATCGAGAGCTGCGTCACGGTGAGCGAGCTGCGCCAGGCGCGGGCCGCTCTGGACCACGTGCTCGTGGAGGATGTGCTGCTCGACTACATGCACACCCTGGTGCTCGCGACCCGCAACACGCCGAGTCTGACCTTGGGCGCCTCGACGCGCGCGGCTCTGGCTCTCGAACGCGCCGTGCGTGCCCGCGCCCTGGTCGCCGGTCGCAGCTACGCCATCCCTGGCGACGTCCAGCAGCTCGCCTTGCCGGTGCTCGCCCATCGCGTGCGCGTCGATAGTCCCGATCCGCGCGTAGCCACGGACGAGGCCGAACGCGTGATCCAGGCGCTGCTCGATGAGGTCGAAGTCCCGGTATGAGCGCCGCGGTCGAGCGCCGCCTGGGGCGCTTCTCGCGCAGACGAAAGCGCATGCGGCGACGCACCTTCCGCCTCACGCGTGAGGGCAAGAGCTTCGTGTTGGTCACCCTCGGCGTGGGCGTCGCGGCGGTCAACACGGGCAACAATCTGCTCTACCTCGTGCTCGGGCTGATGCTCAGCCTGTTGCTCGTCAGCGGCGTGCTCAGTGATCTCGCGCTCCTGGGACTGCGCGCGCGTCGTGTCCTGCCTCGGCGCGTGTTCGCCAAGACCCCGTGCCGAGTGGAGCTCGTGCTCACGAACCAGAAGCGCTTCCTTCCGAGCTTCTCGCTCGAGGTCGAGGACGTGATCGCGGGCGAGACGACGCCGACGCGCTCGTACTACCTCAAGGTCCCGCCCCACGGAGAAGAGCGCGTCTTCTATCCTTACGTCGCGCCGCGCCGCGGTCTCCGGCACTTCACCCACCTGAGGCTGGTCACGCGCTATCCCTTCGGTCTGATCGAGAAGGGGCGTGCGTTGTCCGCCTCGGATGAGATCGTCGTCTTCCCACGCATCGGACGCACGACGGCACCCCGAGCCCAGGGCCACGCCGAGCGCAGTGACGACCTGGCGACGGTGCGCGGGCGTGGCGTCGAGGTGGCGGGACTGCGCGACTACGCGCCCGAGGACGAGGCGCGCGACATCCACTGGCGGCGCACGGCCTCGCTCGGCACCGTGGTGGTGCGTGAACGCGAGCGTGAGCGCGGCCTCCTGCAGTGGCTGGTCGTGGACGAAGCCAGCCGCGATCCGGAAGACCCCGCCTACGCGGAAGCGTTCGAAGACGCCATCTCGGCGCTGGCCTCCCTCGCCACCGCTACCCTGGCGTCCGGGCGCGCGGTGCGTGTGGCGAGCCGCACCAGCCTGTCGCCCATCATCCAGCCGGGCCGTCCGCCCGACCCGCTGTACCACATGTTGGCGCTGCTCGAGCCCGTGCCGCTGGAGGGCGCGCCGACGCTCAGGGCTCCCGCCGACGCGCACGTGGTCTCCGTTCGTCCGCGATCCCCCGAGGTCGCGGGATGAAGTTCTCGAGCCTTCACCTGGGCGTGACCTACCTGCTGGCCGGCCTGGGTTTCTTGGCCCTGAGCCTGGGCTCGGTCCTCGGGCCGCTCGAGAGCTTCGTCATGTTCGCGGCTTTCCTGGGGACCGCCTTCGTCACCCCCGCCGTGATGCGAAACCGGCGCTGGTCTCAGGCCTGGACCGTCCTCGTCCTCTCGGGCTTGGCCATGCAGGTTCTGCGCGGCAGCACTGGCGCGCCCATCCTGCCCCTCGGCATCGAATACGCGGCGCTCTTGCAGCTCTCCCGTCTCGCCTATCGACCCACCGCTCGCGAGTATCAGCAGATCGCGATCATCGCGTTTCTGCACCTGATCGCGGCCACCGTGCTGTCGTCGGGTCTCGGCTACGGGCTGGTCTTCCTCGGCTTCGTCGTCGTGCTGCCCTGGATGCTGGCGCTCACGCATCTGCGCGCCGAGATCGAGCGGCACTACGCGGACTCGACCATGGGGCCGAGCGTCGAGCGCGTGCTCGCTTCCAAGCGCGTGGCGGGCGCCTCCTTCTTGCTGGGTACGGCTTCGCTCACGCTCCCTCTCTTCGCCATCACGGCCATCTTCTTCCTGGCCTTTCCGCGCGTCGGCATGGGCTTCCTCAACCTCGGTCACGACGCGGGTCGGCAGGTGGCTGGCTTCGGGCGCAACGTGCAGCTCGGTGGCTTCGGGCGCATCCGCGACGATCCCACAGTGGTGTTGCGCGTGAAGGTGCCCGGCCTCGCCTCTCCGCCTCCGCAGCGGCTCGAGCTGCACCTGCGTGGAACCTCCTTCGATCACTACGAAGACGGAGAGTGGACCCGTTCCCCCAGCGCGACGGAGACAGTGCGCGAGAGCTACGGCTTCTTCGCGCTCTCGACCCTGCCCGAGAGCGCGACCGAGCGACGACTCTCGATCATCCTCGACCCTCTGGACGAGCCCGTGATCTTCCTCCCCGAAGGCACGATCGGCATCACCACGCCTCCGCGCATCGTCGCGGGTCTGTCCGTGGATCGCCAGATCGTGCGCTCGGACGGCACCGACGTGCGCTACGCGGACGCGGATGGACTCGAGTTCACCTACACCGCCCACATCTCTCGGCGAGCGTCCTCGGCGCCTGCGGATCCCATCGACGCCGAGGCCTTCGCCCGATACCTCGAGCTGCCGGCCGGTCAGGAGCGCATCCTCGCTCTGGCTCGTCGTTGGACCGCCGGTCTGAGCGCGCCGCGCGCCCAAGCGGACGCCCTGCTGCGGCATCTGCGCGACAGCGGCGAGTACCGCTACACGTTGGAACAGCCCGACACGCGAGGAAGAGATCCGCTCGAGGTCTTCCTGCTCGAGGCGCATGCAGGCCATTGCGAGTACTACTCGACCGCCCTGGCGGTGATGCTGCGCGGACTGGGCGTGCCGGCTCGCAACGTCACCGGCTTCCTCGGCGGGCGCTACAACCGCTTCGGCGATTACTACGCCGTGCGCCAGGGAGACGCCCACTCCTGGGTCGAGGCGTGGATCGACGGCGACTGGGTGACCCTGGACGCCACACCACCCGCGCGAGATCTGGTCGGCCCCGCAGAGGGACCCTTCGGGAGTCTGCGTGCGCTCCTCGACGCCATCAACATGCGCTGGGCGCGTCACGTCGTCGGTTACGATCTGCGCTATCAGGCGGCTGCCCTGCACGAACTCATGAGGTATTTCCGGACCTGGCGGCCTTCACACGCTGGGTCGGAGCGAGGGGTAGAGGACGGGCCACGGGCCACGGCACACGGCCTGACGGCGCGGAGCCTGCGCTGGTCCCTGCTCGTACTGCCCCTGCTGTTGTTGGGCGGTTGGCTCGTGATCCGAGCGCGCCAGCGTCGACGCGCTGGACCGGAGGGCGACCTCAGGCTGCGGGAGACGGTGCGGCTCTATCGACGCCTCGACACCCGTCTCGGTCGTCGCGGTGCGAAGCGCCCGCCCGGTCGGACGCCGTCGGCTCACGTCGATCGCTTGCGCGAGGCGGGCTTCGAAGGGGTCGAGACGGTCGAAGAGATCACCGCGCTCTACCTCGCCGTGCGCTATGGCGGCGCGGCCGCGGAGCGCAGCGAGCTGCGCCGTCTGAACCGACGTGTGCGTGATCTCTGACGTGAAGTCGCGCGGCCTGGTAACCTGGCCCGCGGATGGGCACAGATGTGCAAGAACTGGCCGCTCGTGCGAAGCGACTCCTGCTGGAACGAGACTTCGCCGAGGCGGTGCGCGCCTGCCGTCGACTCTTGCTCTCTCGGCCAGACGACGACGACACCCGGCTCCTGCTCGGACGCGCGCTGATCGCGACCGAGCGCTTCGACGAGGCCCGAGTGGAGATGATGTCGCTGATCCGTCGGCGACCCGACTCCGCGACGGCCCATCGACTGCTCGGCGAGTCCTTCCTCAAGGCGAAGCAGCCGAAGCGCGGCGAGGAGTATCTGCGTCGCGCGCTGGAACTCGATCCCGAGGACGACGAGGCGGCCGAGCTGCTCGAGGAGCTCGAGTCGGATCCGCCGCCGACATCGGCCACCGTGGAGCGCTGGTTCGACTCGGCGGGAGTCGCCACCATCGAGACCCCTGCGTCCTTCTTCGATGATGGCAGCGAGGATCGCCCGGCCACGGCGCCCATTCAGGACGCGCCTCCTTCGATTCAGATCGATCCCGAGCTCGCAGCCATGGCGGAGAGCATGGCGTCGATGCGAGCCGAGGACACGTCCGCCTCGGTCGAGCTGACGGACTCGTTGGCTGGCGACGAGACCGATGCGCTGACCGATCCCGAAGCAGAAGCGCCGCCGACGAAGCCCGCGGCTGAACCAAGCGCCGCGCCGTCGCCCCCTCCACGTCGACCCAGGGGCACGATGATGGGCATCGCCGGTCTCGGACAGCTGGCGCCGGGCCTCGGCGAGGACGCCTGTTCGACGAAAGCCGAGTCGACGAAAGCCGAGTCGACAGGAGACGAGTCGACAGGAGACGAGTCGACCCCCTTTGGAGAAGAGAACACCTCCGAGTTGGGTATCGACGAGCTCGAGGCGATGCCGGCGCGCGCTCCTGCCCGCGCTCCAGCCGCCACGCCCAAGCGCCCGGCGACCTCCGAGCTCGACGCGGGCGATCTGGAGCTCGTGGATTCTAAGGAGATCTTCGAGCCTCTGGATGACGACTCCGAGCCTCTCGAAGCCGAGGCCACAAACGTCGCCGGAAGCGCGCTGGCTCCCCTCGAGGAGGAGGCGACGCAGCTCCGCATGCCTCAAGAGAGCCCTCGTAGCGACGAGCCCGATCACACGCGTGATCTCCGGGTCGCGGCGGTGATGAAGGCGGGCCCCCGCTCCCCGAAGCCGGTCGCGCAGGCACCACGCCCGATCTCCCTGCCACCCCCGCCGGGACCTCCACCGAGCGCAGCGGCGCCGCCCGGCGCGCTCCCCATGTCCGCCTCGCCCGCGCCGCCCGCTGCGTACGCGTCACCGTCGCCGTCCTACGCGCCGCCCCCGCCTTCGTACGCGTCGCCGCCCGCCTATGTGCCAGCCCTCGCGCCGCCACCCGTCGCGCCGCCACCCGCCGCTCGGCCTCGGGTCTCGACGCCACCCATCGGCATGCCGGCGGCGTCCGTGTCGACGCCACGTTTCGGCGCTGCGCCGCGGGTCGATCCCCAGCCGCCGCAAGGTTTCTCTCCCGCGGGCGCACCGGCCCCGAGCCCCGCGGCAGCCGCAGGTCCACCCGCCGACTTCACGCCCGCCGCGAGTCCTCGCGCCTCCATCCCGGAGCGCCGCCCGGTCAGCACGACCGAGGCCTCCCGCGCCGTAGGCGTGCCGGATCGGCTCCGGCAGATCGTCGCGCATGTGCGCGGGCTGCGCGACAAGCTGCCGAATCCCAAGCTCTTCCCTCTGCTCCTCGCGGCGCCCGTGGTCGTGCTCGCGCTGATCGTCGGCTCGGTCATGTACTTCCTCGACCGCAGCGACGACCAGGAGATCGCGTCGGCTCTGTTGGCGGCCACGGACGACGGTCGAGGCGCGAGCGTCGATCGAGCGATCGCACGAGACGCGGACGAAGGCGACACCGACGACGAGGCCGTCCGTCGTCGCGCCCATCTGCTCGCCTTGGCCGCCTACGAAGCCGGTCGAGACACGGCCGACGAGGCGTCCGGGTTGCTGCGTGGCCTGGACGACGAAGCGCGGGCCAGCCTGGATGCGCGCCTCGCTCGAGCCTACCTCAGCCTGCGGGGTGGAGACATCGAGGGTGCAGACACGGCCCTCGCCGTACGCCGCAGCGCGGAGGATCCGACTGGCGAGGTGGGACACGTGCACGCGCTCGTGGCCATCGCGCATGGGGATTTCGCCCAAGCGTCCGTCGAGGCGCGGGCGTCCGTGGCCGCGCGACCCGAGTCCCCGCGGCACCGCGCCTTGCTCGCCTTGGCGCAGGCCTTCGACGGTCACGCGGCCTCGGCGCTGGTGGACCTCGCGGCCCAGCCCGGAGCGGCCCACGACCCCGAGATTCGAGCCGCGGAGGCCCGTATCCGCTGGGCGACGGGCGATGAGAGCGGAGCCCGCGACGCCGCCACCGCCGTGGTCGAGGAGCTCAGCTCCGTGGCGAACCCCCGCGAACGCGCCTGGGCGCACGCGGTTCGCGCCTTCGTGGCTTTGGCGAACGGCGACACCGAGGCCGCGAAGGTCGAGGCTCGGGCCGCTCGCGAGGAAGGTGCCCCGGGCGACGAGAGCCTGACCCTCGCCGTGGCCGAGACGCTGGCGCGTGCGGGCGATGCCTCGGGCGCCGCCGAGGTCATGGCCGCGCTCGGCGACCAGTCGCCGCTCCCTCACGCGCGCGCGCAGACCGCCGCGCGGGTCGCGTTGGAAGCGGGGGACGCGGCGCGTGCCGAGGCCGCCCTCGCCAACGCCGGGGACAGTCCGCAGACAGCCTACCTCCGCGGCCGTTTGGCCGAGGCCCAGGGAGACGCCCCCGCCGCCCGTCGCGCCTACGAAGCGGCCGAAGCTCAAGCGGACGTCGAGGTCGAAGCGCGCGTTCGCCTCGGGGCGATGGCACTTCGCGCCGACGACGCCGCGCAAGCGGTCACGGTCCTGGGCCCCGCCCTCGAGCGAGCGCCTGCGGATGTCTGGCTCGTGCCCGTCATGGCCCGGGCCCTGCTCGCGGATGGCCAACCGCAGCGCGCCGCCGATGTCGTCGCCGCTGCCCTCCGGGCACGCCCTGGGGCCTATCCGCTGGCGGTCGCCAACGCGCGCGTGGAGCTCGCGCGGGGTCATGGAGAGGCCGCACAAGCGGCGCTGGAGACGCTGACCACGAGCCACGGCAGCGACGCGGAGCTCTGGGCCTTGCTCGGTGCGGCCGCGCGCGTCGCCGAGCACGCCCCGCGTGCCAAGGAGGCCTACGAGAAGGCGCTCGAAATCCAGCCCGGAAACGTCGACGCGCTGCTCGGGCTGCTGGATCTGGCCATCGCCCAGAGTGACGTGGCGGCGGGTCACGACGCGCTCGATCGCGCGGCCACCGCGGGTGTGACCGGACGACCCCTCGAGCTCGGTCGCGCCCACTTGATGGTCCTCGAGGGCGGAGGTGCCCAGGCGGTGCCCAGCCTGAGCCGACTGTGTCGGGGTACCCGAGACGCGAGCTTGTACGCCGCGCTCGGTCAGGCCTACGTGCAGGCGGAGGACACTCGCAGCGCGAAGCGGGCGTTCTCGCGCGCCATTCACTACGATTCGGAAGAGCTCGATGCCCACATCGGCCTCGCTTCGATCGGAATTCACACGGGTGGATCCCAGCTCCGTCGGGCCGCGGGGGAGATCGGCGTCGCAGATCGCATCGTGCAAAGCCACGGCTTGGGCGCACGGTCCCAGGCCCGCATCGCCACACTCAGGGCCGAGGTGCTCTACTTCGGCAACGGCGACCTGGATGGCGCCGCGACTCAGGCGAGGGCGGCGATCGCGCTCGATTCCACGGTGGGTCAGGCCCACCTGCTGTTGGCGACCGTGCTGACGGAGCAGGGTCAGTCCAACCAGGCGGAGCTACGCGCGGCCATCGGCTGTCCCTCGCCGCCGCCCGAAGCGTTCGCGCGCCTGGCCATCAGCCTGGGCGCGACGACCGAGGGCTGCGAGCTCGCGCGTCGCTATCTCACGGCCGCGCCACGCGGCTCCTGGGCCACGGACGCACGCGCGCTCAGCTGTCCCTGACTCGTCGCCGAAGAGGCAGAACGGGGTCGGGTTCTCGTCTCGGAAGATCGACGACGAGTGGCCCGATCGGGCGTCAGCCGAGCAGGCCGCCGAAGTAAGCAGCCGCGGCGGCACCGACGAGGAGCACGAGAAGCACGGCCACGATCTTGCCGGTGGATCCGCCTCGGGCAGGCGTCGGCGTCGCCACGGGCACTGCATCGAGCGCGACCTCGGCGGACACCTCCTCCGGGATCGGCAGTGGCTCCATTGTGGGTTCGACCAGGTGCTCGAGCGAGCGCGCCATGCCACCGAGCTCGTCCTCGATGCCGGATTCCCGCCAGCCAGGCTCCGAATCCGTCGGGTCGTTGCCCGGCGATCCGTCGATGGCGGCGGCCACATCCGCGTCGTCCGTGAACCACTCGGCGGGGTTCTCGAACGCGCCGGCGTCGAGGGGCGCCGCGCCCAGGACGTCATCCGGGCTCAGGGGCGTCGCCCCATCCACGAGCGGATCGCTCCCGAGATCGAGCGGGTTGCTCATGTCCTCGAGCGAGGTGAAGCGCAGCAGTTCCTCCTGGATCAGCTTGTCGATGATCGACTGCTGCTGCTCCTGGCGCGCCGGCTTCACCTCGGTGGCGAGGCATTGCTTCACCAAGGCGGCGATGTCGTAGCTGGTGACCTTCAGCTTGTGGCCGAAGAGGTAGCCGGCGAGGGCGTCGCCGAAGTCTCGGGCGCTCTGGTAGCGCTCGTCCGGGTTGCTGGTCAGCGACTTCCCCAGGATGCCTTCGAACTCGGCGTCGACCTCGGGGTTCAGCCTCGAGAGGCTCGGCACGTTGGTCTGCTGGACCAGCTTCACCGTCTGGTAGTCGGTCTCTCCCAGGAACAGCCGCCGGCCTGCGAGCATCTCCCAGAGCACGACGCCCATGGCGAAGACGTCGGCGCGCGCGTCCACGTGCTCGCCGCGCGCGGCCTCGGGCGCGAGGTAGCTGAACTTCCCCTTCACCACGCCAGGATCGGTCTTCTCCAGCTGGGTCGTGGCCTTGGCCAGACCGAAGTCCGTGACCTTCACCTCACCGCGCTTGGAGATCAGGATGTTCGGGGGCGAGACGTCGCGGTGCACGAGGTGCATCGAGTTGCCCTCTTCGTCCATCAGATCGTGGGCGAAGCTGAGACCTCGGCAGGCCTCCATGGAGATGTAGATCGCAGCCTTGATGGGAACGGAGCGTCCCATCTGCTTCAGGGCGTCCATCACCTTCTTCAGGTTCGCCCCGTCGACGAACTCCATCACGATGAAGTAGGTGTTGTCCGCCGCGCCGATGTCGAAGACGCTGACGATGTTGGCGTGCGTCAACTGTGCCCCGAGCCGCGCCTCGTCCAGGAACATGCCGATGAAGTTCTTGTTCTGCGCCAAATGTGGCAGAACGCGCTTGATCGCGACCTTCTTCTTGAACCCCTGATGGCTCTGCTGCTCGCCTACGAAGACCTCGGCCATGCCGCCGGCCGCGAGGCGCTCTATCACGCGATATCGCTGCTCAGTCATGTGGTAGGACCGGAATTTCCGGGGGTGCCCTGCGGGTCACCGGCCAGGGGCAGGAGTGTGGGTGGAACCCACCTCTACAGTCAAGCGTCGGCTAACCCCCGAACGCGCTCTTCGCTGCTGCTCATGGCCGTCATTGACACCGAGCGCAGGCGCCGCTTGACTCATGCCGTGGCGAACTCCCCGGCCGTGCGCATCGCGCCCTCGATCCTCTCCGCCGACTTCGGCCGACTCGCCGACGAGATCCGCGCTGTCGAGGACGCGGGCGCCGATTGGATCCACGTCGACGTGATGGACGGGCACTTCGTCCCGAACCTGACCATCGGTCCGTTGGTGGTCGACGCGGTTCGTCGCGCGGCGCGCGGCGTGGTCGACGTGCACCTGATGATCGAGCAGCCCGAGCGCTACATCGACGCCTTCGCCGAGGCGGGCGCCGACATCATCACCGTGCACGCCGAGGCGACGCCCCATCTGCACCGGGCCGTGCAGCAGATTCACGCGGCCGGCAAACGCGCGGGCGTCTCGCTCAACCCGAGCACGCCGGAAGAGGTCGTGCGCTACGTCCTCGACGATGTGGACCTGATCCTGGTGATGAGCGTGAACCCTGGCTTCGGCGGACAGTCGTTCATTCCCTCGGCTCAGGGAAAGATCCGCGCGCTGCGGCGTATGATCGACGTGTCCAAGCGATCGATCGACCTCGAAGTGGACGGCGGCGTGAAGTCCGGGACCGCTTCCCTCGCCGTGGCTGCTGGAGCGGACGTGCTCGTGGCGGGGAGCGCCGTCTTCGGTGCTGCGGACTACGGCGCCGCCATCCGGGCACTGCGCGCCGACGCCTCGACCGGCCTTTCCCTGGGACAGGAGGTATCGTGACGGATCGAGAACCCGCACTGACCACGGTCTTCGTGGATGCGCGCGCCACCAAGCGACGCCTGAAGCGTGGACGCCTGATCGTGATCGAGGGCCCGGACCAAGGTCGCGAGCTGTCGGTCGAGCGGGCGCGCGTGACCATCGGCCGCAGCCTGATCTGCGATCTGGTGCTCGCGGACAAGGCCGTGAGCGGCACCCACTGTGAGATCATCGCCAACGAGAAGGGTGTGTTGCTCAAGGATCTGGGCTCCACCAACGGCACCACCATCAACGATCTCCGCATCCGCGAGGTCTGGATTCGTCCAGGAACGGTGATCCGCGCGGGTCAGACCAGCCTGCGCTACGAGGCCGGCGAGGGCGAGGTCGAGATCGATCTCAGCCACGACGAGCGCTACTTCGATCTGATCGGCAAGAGCGTGCGCATGCGCGAGATCTTCGCCGTGCTCAGCAAGGTGGCGCCGAGTGATCTGACGGTGCTCGTCCGTGGTCAGACCGGCACGGGCAAGGAGCTGGTGGCGCGCGCGCTGCACAGCGGATCCCGTCGCAAGGAGCAGCCCCTGGTCGTCCAGGATTGCTCCGCCATCCCCGAGAACCTGATCGAGAGCACGCTCTTCGGTCATGAGCGCGGGGCCTTCACCGGCGCCACGGACAGGCGCAAGGGCTCCTTCGAGCAGGCCGACGGTGGCACCATCTTCCTCGACGAGATCGGCGAGTTGAGCCTCGCGCTGCAACCGAAGCTCCTGCGGGTGCTCGAGAATCGCGAAGTGAAGCGCGTCGGTGGCGAGAAGACGATCCCGGTGAATGTGCGGGTCGTCGCGGCCACCAACCGCGATCTCCGCGCGATGGTGAACGAGGGGACCTTTCGCGAGGATCTCTACTTCCGCCTGAGCGTCGTGACCGTCGAGCTGCCCTCGCTCGCCGAGCGCTCCGAAGACGTGCCGCTGCTGGCGGAGACCTTCCTCGAAGAGTTCAGCAAGCGCCGCTTCCCGGGAGAAGACGGCCGGCTCACCATCAGCAAGGGCGCGATGGCGCGGCTCGAGTCCTACCCCTGGCCGGGCAACGTGCGCGAGCTGCGCAACACGATCGAGAACATGGTGCTGCTCACGCGCGGCTCCGTCCTGACCCTCGAGGACGTGCCCGAGGCGATCCGTGGCAAAGCTGGCCGCGGCGTGGTGGGGGGCTTCGAGCTCGCCGGGCGCACGCTCGAGGAGGTCGAGCGCGAGCTGATTCGCTCGAACCTGGAGCTAGTCGGAGGCAACCGCCAGAAGGCGGCCAAGCTG
>Ga0100398_1003419_pt1 | contig 13001 bp, 10 predicted proteins | sample CryGeymeta201522_FD_81568 | JGI IMG/M metagenome (GOLD analysis project Ga0100398, IMG submission 81568) | Groundwater microbial communities from Crystal Geyser aquifers in Utah, USA - Crystal Geyser metaG 2015-22 | ecosystem: Environmental > Aquatic > Deep subsurface > Groundwater | place: USA... | reverse complement strand
TCAACATCTGCCGCCATCGCGGCATGATCCTTGTCGGGTCTCCCCGGAAGATCGATGGCGCGATCCGTTGCCCTTACCATTCGTGGTGTTACTCCAAGGATGGACGCCTTGTCGCCACGCCCCATGTCGGTGGGCCGGGGCAAAATGCCTGCGACGGGATCGAACGCGCGCGCCTCGGCCTTTCCACCGTCCGCTCCCATGTCTGGCGCGACGTGGTGTTCATCAACCTTTCCGGCGATGCCCCCCCGTTCGAGAAGGTTCATGCCGATCTACTGACCCGTTGGGCCGAGTTCGAACGGCCGATCTTCCATGGCGGCCACGACAGCACCTTCATCCTGGACGTCGCGACCAACTGGAAGCTGGCGGTAGAGAACTACTGCGAGAGCTACCATCTGCCTTGGGTGCATCCGGGCCTCAACAGCTATTCGCGGCTGGAGGATCACTACCATATCATGGAGCCGGGCCGGTTTTCGGGGCAAGGCAGCTATGTCTACCGGCAATTGCAGGGCGCCGATGGCGAGACCTTTCCGGACTTCGCGGGCCTGTCTGGGTTCTGGGATACCGGGGCGGAATATGTCTCGCTGTTTCCCAATCTGCTGCTCGGGGTTCACCGCGACCATGTCTATGCGATCATCCTGGAGCCGGTGAGCCATGACCGCACGCGCGAGCACGTGCACATCTATTACCCAACCCCTGATACCGACGAGACCCTGCGCGCCAAGAACGCGAAGCAGTGGGAAAGCGTTTTCCTGGAGGACATCTTCGTCGTCGAAGGCATGCAGCGCGGGCGGGCGGCCTCGGGCTTCGATGGCGGGCGGTTCTCGCCTGCGATGGACGGGCCGACCCATCTGTTCCACGCTTGGGTCGCATCCCGCGTCGATGCGCACGGCGCTTGAGACTTGGACCGCTCAGCCCTTGATGAAGCGCTACTGGCCGCCCATGCGGCAGGCGACCTTCACGGTCTGATCTTGCTCTATGTGCGGGCAGCAGAGATGGAGGGCCCCGGCGCGACCTTCTACCTGACCCACGCCTATGTCTTCGCGTTAGAAGCGGCGGACCCGCAGAGCGCCGCCCTGCGTGCGCGGCTTGTGGCCATGGGGGCGGAACGGGACGAGAGCATGAGACCCGCCCGCTAACGGTTGCGTCACACCGCTTGCCGGTTGCGAAACAGGCGCAACCCCACCACCAGCAGCCAGACCAGGATCAGCGGCCGGATCACCGGGGCATAGTGGCTGGGGTAACAGCCCCGCGCGGAGCCGAAGCGCAGGGCATCGCGCAGCACATCGCTCCAGCCGTCATTGTGCCGTCCGGCGGAGACAAGACCGCTGCCGTCATCCGCAAGCGCCACCGCAATCACGCCGCGCGTCTCCAGATCGGTCACAACACGGATGGCAGCGGGATCCGTCGCCGAACCGTCCAGCAAATCGACGGCGAAGGCGCAGAGGTTCTGCGGCGCGAAGCTGCGCAGTCCGGGCGTGTCGCGCAGGGCGGTGTAGCGCGCCCAGGGGTCGAACCCCGGAGCGGGCAAGCAGGTCTCGACGGTGCATGGAACGACGGCGATCGGCTCGAAATCCAGATCGCGGGTTCGGTCGGCAACCCAGATGACCCCGACAGCGGAAAGGCAGCAGAAAAGCACCCCTTCCACTACGCGCAGCAGGCTCTTCAGGCGCGCTGCGGGTCCGAGTTCGAAGCCCTCGTCATTGTCCTCGCCGCCGTCAGCGTCACGGTTCCCCGTCAGGCGAACTGATCGGCCAAGTCGCGGGCTCCCGGAAGAGCCAACTGATGGGCCATGTAATCGGCCGCGCGGTATTCCAGGAGGCGGGTCGTCAGCTGCGGGTGCCAAGGATCACGCGGACATAGTGTTGGGTCTCGTCGAAAGGCGGCACGCCATTATGACGCTCCACCGCTTCGGGGCCGGCATTGTAGGCCGCCAGCGCGAGGCGCCAATCGCCGAAGCGGCGGTATTGCGAAGCGAGGTATCGCGCACCGCCATCGAGATTGGCGACCGGATCGGAAGGGTTGACGCCGAGGATGCGCGCAGTGTCGGGCATGAGTTGTGCCAACCCAATCGCCCCGGCATGGCTGACCGCCTCGGTGTTCCAACCGCTTTCCTGCTGCACGAGGCGCAGAAAGATATCCTCGGGGACACCATGGCGGCGTGCAGCGGAGCGGGCGACTTCAAGGAAAGGGCCGTCATAGCCGCCCTCGTATGCCGGCAGACCGCGCGTCGCCACACTGTCAGGGCGCAGGCGGGCAGAAAATTCGTATTGCGTGGCGGCGCGTCCATCCAGCACGCCCATGGCACGATCCAGCCGTTCGAGCCCGCTTTGCGCCAGCGCCGGGGCGGCGCCGAGCACGCCGAGCACGGCAAAACAGAAGGCCCCTGCTGTTGCAAGGAGAGGAGACTGGCGGGAAATCACGGGACCTCGAATAACTTGCGTATGACATCGGGACTATAGCGCGCCTCGCGTTCGCGATCCAGAGCCGCACGAATTTGGCGCGCGATAAGGGTTTTATTAACCGCGTTGGGGTGGTCTAACCGGGAAAATGCCGCGCTTCGGAGGAATCGGAGCGGGCACCAGACCAAGGGGGAAAAGCGATGGCAGGGTCCGTCAACAAGGTCATTCTGATCGGCAATCTGGGGCGTGATCCGGAAGTGCGCTCGTTCCAGAACGGCGGCAAGGTGTGCAACCTGCGCATCGCCACGTCCGAGACGTGGAAGGACAAGAACACCGGAGAGCGCAAGGAGCGGACCGAATGGCATTCCGTGGCGATCTTCCAGGAGGGGTTGGTGCGGGTCGCAGAGCAATACCTCAAGAAGGGTTCCAAGGTTTATATCGAAGGCAAGCTGCAGACCCGCAAGTGGCAAGACCAAAGCGGGCAGGACAGGTATTCCACCGAAGTCGTCCTGCAGGGCTTTGACGGTGTGCTGACAATGCTGGACGGCCGCGACGGCGGTAGCGGCGGTGGAGGCGGCGGATATTCCGGCGGTGGCGGCGGTCATGACGACAGGGGCGGCTATGGCGGACCGTCTGATGATCGCGGTGGACCAGGAGGCGGCGGTTTCGGAGGCGGTTCAGATCTGGATGATGAAATCCCGTTCTGAACAGGGTTGGGCCGCCGCGCCACGGCGCTGCCGAAGGGCGCTTCTGGCTCCGCCCCGGCGTCACGGCCTCCGGCAGCCAGACCGGGCGCCGCGCGGCCTTGCCGCCCCTCGGCAGGGTTCGCTCTGCGCAGTCTCTTGGTACCATCCCTCAAGCGGACACCATGTGCAGACGCGTGACCGGAGGCGTGGTGCGTGACACGGCGGACGGGCTTTTAGTCGATTTCCAGGATAAAACGGGCTTTGGTGGTATGGGCCACGGGCCGGGCGGGGGTGAGTGATGCAGCCGATAAATCCGACTTTCGGGACGACCTTCCCGCCCCCGGTGATGGAGGCGCGGCGCTGGCTCGACGGGAAAGTGTTTTCCGTGGACCGACCGCTGATGAACATGAGCCAGGCGGCGCCTGTCGATCCGCCACCCGAAGGGCTGGTGCGTGCCATGGCGGAGGCCCTGTTGAGCGATCCGACGTCGCATCTTTACGGACCGGTGCTTGGGCGCGACGAATTGCGGGCGGAACTGGCGCGGCAATGGTCCGATGCCTATCTTGGCATGGTGCGCGAGAACCAGGTCGCGATCACGGCGGGCTGCAACCAGGCCTTCACCGCCGTCATGGCGACCCTGGCCGGCGCGGGGGACGAGGTGATCTTGCCCCTGCCCTACTATTTCAACCACCAGATGTGGCTGGACATGGCAGGCGTGCGTGGCGTGCATCTGCCCACCGGCGACGACCTGATGCCAGATCCGGAGTTGGCGCAGACGCTGATCACGTCGCGCACGCGCGCAATCGTGCTGGTCACGCCAAACAATCCCGCAGGTGTCGAATATTCTCCCGTCCTTCTGAGTGCCTTCCGCGATCTTGCCCGTGCCAACGGGCTCGCGCTGGTCGTGGACGAGACTTACCGCGACTTCCATTCGTCGCAAGCCGCACCCCACGACCTCTTCTCCGACCCCGACTGGGACGACACGCTGGTTCACCTCTATTCCTTCTCCAAGGCCTACCGGCTGACTGGCCACCGGGTCGGCGCGATCATGGCAAGTGCGACACGGCTGGCGGAGGTGGAGAAATTCCTCGACACCGTGGCGATCTGCCCGCCGCAGATCGGACAGATCGGCGCGCTCTGGGGGATGCGAAACCTGGGCGACTGGTTGGCGGGGGAGCGGCTGGAAATCCTGGCGCGGCGCGATGCGGTGCGCGACGGCTTCAAGGGGCTGAACGGCTGGCAACTTCTGGGCTCGGGCGCTTATTTTGCCTATGTGCGCCACCCTTTCGATGTTCCCTCGGACGCGGTCGCCCGCTGGCTGGTGGACGCGGCGAATTTGCTGGTCCTGCCCGGGACCATGTTCGCCCCCGCGCGCGCGCAGGGCGGCTCCGGCCAAGCCGAGACCACCCTGCGCATTGCCTTCGCCAATGCGGACCGGGCGGGGCTGGCCACGATGGTTGCTCGCCTGAGCACCCTGACCGACCCGGACGCCAAGCCGCCCATCCACTTGCCCCGGTAACGGCAAATGCGTATCGGTTGGGCCGCGACTTCCACTCACAAGTCCCATTCGAAAGGGCCCTGAGACTATGGCACGATCCACGGCGAAACCCTCGGCGGCGAAATCCAAAGGCAAGAAGGCCTCTAACGTCTTCGTGTGGATCCTGATGGGCCTGCTGTTCTTCGCACTGGCAGGCTTCGGCATCGGATCGTTCAGCGGCGGGGCGAGCCGCGTCGGATCGGTCGGAGGCGTGGAGATCACGGCAGAGGACTACTTCCGAGCCATCAACAACGAGATCAACGCGCAATCTGCAGAGGCGCGAGCGCAGGTCACCTTCGCCAGCCTGCGGGCGCGCGGGATCGACGAGCAGGTTCTTGCCGGCCTCGTCGCACGCGCCGCGCTGAGCCATGAAGCGGCGCAGATGGGCATTTCGGTGGGCGACGCGGAGGTCGCGCGCCAGATCCGGCAGGTCGACGCATTCCAGGGCGTAAGTGGCCAGTTCGACCGCAACACCTATGAATTCGTGATCTCCCAGCAGGGCGCCACCCCGCGCGACTTCGAAGAGGACACCCGCGAAAATATTGCCCGGGCGCTGCTTCAGACCGCCGTGATCGGCGGCCTGACCCCGCCCGAGATCTTCGCGGAAACCATCGTCGCCTACCAAGGCGAGACCCGCGATTTCTCGCTGCTCGCAGTGACCGGCGCTGACCTGCCTGACGGTGTGCCGCAGCCGACCGAGGCGGACCTTGCCGCCCATTACGAGGAATTCCCCGATCGCTTCACCCGCCCCGAGACGCGGCGCATCACGCACGTTTGGGTCACGCCGACCGACATCATGGACAGCGTCGAGGTCGACGAAGAGGCCCTGCGCGCCCTCTACGACGCGCGGATCGGCGAATTTGTCCAGCCCGAGCGCCGGCTTCTGGAACGGCTTGTCTTCGGAACCGAGGCGCAAGCCCAGGCCGCCTATGACGCCATCATCGCCGACGAGACGGATTTCGACGCGCTGGTGGCCGAGCGTGACCTGACGCTGGACGATGTCGATCTGGGCGAGGTCAGTGCCGCCGATCTGGCACCAGCCGCCGCCGAGATGATCTTCGCCGATACCGAGAGCGAGATCATCGGCCCGGTCGAAAGCCGCCTCGGGCCCGCGATATTCCGTGTCAACGCGGTGTTGCAAGCGTCCGAAGTGCCCTTCGACGAGGCGCGCGACGACTTGGGCGCCGAGTTGGCCGAGGAAGGCGCACGGCGCGAGATCGACGCCATGCGCGAGGAGATCGACGACCTGCTGGCTGGTGGTGCCACGCTGGAGGAAATCGCCGACAGCACCCCCATGATCCTCGGAACGATCGACTACACGCTTACCTCGGAAGATGGCATTGCGGGCTATGACAGCTTCCGCAACGTGGCCGAGGCCGTGACCGAGACGGATTTCCCGGAACTGACCAACCTGTCCGATGGCGGCCTCTTCGCGCTGCGTCTGGACGAGATCGTGCCGCCGACCCTGCCGCCGCTCGCGGAGATTGCCGATGAGGTCGCCGAAGGCTGGACCGCCACCGCCCTGCGCGCCGCCGTCGCGGAGCGGGCGCAAGACCTTGTGGGACAATTGGCGATGGGCGCGCGGCTGGAGGACTTGGGCGAGGTCGCGGCCGAGCGTCTGATCCGCCGCCAGGATCTTTTGCCCGACCTGCCGCCCACCACCGCGGCGCAGGTATTCCAACTGGAATCCGTTGGTGACATCGTGATGATCCCCGGCGCCGAAGCCGCCTTGATCGTCCGGCTCGACGCTATCAACGCGGCGGCGCGCGACGCGCCCGACAGCGCCATCCTGTTGCAGATCGTATCCCGGACCATCGCGCAATCCATGGCACAGGACATCTTCGAGGCCTATGGTCAGGCCGTTCAGTCCGATGCCGGGATCACCACCAACAGCGCCGTCATCAACTCCGTCAACGCGTCCTTCCCGTGAGAATTTGATCATGGCGCAGCTGAGCGAGTTCGAGGCGTTTCGCGCCGGGTGGGAGCGGGGCGAAAACCAGCTGGTCCACGCACGGCTTGCGGCCGATCTGGACACGCCCGTTTCGGTGCTGCTGAAGCTGACCGATGCCGGGCGTGATGCCTTCATCCTCGAGTCGGTCACGGGCGGCGAAGTGCGTGGACGCTATTCCATCATCGGCATGAAGCCCGACCTCGTGTGGGAATGCCGGGGCACGGAAACGTGGATCAACCGCGCGGCTCGCTATGACCGCGACACGTTCGAGCCTTGCGCGCAGGAGCCGCTGACAGCCTTGCGGGCGCTGCTGGCGGAATCGGCCATCGACATGCCGCGCGACCTGCCGGCCGCAGCGGCAGGTCTGTTCGGCTATCTCGGCTATGACATGATCCGGCTGGTGGAGCATCTGCCCGATGTGAACCCCGACCCCCTGGGCCTGCCCGATGCGGTTCTGACACGTCCCTCCGTCATTGCCGTCCTCGATGGCGTGAAGGGAGAGGTCACCTTGGTGTCTCCCGCATGGCAATCGGGCGGGCTTTCGGCTCGTGCGGCTTATGCGCAAGCGGCCGAGCGGGTCTCGGATGCACTGCGCGACCTCGAACGCGCCCCCGGTGTTGCCGCGCGCGAGATGGGGGCGGCGCAGCCCCTGGGCGAACCGGTGTCGAACTTCACCCGCCAAGGCTATCTGGCGGCGGTCGAGAAGGCCAAGGACTACATCCGCGCGGGCGACATCTTCCAGGTTGTGCCGTCGCAACGTTGGACTCTCGATTTCCCGGAGCCGCCCTTTGCCCTTTACCGCGCCCTGCGGCGGACCAACCCGTCGCCGTTCATGTTCTATTTCAACTTCGGCGGCTTCCAGGTGATTGGTGCATCGCCCGAAATCCTCGTGCGGGTCTTTGATGGCGAAGTCACCATCCGCCCCATCGCGGGCACGCGGCCCCGGGGCGCGACCCCGGCCGAGGATGACGCATTGGAGGCGGACCTGCTGGCCGACCAGAAGGAACTGGCCGAGCACCTGATGCTGCTCGACCTCGGTCGCAACGACACCGGCCGTGTCTCGAAGATCGGCACCGTGCACCCGACCGAGGAATTCATCGTCGAGCGCTATTCCCACGTCATGCACATCGTCTCCAACGTTGTCGGCCAGTTGCGCGATAACGAGGATGCGCTGTCGGCACTGCTGGCGGGGCTGCCCGCCGGCACCGTGTCCGGCGCGCCCAAGGTCCGCGCAATGGAGATCATCGACGAGCTGGAGCCCGAGAAGCGCGGCGTCTATGGCGGTGGAGTGGGTTACTTCAGTGCCGGCGGCGACATGGACATGTGCATCGCTCTGCGCACGGCAGTGCTGAAGGATGGCAAGCTCTATATCCAGGCGGGCGGTGGCGTCGTCTATGACAGCGACCCGGAGGCGGAGTTCATGGAAACCGTCAACAAGTCCCGCGCAATCCGCAAGGCCGCCGAGGATGCGAGCCTGTTCTCGCGCGGGCGCAACACCTGACAGGCGAAAGCACCTGGTCCAATTCCGGGCCTTGCCGTGACAGCCGGTGCCGTCGCCGGCGACTTCGGGTGGGGCCATGGTCGTGGTCCGTCGGGATCTGCGGCCCAGACAGTGGGTCATCGCGCCCGGCAGGGGGATGCCTGAATGGCAGAGGAAGTGGTTGCCCCCGATTTAATGCCGAAGGCGCGCCAGACGGCGTGGACGCCGCGGGTGTTCCTTCGGATCAGGATCCCGATCCATCGGACGTCACCTCCACCCGACGCGCCCGGCCTTACTGGCCCGCCGACCGCACCAGCACCGCCGACAAGGGCGCGAGTGAGACCGCACTCGATCGCTCTCCCAGCGCCCAGGAAAACAGCGCGGTGACCGTATCCGGTCGGGTCCGTCCCACCACGACCACCGTCCCCTCCTGTCCTGCGGTGAACGCCGCGCGCGCGAGGAACCGGGTGATCTCCGTGGCGCGCTGGTCCTCGTCATCCAGCAGCCGGAACACTGTCACCGCGGGCACGCCGACGCGATCCGCAGATTGCTCGGCCGCGTTCAGCCCGCGCGGAAAGGCCACGAGGCCATGGCCGCTGGCCTGCAATGCCGCAACCAAGGCATCGAGCACCGGCCGGTCGCCCTGCACCCGCCCCTCGGGGGTGTCGAGCACCGCGACCGCCTCCGGCAGGATCGCCTCGGCCGCCAGCAACGCCACCTCGACATCCGTGGCGGTCGCGCCCTCCGGGATCATCGAGGCGAGGATGACGACCTCGAACCCCGCATCTCGGTAGATCGCTGCCCGTGCAGCGGCGTCGGGATGTTGCGGATCCACGGCGAAGGTTACCGGAAAGGTGAAACGGGTCAGGGTCGATTGTTCGATCAGGCTGTCGGGATCGTCGATCAGCAAGACCGACAGCAGCGGGCGGGTTTCGGTGGTGTCGAAGGGAGCGGCGAAGGCGCGGATCGCGGGCAACGCGCCCTGCGGGCGTGCGGGCGCGACGACGTCGGCGGGCCCCGCATCATCAGGGAGGCCAGGCATGGCGCCAATGAGGTCAGCAGCGCTCTCCTCCGCGACCGGAGGGGTGATTTGCGGAAAGCGTGACGTGGCGTCTGGTGCAGGGGCAGATGCAGCGTCGGGCTCGGCGTCGGCTGTCGCGGCCTCTGCGGCCGGGTCAGCGGGTGCCTCAGAGGGTGTTTCAACGGCCTCCTCCGGCGATGCCGGGTCGCTCGGGGCGGCAGAGATCGTCGGGAAGGTCGGGATTTGCAGCGGCACCGGCATCGGCTCGGGATCGGCTTCGGGCGCGCGGGCGGCATCGGCATCGGCATCGGCCTCTTCCGCTGCCTCTGGCGGCGTGATCTGCGGCAAAAGAGCCGTGCGGATGCGGGGTGTATCCGCAGCCGCCGGTTGCGTCAGGGCGGCAGGGCCACTGGCGATGACGGGCGCGGGCGCATCCGCCGGGCGGGCAGGTGTATCGCTTGCGACACCATCGAATACCACGATGGCAACGGGCGCATTCGTAGCCACGTCCGGTTGTGCCGAAGGGGTGGTGTCAAATCTGGGGGAACGGCTTTCACTGACGCCCTGTGGCGCTTGCGGTGCAGCGGCGAGGGGAGCCTCGTCGGGCGCCGGCAAAGTGGCCGTGGTCTCGGGCGGCGGGCGATTGAATTCAGAGCCGGGGGGCAATGGAACCGCCGTTGCCGGTGCCGCAGCGGCTTCGGTGTCGGCCGGTTCCGGGGTGGCGGGTTCGGCCTCCGGACTTTCAATCTCGGCGACCGCATCGGCTCCGGATGCGGGATCAACATCGGTGCCGGTTTCGGCTTCGGCCTCTGCCGCGTCGGCATCGGCGCTTGCCAATGCAGAATCGGTCGCGTCAGTGCCGTCCGGGGCCCCTTCATCGCCAACAACCACGATCTCGCCTGGCACGGCCCCCATGCCCCCCTGCCCGTCCCTCGGCGGCAATGGAGAACTCAGGGACAGCGCGGCCAGTCCAAGGGCCGAGACCAGCAGGCCCCATATCATTCCGGTTGTCAGACCACCCATGGCCCTGCTCCTGTCTGCTCTGCCCGGGGCTGATCCCCGGCGCTGCTTGCTGATCCGCACCAGCGGCCTGCTTGACCCAAGGGCGCGGCTTTGAAAGATGTATAGCGCGGGCGCGCGTCGCGTTCATCCCTTTTTAACCTGCCACCTCCCCCGAAGGCCGCGCGACATGATCCTCCTGATCGATAACTACGACAGCTTCACCTATAATCTCGTACATTACCTCGGCGAGTTGGGCGTTGAGGTCCGCGTGGTCCGCAATGATGCGATCACGGTGCAGGAGGCGATGGCCAGCGGTGCCGACGGGATCGTGCTCAGCCCCGGCCCCTGCGACCCGGCGCAGGCGGGCATATGCCTCGCGCTGACCCGCGCGGCGGCGGGCGCTGGACTGCCGCTGCTGGGGGTCTGCCTCGGCCACCAGACGATAGGCGCAGCCTTCGGCGGCCACGTCATCCGGCACACTGAGATCGTGCATGGCAAGATGGGCGTGATCCTGCATCAAGGCAAAGGCGTCTTCGCGGGCCTGCCCTCGCCACTTGCCGGGACCCGCTATCACAGCCTTGTGGTCGAACGTGCCACCCTGCCCGACTGCCTCGAGATCACGGCGGAACTGGCCGACGGCACCATCATGGGCCTGCGCCATCGCGGCCTTCCCATCGAAGGCGTGCAATTCCACCCCGAAAGCATTCGGTCGGAACATGGCCACGCGATGCTGCGGAATTTCCTGACCTTGATCGACCACCCCACGACCGACCAGAAAGTACCCGCATGACCTCTCGAAACAGGGGGGCTGACGGCTCCTCCGCCACTGTTGACGCAGCGCTGACCTTCAACGCGATGAAACCGATCATCTTCGCCGCCTCCGAAGGGCCGCTGAGCCGCGCGCAGGCCGAAGAGGCATTCCATTACCTGTTCGAAGGGTCCGCCACGCCGGCGCAGATGGGCGGATTGATCATGGCGATGCGCGCACGCGGCGAGTCGGTGGCGGAATACGCCGCCGCAGCGCAGGTGATGCGGGAGAAATGCATCTCTGTCACCGCGCCCGAAGATGCGATGGACATTGTCGGAACCGGCGGCGACGGAATGGGGACGCTCAACATCTCGACCGCGACGGCCTTCGCGGTGGCGGGCGCAGGCGTGCCGGTGGCCAAGCACGGCAACCGCAACCTGTCGTCGAGATCCGGCGCGGCGGACGTTTTGGGGGGGCTGGGTATCAATGTCATGGTCGGACCGGAAGTGGTGGAAGCCTGCATCCGAGAGGCCGGAATTGGCTTCATGATGGCACCGATGCACCACCCGGCCGTCAAGCACATCATGCCTGTGCGGCAGGAACTCGGTTGCAAGACCATTTTCAACATCCTGGGTCCGCTGACCAACCCAGCAGGCGTGAAGCGCCAGTTGACCGGCGCCTTCGCCATCGACCTGATCTATCCCATGGCCGAAACGCTGAAGGAACTGGGCTCCGAGGCCGCATGGCTGGTCCACGGATCGGACGGCACTGACGAGATCTCCATTGCCGGCACCACTACTGTGGTCGAACTCAAGGACGGCAAGCTGAAGAGCCGCGAGGTCCACCCCGAGGATGCGGGCCTGCCGGTCCACCCGTTCCGCGACATCCTCGGCGGCACGCCCAAGGAGAACGCGCAGGCGCTCCGCGCGCTGCTGGACGGCACGTTGGGGGCCTATCGCGATGCGGTGCTGATGAACGCGGCCGCCGCCCTGATCGTGGCGGGCCGCGTGACCGACTTGCGCGACGGCGTCGAGGTGGCGCGCGAAAGCATCGACAGCGGCAAGGCGCGCGCGGCGGTGGAGGCAGTAGCGAAAATCACCTCGGCGGCTCGCTGAGTCGGCTGGAGGAACACGAGATGGCCAGGGATTGCTTGCCGGGCGCGGAGGGGCTCTGCCTCCGCTGCTGCGCAGACTCCTGCATTTCCAGAAAATGTGAATTACTGGCAAGCGGACCAAGCCATGGGCGGCTCGACCATCCTACCGGTTCGCCCGAAACCTGCACGCGTGCCAATTCTGACGCCGCAACTGCCGGACAGGTTTTGACAGCGCCTTCTTTCCCGCTTGCGGCAGGAACGGGTCCGCACTGTTTCCATCGAGTCCCGCTCGCCCATCCAGAAGGAGATCCCATGGCGAAATCGGGGGCAACCATTGGCCGGTCATAGCAGATCACCTGCCGACCCTCGGCACGGGGCTGCTGGCGGTGGGGGGTATCGCGGCGGCGCTTTGGCGACGTCCGGCGCAGGATCGGCCCGCACATGTCCTCAAGCGCCCGCCCCAGAACCGGAAGGACTGACCGGGCAACCCGCACCGCCTCGACAGGCTGAAGGCTCTGGCCTAAGACATCTCCATGAAAACCATTCTCGACAAGATCAAAGTTTACAAACTGGACGAGGTGGCCAACGCCAAGGCCGCGCGGCCCCTTTCGATGGTGGAAGAGGCCGCCCGCGCCGCGCCACGGGTGCGGGGCTTCGGCTCTGCCCTGCGCGCCGCGCAATCCACCGGCTACGGCCTGATCGCCGAGATCAAGAAGGCCAGCCCCTCCAAGGGCCTGATCCGCGCAGATTTCGATCCGCCCGTTCTGGCGCGCGCCTACGAAACCGGGGGTGCCACTTGCCTGTCGGTGCTGACCGACGCGCCGTCGTTCCAGGGCGCGCCGGAATACCTGACCCGCGCGCGCGCCGCCAGCAGCCTGCCCTGCCTGCGCAAGGATTTCCTCTACGATCCTTACCAGGTTGCGGAAGCGCGGGCCTGGGGCGCGGATTGCATCCTGATCATCATGGCGTCGGTCGAGGATGGACAGGCGGCCGAACTGGAAGACGCCGCCCGCCACTGGGGCATGGATGTGCTGATCGAGGTGCATGACGGCGCCGAACTGGACCGCGCCATGGCTCTGAAATC
>Ga0100398_1003410_pt1 | contig 13016 bp, 10 predicted proteins | sample CryGeymeta201522_FD_81568 | JGI IMG/M metagenome (GOLD analysis project Ga0100398, IMG submission 81568) | Groundwater microbial communities from Crystal Geyser aquifers in Utah, USA - Crystal Geyser metaG 2015-22 | ecosystem: Environmental > Aquatic > Deep subsurface > Groundwater | place: USA... | reverse complement strand
GGTGTCGAGGCGAGGGATGGCAAAAGCTGAGTAAATGGTTGATGGCTCATGGTTGATGGCTAAATCAATTTCTGATTCAAGCGCGCTCGACAATGTCTCATCGGAGTCGAGAAAAAGAACCCAAGGGGTTTTGACTTTGGCAAGCAACTCGTTTCGCGCCATGGCAAAATTCGTGATACCAGGTGAGTTGAGAGTGATGATGGTTAAAACAGATTTATCCATTGAGGACTGTCCTCGCTAACAGACCCCTTAACAGCCAGAGAGGGTAAATAAATAGATCATAGAGATAGGCGGTAGGATAAGCTAAGTGGAAGAGGTGTTTGGTGACAAAACGGAAATGAGAGGCCCATTGGTATTTGGTACGAGCGATGATATGTGATCCGGCGGAGACTGCGTGCTCTGCTATAACGTCTGGATTGATATGGACGGTAAAGCCAGCATGGGTTGTGCGTAGACAAAAATCGAGATCTTCAAAGTAAAGGAAGAAACGCTCGTCAAAAAGACCAATACGCTCGATAACAGCACGACTGATGAGCATTGCGGCCCCAGCTACATGGGCGACGGACTGGGTAGTTTTGGGTTTGTTGCCCCAGTTTTTGTGACGCACCATGCCAGTCCAAGGGTTGTATTTGCCACCCCAATCGTAGAGATCTCCGTGGTACAAGACCGGTGAAACAATGCCTGCTGAGGGAAATTTGTTGAAGGTAAGGAGAAGCTGAGCGAATGATCCACTAGAGAGCACAAGATCGTTGTTCATGAGGAAAAAGTGGGTGAGGGATTTGTCTTTGAGTGCGAGACGTATACCTTGATTAACTCCCTTGGCAAAACCGAGATTGCGCGGATTGTTGATGAGCTTGGTGCCTGGAATCATCCTGGAGAGTGGCGAGATGTCATCACTCGTATTGTTGATAAGGATGAGCTCATTGTCGCCGATTTTCTTGGCGAGATCTGCGAGGGCGTGTTTGGTGGTGGCAAAGCTGCCGTAGTGGAGGATGATAATGGCGATCTTCATGTAGTCTCGCTTTCGAGCTCGAGCATCTCGATCTTGGGGAGAGCTTTGCCCATGAGACCTTCGAGATCAGAGTGGAGACCGATCGTATTGTGGACGACCTGCTCGATTTGCTTGTCGCGTTTGGCCCAGATCTTGGTATAGGCAAGTTTTTCTTTTTCCAGATCCAGTTTCATGGTGGTAAAGGACTCGACAATGGCCTCGATACGCTGCTTGAACTCGACACCTGACAAATAGTTGAAGAGCACTTCCATCTTTTCGTTTTTGCCGACGGAAGATTGCTTGACCACGGCTACTTGCAAAAGAGAGGTGCGCAGGGCTATGGCGAGCCCGATGACGGAGGCTACATCAGAAACCCAGATCCCCTGGTAGACACCAAAGGTTTTGAGAGTTTTGGGTAAGACTGTCGAGACAAGAACAGCTACCTCAGCTTTTTCAGCTCTTTGATCATCTTTGAGTTTTTGGACCCAGCCCTCGGTCCAGTTTTTGGTCCGTTTGGTCTCCCAGATGATAGTACCGGCGAGTGCCCCACTTCTGCCACGTACGACCTGGCGGATGTCGGCCCCGCTCGCCCCTTTGGCGATAGCGACAATGTCGTCGGTGGCGAAGGTGCGACGGAGTAAATCTTCGATTTCGAGCTCGAGGACTTCTCCCTGAGTTTGCTGTGAGCCTTGGTTGGCTTTGCGGGTGGCCTCGTCAAGTGATTTTTTGAGATCGGCGATCATTTTTTCTTTTTCTTCGAGTTTGAATTTTTCTTTGTCCATGACAACTTGCTCAGCATCCGCTTTGATTTTGGCTCGTTCCTGATCTAGTTGGCGAGCTTTGTCTAGTTCGAACTTTTCTTTGGCTTCTTGCATGGCTCGTTTTTCGGCACGAAGTTTGAGCTCTAGTTCCATAGATTCTTTGGCGCGGGATTTGAGTTCTTTGATCTCTGCTTCGCGATCGGCTAATTCTTTGCTCCCCGCTTGCTTGGCTTTTTCGAGAAGTTCTTTTTCGAGGCGAGCGCGCAAGCTGACTTCGATCTCTTGTGTCAAGACGGCGTCGGGGGAAAACTGGTGACCACAGGAAGGACAGATAACAGTACTACTCATAAATCTATTTTATACTATGAATGCGTAGATAGCTTGTCTTCCCAGTATTTGATATCTTTGTCGATCTCGATCATGCTTGTGACTGCTTTGGTGAGTTTTTTGCGTTTGACGTAGTCGCCTGGGGCGAGCTTGGCCCAGATTTGCTCGATCTTGAGGAGTTCGTTGTCGTAATGGGCGCGTGTGTGGGCAAGTAACTTGGCTGGATCTTTATCATCTGTGATCATAGATAGATTATAACTCGATCTTTTTGAGTTTGGGTAAAATAGCAATTTATCTATGAGTTGATTATATTTAGTAGATCGTTTGGGATCGGAAGCGAAGCTCGTGTCCAAAGTAAGGCATAAAACTGAGCAACTTGACGCACATCTTCTGGAGTGGGTGGATTGTCCCACATTTGACCTAGTTGGGTAAGTTCTTTTCTTTTTGCTTGTGACCATTGTCTTGGATCAATCGCGGCAAAATTTGGATCAACACCGAATTCTACTAAATCACGAGTATAGACCATCGAGCTACCGGGTGGTACTAATGCTGTTGCTTGTTTTTCACGTTTTCCCATTCGCTTAAGAATAGTCTAGATAGTTAGGAAAGCCAAGAGATCATTGTGGGTCAATTGAAGTAACATTGGTGTTTTTTAGTATGGTGAGCCAAGTGGTGACGATGGGGTCCATGACATGAGAAACGGATTAGTCACTCTTTAATCTTTAAGAAGTTTGCTGATTTCTTGATCAAAATCTGATTGGAATAAATTGTCCTGGGTAAGACGGAATTTTTCGAATTGGCTTAATGCGAACACTTGTGCTTCGTCCATGGAAATATTACCCTTACCATGCAAGATGGCTTGATCGTCGGCCTCTAGAAACAGATCAATACGCTTGACCCAATCCTCCATAGTCATGGGAACTCGGCGCTTTGCTCTGTTCTCTGCTAAGTCAAGAAAGGCATTAACTATGCGTGAAAGAGAATCGAGCTCGTCACGAGACAAATAATTTTTACCAATTACAACATCTGCGGGCAAGATCTTGCCACCTGGGGCTTTGTCCCAAGTCGAGAGACCCATATGATCCTTTTTGGCGTTGGCGCGAGAGCGGATAATTTCAGCTGCGGTGTGACCGGTGATTGCAAAATGTAATTTGTTTTGGACTTTGCCAAAAAAATCTTGGGTGAGTGGTGAATCTTTGTCGTAATCAATACTAGTTGCGTAGATGTCTGTTAGTTTTTGATAAAATTTGCGCTCACTCAACCTGATCTCGCGGATTTCTTGCAACAGGCGCTCGTAGTAATCTTCGTTTAGATAGGTGCCATTTTCTAGTCGCTTTCGATCAAGAATATAACCTTGAATCGCGAAGGTTTTGAGTACGTTAGTGGCCCAGCGTCGAAACTGTGTAGCACGCATAGAGTTGACCCTGTAGCCAACAGAAATAATGGCGTCGAGATTATAATGTTTGACCTTGTAGTTTTTGCCGTCGTTGGCAGTTACCGAGAAATCCTCGGTAACTGATTTTTCATTAATTTCCTCACTTTTGAAGATATTTTTGAGATGGAGTCCTATGTTATCTGTCGAACAATCGAAGAGCTGGGCAATCATTTTCTGGGACAGCCAAACAGTCTCTTCTTGAAACCTTACTTCGATACTTGATGACCTTGTGTCGGCGGTGAACATCAAAAACTCAGCCGTGCTATTGCGAATCATTAGCTTGGAGTTATTTATTTTAGTCATTGTAAGACAACTTTATACCCAAATGATAGGCGAAGTCAACTATTACAAAATCGTGGAGGTTGGAGAGGTGTCTTTGAGCATGGTGAGCCAAGTGGTGACGATGGGGTCCATGATGACGTGAGCTGAGGTGAGTGGGCGCTTGAGGATGAGTCCTGAGAGCGCAGTAACACGAGAGAGCGCCACGTAGGTCTGACCATGAGCGAACGAATGTGGCAAGTCGATAGCGAGTCGCTCAAATGTTTTTCCCTGACTTTTGTGAATGGTGATCCCCCAGGCCAGCATGAGTGGAAGCTGAGTATAGGTACCGGCTACTTCGGTTGTGATCCGACCAGATTTGGCGCTATAGCTAAACTTGAACATCTCCCAGGAGTTGGGACCAACATCTATTAACTTGCCACTGGTCAGTCGGACTGAGACAACGGGAGAGCCCGCCACAACAGAGATATCCTCGACCCTCCCCACGGTACCATTGATAAAGCGTCTTTCCCGATCGTTGCTGGTCATCATGACCTGGGCGCCTACTTTGAGGATTAGTTCGCGAGGAGCTGGCTCCGTACGTCTGTCAAAAACACCAGTACTGCTCGCTTTAAATGAGTGAAGTTGCCCCTCTAGTGAGTGGAGCTGGTAGGTATTGTAAGCCTCTGCATCTGTGTTGGTACCAGTCAGATGAATCACATATTCTTCGGGGGGAGGCGCGTAATCTTCGTACACCCGAGTATTGAGGAGTGCGAGATCGCTCTGTGTGGCTTGGTTTTGGCGGATGGCGTTGAGGACTGCGATAAATGCCTCGTCATTTTGACGATATATATGATCTAACTCGATGTAGGTGAGTGGACAGCGAGAAATCACATCAGCACTAAAAAAGAAGGCAGATTCGTAGCGGGTACGAAAAATCTCCTGATCATCACGAGTGACTACGGGCGGGAGCTGGTAGAGATCGCCAAAGAAAATGACGCGCTTGCCACCAAAGGGAGCAGATGTCCCGCAGACCCTACGCATAAACGCGTCAACACAATCCAGAAGGTCTGCTCTAACCATCGAGATTTCGTCGATGACGATGATGTCGAGAGCACGATAGAGCTTGGTTTTTTTGGCTCCCGCTCCTTTGGCCCAAGCTTTCTCCATGGTCACGTCGGGTTTGAACTGAAAGAAGCTATGGATTGTGGCGCCACCAATATTGACAGCAGCTACGCCAGTAGGGGCAAGAATCACGATGTTTTGTTTGGTAGTTTTTTTGAAGTAGGTCAAGAGAGTGGACTTACCGGTGCCGGCACGGCCGGTAATAAAAAGTGAATCTGACCCATTTTCCATGAGATCAAGCGCCATACGGAATTGTGTATTGAGTTCAATTTTGGACATGGAGAAAGTATACCCCACTTCGCCTACGGCTACGTTAGGGGCACGGCCTCACTACCTAGTCATTCGACCTTTTACCTGACCTTTTCTACCATTGCCTTCTAATGGTACTAGATTATTTTGCTGAGACTGATTATAGATTTGGCGGAAATAGCCCCGATACGCGGAGGGTACCAATTTTCTTGCAGTAGCCGAGTATAATAATCGGATGGCAAAATTTGAACTACGTGATATCACTAGAACTGTTCCACATCAAATAGTACAGCGTGCTTATGGGTATGTACTGCACAAAATACAAATTGTTCGCAAAGAACCAGGCCTCATAGCGGCCAAAGTAAGAGGAACTGAGTTGTACGATACGATAATCTCGCAAAATGATTACGGGGAGTATATCCAATCGTGTACATGTCCATATGGCGCTCCGTGCAAGCATACGGTGGCACTGGCGATGCAAATTACAACACAGAGTTATTTGCAAAGATTGATCGAGATGTCACCTGAGACTGTTTTTACTCACGGCAAGCAAGGCACTCTATTGTCCAATAGTTGGTTGAGTACCATCACCGACGAAATGAACAAGCTAGAAGGAGAAGTAAGATCAAAGCAATCAAGTAAGATAGAAAAACAGCTTTATTACGTCTTGGCAGAAAATGAAGCGATGGGCGAGAGATATTATGATCCCAAAAAGATTCAGTTGGCGATCGAGGTGGGTACGGCTGAGCGCAAGATTGGGCAGGAGGGATGGACATACAATGGCACACGCAGTCCTCGCGCGTTGTTTAATTCCAAAAGTAAATATTTTACCGAAATTGATAAAAAAATACTTGCCATACTCTCGAGTCTCATTCATGGTGGCTACTCGGCACTATCCTGGCAAAGTGTGGGGATTGATGAATTTGCGATTACTGAGCTACTTAAGTATTTGCAAGAGTGTTCACTGGTTTTTTGGCAAATGGGTAAAATAGGGAGAAGTGAGCAGAGAGTACCCATAAAGTTGGCAATGCCTACGACGCTGGCTCTTGAGCTGAGCGAGAATGAAAATGGTTGGAAACTAATACCCAAAACTAGTGAGCCAATCAGGATAAAGACTGTTTTTGACTATGAGCCACTGGTCGTTTTGAGTGAAGCAAATGAAATTATTCCGGTGACAAATAGGATACCTTCCAATTTACTCCGCACGATCCTTATGCAAAATACGATTCCAACTAGCCTAGCCAATGATCCCAGAATGCTTGAAACTTTGCTCAAAATGCAAAAGTACATCCCGATAATTTTACCTCCGGAGTTACTTGCCAAGATACAAATAGGGACCCCTACCCCACAACTGTTATTGTCTGCCGTCACCAAATCGAGCTGGCACCCAACGGTCAAAGTAACTTACGCAAAGCAAAGCATTGACCCTAGTTTGGATACCTCCCAATATGTTGCGGGAGAAGGTGGAAGTATTTGGGAACGAGATAGAGACGTCGAGCAAGGATTTGTGCAGGATTTTTTGTCCAAGTATCCACAGGAGATAATTGATTGGGAAGAGATCAATAGACTGGTGGTAGAGTTGCCAAGCGAGTGGGAAATCCTCATTGAAAAAGAGGAAATAACCAAAGTAGGGCGTGAAGCGATGGAAGCCAAGTTTGAGAATGCAAGTGGCATTAACTGGCTAGATATTACAGGAGAGATAAAGATCGATGAGGAGAAGTATAGCTTGGCGGAGATGATCTTGGCTGGAGCTGGGAGTGAGCGCATTGTAACTTTGCGAGGCAAAAGTCATTTGATAGATGAGTCGCTATTTAAGCAGTTTCAAAAACTGTCGACTTTAGCGGATAAAAGTGGGGTAATTAAGCTAAATCGTACCCAAATCGGAATAGTGGATGATCTAGAGATGCTTGACGTGAGCAAGTTACATAGCTCTTGGCAAAAGACGCTTAAAGCGGTCAGAGAATTTGACGGGATTAAGAAGCTGCCCAAAATAAAAGGAGTCGTCGCCAAGTTGCGCCCATACCAAGTACATGGTGTGTCATTTCTCAATTATCTGCGTGAGCTCGACTTTGGCGGGATACTGGCTGATGACATGGGACTAGGTAAGACAGTACAAGCGATCGCGATGCTTACAAAATATAAAGCCGAAAACGGGAAAATGAAAGTTTTGATAGTCTCGCCAACTAGCGTGGTGGCTAACTGGGAGAGCGAGCTAAAGAAATTTACACCCCAGATGAAAATCAGTACTTACGTGGGAACTCCGCGAATTTTGCCAAAGAAAAATCTAGAAATAGTGCTCTCTAGCTACGCAATAATCAGGCGTGACGTGGATACTCTCAAAACAATAAAGTGGGATTACCTAATCCTGGACGAGGCGCAATACACCAAAAATTTTGTGAGTCAAACTGCCAGAGCGGCAAGAGCTATTCACGCCAAACATAGACTCTGTCTGACGGGGACACCGATTGAAAATAACTTGAGCGAGCTATACTCGCAACTAGAATTTTTGAACCCGGGGATGCTGGGGACAATCGAGGAATTCCGTAAAAATATTGCTATACCCGTGGAGAAGCGTCAAGATGCCCAAGTGAGTCTACATCTGCAAAAACTAATTAAGCCTTTTATTTTGCGCCGTACTAAAGATCAAGTATTGACGGAGCTACCTGCCAAAACTGAGCAAGTCATGACTCTTGAGATGGGAACTAAACAAAAAGAATTTTACGAGACACTGCGCCAATATTATCAAGCGCGTATCCTCAAACTAGTGGATGAGCAGGGAGTGGGACGGAGCCAATTCCAAATACTTGAGGCTCTCTTGCGCCTGAGACAAACCTGTTGTGATCCACGACTGGTGAAGCCAAGAGAACACGCAGGATCAGTGAAGCTAGACGAGATAGTGCGAGTGTGTGGCGAATTGATTAGTGAGGGTCACAAAGTGCTCTTGTTTAGCCAGTTTACTACGATGATAGCATTGATAGAAAAAGAGTTTAAGAAAAATAAGATTAAATTTCAAACTTTGACTGGTCAAACTAAAGTGACCGAAAGAACCAAGCTGATTGAAAATTTTCAGACCACAGACGAGCCACTGGTATTTTTGCTTTCGCTAAAGGCGGGCGGGATCGGGATCAATCTGACGGCGGCTGACTACGTGATCCACTATGACCCGTGGTGGAACCCGGCGGTGGAGACCCAGGCGACAGATAGGGCCCACCGCATCGGCCAGAAGAAGACTGTGACGGTTTACAAAATGGTGGTCAAGGATAGCATCGAAGAAAAAATATTGAGTCTACAACAAAAGAAAAAGGATTTGATCGACCGCGTGATCGTGGGTGGCAAAGTGGGGAAGGAGTTGTCGCTGGCGGACTTAGAGTACTTGCTGGGGTAAAAGATTTTGAAGTCTATTAGTAATCACCAAGTATTTTAAGGAGATGTGTGGATAGTGCAGCGAATTCATCTTTTGATTTAGCAAGGTTTTCTTTGGTGCCAATGTGGATTTCTTCTACTAGTTTGGGGTCAAGGTCAAAAATGGCAACGCCAAATTCCTGACATCTGGCTGGAATAGTTCCATAGTCTTGGATAATAGCAAGAGGAGCTGCCCAACTTTTTTCTACTAGACCATTACGACAGTGTTTTTCGGATAAATATTTTTTTACCTTGGTAGGAATTTCTTCCATCCAATGCCGATGATCGTGGATAGGTTGTTTACCATAGACATTGTAAGAATTGACTATGTAACCAACAAATAATCCATCTCCAGATAATACAAATTTGTTCTCGGTGTTGCCAGCGAGTGCCTTACCAGATATTTGCCAATTCTTCTTCCATTCTTCAAACACGGTACCAAGATTTTCTATTCCCTGAACACTGAAGGCGTCTGGCATCATGGGTACGACAAAGTAATCAGATCCAAGAAAAATAATTCTGTTGAGTAGTGAGAGGCTGGGCGATGTATCGATGACAAAAATATCAATTTCGTCATGCAGACCACGTTCGCGCAGGAAACGATCAATGCCGCTGGTCTGGAAATAACCAATTTGTTGTCCAGAGGCAGCGGAACCGTAAGCAGTCGCAAGCATATTTTCATAGAGAGTAAGGTTGACATTACCCTTGAGGAGAGTTAGATTGCCGTCACTACGCTCGATCGGAATAGATTTGACTGATAAGTCGATATCGCTACCACCTTGAATGATTCCTTTGAGCACGTCATAAATATCTCTTTCTGAAGTGGAAAAAAGGGTTTTTTCATAATTATTATCACCGAGGGCGAGACGAGAGAGATTGCACTGAGGATCAAGATCCACTAGCATGGTTTTATAGCCGGCTTTGGCGAAGGAGACTGCACAGTTGTAAGCTAGAGTAGTCTTGCCTACTCCTCCCTTGTTGTTGGCGAAGAGAAGTTTTTTCGATCTGGGAAACTTCATAGCTATATGATAGCAGATTTTTTGTGAATCTATAACTGACAGTGTTGTCTAATCGAAGATGATACCGATACGCCAAAACCCATTTCGGTATCATTATTCGATTATTTTAGACTGACCAAGAGGAGTGGTGCAGCGTGCGCGAGTGCCTGATATAGGGCAGTGGTAGAGATCACGTCGCGGGCGACATAGTCGACAATTTCTTGGTATTTGTTCTGACGGTAAAGTTGGCTGACATAGAGGCCAGAGACACCGTGACTCTTGGGATCATCGATCCCCAAAGCCTCACAGATAGCGCTGAGTTTGTACTGACTATTGTTGGGACGCAATAATTTGGCTAAATCTAAATGACGGGTAGATTCGAGACCTTTGGCAATGGTTACTTTGTGGACTAAAGAGCGAAATAAGAGGAAGGGATAGTCAAAGCCTTTCCCGTTGTAGCTGACGTACTGCTGATATTTGGCGATGGTCGCCCAGACATTGGTGAGGAGCTCTCTTTCATCCGTACAAGTAGTATAGGAAAGTGGTTTTCTTGGTAGATTTGATGACGGCAAAAGTATGGGTAAGAAGTTGTCCTGGCTGCAAGTTTATTTGAGTCATGAGACTATTTTATCCCAATCGTAGAGTTTGGCTAGTTTTGGGGTGATTTTGCGAGAGTCGTAGCGAGCGACAGCTTGCGCGAGGGAGAGACTACTGTACTTTTGATATTTTGCAGGTGAGGTGAGGAGAGAGCGAATCGTTTTAACCATTTTATCCACATCCTCTACCTCGCATGTGAGGCCTGCATTCCCCAATACTTCGGGGATGGCACCGGAACCCACGGCGAGGATGGGAAGACCAGTCGCCATGGCCTCGACTAGTGCCATACCATATTGTTCTTCCCAGGTAGCTGAGGAGTGAGACGGAAGGAAAAAGAGGTCAGCTGATTGATAGACTTTGTGAATATCCGAATATGGGACTGAGCGGATCTTGATATTAGAACCCCGGGGGTTGTAAGTGCCCCGCCCTACGACGAGGAAATCATACTGAGGAAGCTGTGCCGCCACTTGCGTGATAGTGTCCATCCCCTTTTCTTTTTCTAACCTAGCTACGATCAGAACTACACATCTCTTACCCTGCCTGCGCAGGCAGGCCTTCAGGGCCTGGCCCTGCAGGTCTTTGGACTCGAATCTATTGAGATCGACGCCGTAGGGGATGACTATGATCTTGACTGGATCGACACCCTCGGCTACTAGAGCCTCTTTGGCGCGAACTGTGGGGACATGAAAGATATCGACGTAGTGGTAGGCCTCGCTTTTCCAGGCCCGTAGACGAGCAAATTTTTCATTTGCATGAGGGATGGTCTCCCAGCAGGTACAAACGAGCTTGGTTACTTTCCTCTGCTTGCGCAACTGGACTGCTTGGTGGGTATAGGGTGTATATGTCTCGGCAGTATGTAAAGTGATATCATGATTTAAATCATTATATCGTTTTTGTATTAGTGGGGAGAGGCCGAGGAGCCACTGTTCACCACCAAAAAGACGATTCATGATCTGGCGACGGTACGGGAAGGCGGGTAGGTCGGTGGGCGACCACAATGGGTGAGATGGGAGTGGGATGGGCGTGAGTGGGTGATGGCTGGTAATTACCTGGATATCGAATTTTTCTTTGAGCCCCACGTAGTTCTGCAATTCAAATGCGTTGGCGTGGTTCGCTCGGAGGAGGAAAATCATACGTTGCTAATTTTCATTCTAATATTCAACAATATCCTCTCGATTTTGTAAATTATTATAATAGGAATAGACACGATAGGAGAAAAGTGTTTTTTTACATAATATTCTCTTGAATTAAACCAGGCTTTGTGTGCAATATGATATTTATTATTACTACTTGCGCCACCAATATGATAAATTGTTGAGTGTGGACAATACACAATTGATAAGCTAAGTTTTTTTGCCCTGATACATATATAGACATCTTCTAGATACATAAATATATTTTTATCAAAACCACCTAATTTAATAAAACTTTTTTTGTCAATAAGAAAATATGCACCACCTACCCCATCAACTTTAGTATCTTTTTTAATGCTTTTTTGATTTAAATAAAAGTTGCCTGATTTACGAAATAATTTACCCAAATTACTATACTCAAATAACATAGTGTTGATTGTTGGTTCGTTAAATATCGTACGATGAATGTTCTTTGTATTGATCTGCAAACATTTTCCACCACAAATATTTGCGTTGTTTTTTTTAGCGTGATCTAGAAGTGTTGATATACTAGTTTTAATCATTTTTGTATCTGGATTTAGAAAAATAATATTTTGATATTTCGTGATAGAAGCCCCATAATTGTAGCTACAACCAAAACCAAGATTTTTTTTTCTATATTTCGTTACTAAACTATATTTTTTGTTATTAAAAGTGTATTTACTCAATATTTCTTTTAGCTTCTTTACGTCAGGAGAATTATTGTCGACAATTATTATTTCCAGTTTATCTATTCCAGTTTGCATATCTATTGTATTGAGTAGCGGAATTATTTTTTCAGATGAATTATATGTAACTGTTACTATGCTTATTGACATACTATTTTATTAATGTCTTAATTAAAATTAATGCCCAAGTATAAATTTTTGTTCTCATTAGTAGCATTTTTTATATTATTTTTTTCATTTGTAACTAAGGTTCGGGCTAATTATACATTTATTGATGATTTTGGGGGAACTTATCGTTCGGAGTGGTCAACTATCGCTAATCACCTTACTCCCCAAGTATTTAATAACTCTCTACTGTTCGATGTTTCTACTGCTTCAACAACTTTTCCATATATTTCTCATACTTCTAATGACCCAATTAAATCCCTTAGTTTTGATTTTCAATATGTTATTGATGGGTCAGATTATGGATCTGGAGTAGTTGTAACAGAAAGCGTCAGTAATTTAGAGGGTGATCCAGCCGTAGATTCTAACGATTATATTTTCGCAGTATATGTTATGAATGATGGAAAGTTCTATCTATTTTCACCACTATGTCAATTTGCCGCTGATTGTGGATATATAAGCAATGCTTATATATTTTACTCACTTGAACCTGGAATAATTTATAATTTGAGGCTAGAATTTTCCAATAATTCATTAGATGTATATGTTGATAGTTTTTTAATCAAATCTTTTCAAATGAGTGGCTATCGTGCGAATGGAATATATTTCGGAAATACGAAAGTAACAGACACACCAAAATATTGGCAAAACTTTTTGATTGATAACGTAAATATTCTATATTCCGATTACTCAATTAGTGAGTCTTCTTTCCCCTACTTCTCTCAAAAAGATCCTGTGTGGGGGAAGCATGAATACGATAGTGCGAGTGAGTGGGCGGGAGTAGATAAAAGTGGAATCAACCGGTGGGGGTGTGCACTGACCTCGGTTGCCATGATGCTAGAAAAATTTGAAGTTAAGGCACTAGATG
>Ga0100398_1003405_pt1 | contig 13023 bp, 14 predicted proteins | sample CryGeymeta201522_FD_81568 | JGI IMG/M metagenome (GOLD analysis project Ga0100398, IMG submission 81568) | Groundwater microbial communities from Crystal Geyser aquifers in Utah, USA - Crystal Geyser metaG 2015-22 | ecosystem: Environmental > Aquatic > Deep subsurface > Groundwater | place: USA... | reverse complement strand
GGGGGGGCCGGAGGGGCTTGGGGGGGGGCCGGCGGGTGCCGGGGGCATTGATGGCGCACGGCATCAAGGCCGGGGCCCACGCTGATCGTGCGAGAGCCGTCGCCGTTCCGGGGCCTCGTGACGCGCATCCGGATCGGCAACATCATCCTGCTGGTCTTGAACCTGCCGCTGATCGGGCTGTGGGTGTGGGTGTGGGTGCTGCCGGTGAAGTCTCCCTGTCTCTGGCCCGCGATCGTGGCCTTCGATGGCACCGTGGGCGGTATGGGCGCAGAGCGCGGCATCGGCCTGCAGGCGCGGCCAAGCCCCGGCAAGACCGGAACCGGCCCCCGACACGCGGGGCCGGTTTTCCCTTGGCGTCAGGCCCCGGACAGCCGTCTTGGGTCGCCGTCGAGCCAGCTTTCCAGGTTCTCGACAGTCTGGGTGTAGAAGGTGCGGAAGGTTTCCACCACGCAATAGCCCAGATGCGGCGTCAGCAGGGCATTGGGCAGCGTCCGCAAGGCATGGTCGGCAGGCAGCGGTTCAGGATCGAACACGTCGATGCCCGCCCCCGCGATCCGGCCGTGCCGCAGCACGTCGAGCAGGGCGTCTGCATCCACCAGCGGCCCGCGCGCGGTGTTGATCAACAGCGCCTCAGGCTTCATCAGCGCCAGATCCGTCGCCGCGACGATGCCTCGGGTCGTCGGTCCGAGCACGAGATGGAGCGACACGATATCGGCGGTGCGAAACAGCGTGTCCTTGTCGACAGGCTCTGCCCCACCGTCCCGGGCCCGTTCGGGTGTCAGGTTCGGACTCCACGCGATGACATGCATCCCGAAGGCCCGCGCCACCAGAGCCATCCGCGCGCCGAGGCGGCCAAGGCCAACAAGCCCCAGGGTCCGCCCGTGAAGCGCCCCGCCAAGGCGGGTCTGCCATGCGCCCGCCTGCATCGCGGCACTTTCCTGCGGGATATGGCGGATCAGGCCGAGGATCAGGCCCCACGCCAGTTCGACCGTCGCGAAGGCGCCGTTGCCACTGCCCTCGGTCGTCATCACGGCGATGCCGAGATCGACGGCGGCCCCGGTGTCGAGGGTGCGATGCGTGCGCCCGGTGATCGCCAGCGCCTTGAGGTTGGGCAGATCGCGCAGCACCTCCGCCGGGAAGGCGGAGCGTTCGCGCAGCAGGCAGAGCGCATCGTAGGGCGCAAGCTCCCGCACCATGCGGCCAGGCGCGATGGGGTCGGTCAGGAAGGTCACCTCGGCCCGCGCCGACAGCCGCGACCAGTCGGCAAGGCGATGGGCCACGCCCATATAGTCGTCCATCACGGCGATGCGCACGGGGCGGTCGGCGGGAAGCGGTCGGAAACGGGTCATGGGGGCTGGTCCCTCCTTTTCGGCGCGTCTGGTGACGTGCGATCAGCCGCACGGTTCACAAAACATTGGGGATGATGATGACGATGCGCACAAGGTGAATCGCGATGGTCACGACCACGTTCCGCCGTCGGACGAGATCGACCAGCCGCGCGAATTCGTCAAGGCGGGCGCGGCCAGGGCCGACCGAGACCGCAACCGGGACATCGGACCGGCACCGAGCCAGACCTCGCCTCTGGTCCGGACGCGGCGGTCCGGGACCGTCTCGTGACGCTTGACCTCAAGATCATGTTCATGCTGTGCGGGGCGGCGTTGCCGTCGATGCGCACGCAGCGCTTCGGCGCGATCATCAACATCTCGTCGAAGGCGGCGTTCTCCATGCGGCCGAGGCGGGCGTTCCGGCAGAGGTTGCCGCTGCGGAAGGCGGCCGGCGGGGAGGACCGGATTGCGCGACAGCCGGCACGCGCCACAGGGCCATGCGGCGGCTATATCGGCAGGGTGCAGGAGCGCCTGAACTTACCCCAGGACGCGGCCGCCTTCGACGGCTGGCGGTGGCGAAAGCAGCCCCGTTGTGGCATCGCCGCCAGTCACGGCGGCAGCAAGCAGGCCAGTGCCGCGATGCACGACGCGGCGTTCGGCCATGGCCTTCACAGGGCGATGGCCTGCGATTTCATCATCGCCGCCAATGGCGCGCGCGAAGATGTCGATGGGTGTCCCGGACCGCGGCCGCGTCCCGCAGGGCGGGGGATGCATTTCCTGCCCTGCCGCAGCGGGGCTGTCGCGCACGCGACGGAGTCGATCCATGCGGGTCGCGCGGTCGAAAGCGCCGAGGCGCTGTCCATCGGGCTGGTGGATCGCACGGTGATACTGGACGATCTGATCGGGACCGCCAGCGTCCGGGCCATCGCACTGACCCAAGGCGCGCCCGCCGCCGTTGCGCTGACCCGGAAAATCCTCGACAAGACCTTCGACGGATCGGACGAGGCGGTCTTCGCCCCTGGCCACCAGGCGCAAGCCGTCTGCCTGACACCGCCGGAGCATCCCGCCGCCATCGTCCATCGCGGCGTTTCCCGACAAGAGCGACCGCAGGGACTGAAGGCCGCGCCGCGATGTCGGACCGGCGTGCCGGGTCGGGTCCCGCCCGTGCGGAGGGTTGAAGTCGCGCGACCGACGGACGCGGACGCGCCGCCGGGGTTTCAAGGATCGTCCGGCGCGCGGGACAGGGCGAGTTGCGTCAGGATCGGGCCGATCAGTTCGAAGACGATGGTGCTGGCGATGGTGATGGCGATGATCTGATCGCCGTATGCGGGAAATCGACCGGCCGCGACCAGCGCCATGCCGATGGCAACCCCGGCCTGGGGTGTCAGGGCGATGCCCATCAGCATGCCTTCACGCGCGCCCATGGATGCGACCCGGGCGCCGAGCCATCCCCCCAGCACCCGCGCGGCCAGTCGCGCGACCAGGTAGGCCACCCCGACAAGCCCGAAATCGCCCACCAGACCCAGGTCCAGAAGGCTGCCGGCCATGATGAAGAACAACAGCACGAAGGGCCATTCGATCCGCTCGATCTCGTGGAACGGATAGCTGTGATGCCGCGCGAGGTTCACCACCGTGGCGCCCGCGACCATTCCGGCAAGCAGGTAGGACACCCCCAGATACAACGCGAGACCGGCGCAGATCAGCACGACGCCCAACGCCTCCAGCAGCGACGGCTCGCCCCGCTTCAGGCGGCCGGTCAGGAGCGCGGCGGGCAATCCCACGGCAAGGCCCAGGGCAAGGCCGCCGCCCACCTCCCACAACCCGATGCGGATCGCGTCGGCAGTCCCCCCGCCGCCCGCGACCAGGTCCGCGATGGTCAGAAGGATGCTGAACATCAGCAGGCCCCACGCGTCATCAATTGCAACGACGCCCAGAAGGTTGCCCGCAAAGCGTCCCTTCCTGCGCCCGGATTGACGCACGACGTCGCGGGTGGCGGCGGGGTCCGTCGCGCCCGAGATGCCCGCCAGCGCAAGCGCCACCACCACAGGCGCGCCCGCCCAGACCAGCGCCGCCACGACCGTGACGGCGGAGACCGCCACCACCGCGATGGAGATCGACAGGATGTCGCGCCCATGGCCCGCGAGGCTGCGCCGCTCCAGCGACCCGCCCAGAAGGAACGCCACCATGGTCAGGGCGACGGCGGCGAAAGCCTCGTTCCCGTCCGCCAGGGCGTCCGGCAGGACATCCAACCCCGGCGGGCCGAGCACCGCCCCCAACAGGATCAGAAGCGTCACCCGCGGCACATGGACGATGCGACCGACGGTATCGAGCACCAGCGCGCCCAGAAAAAGCGCGCCGACAGCGATCATCAGGATCGCAGGTTCCATCGCGGCGATGCTCAGGGCCGGGTGTAGGCGGTGATGTCGACTTCCACCGCCGCCCCCAGATCCGCCAGCGAATCATAGAGCAATTGCAGGGCGTAATGCGGGTTATGGGCGAAGGCTCCGCCGTCCTGGCGCACGTATTGGTAGTTGTAGGCCGCCCGCAACAGTCGCGGCGACCACGACTGGTAGCGGTTTGGGAACGCGGCCTCGCCCTCGGACAGGGCTCCGTCGCCATTGGTGTCGTTGAAGAAATAGGGATAGACATCGGGGGCATAGATCACCGGCATGCCGATGACCTCGGCGGCATAGAGCGCAATGGCCTCGTCCAGCCGTGCGTGGAGTGTCGCGATCGGATCGGCGATCCCTTCGGTCACATCGCCGTCGCCGTCGAAATCCGCGGGCGAGGTGCGGATATCGGTAAAGCTTTCCGCGCCCTCGTGGCAGCCGATGCAGCTGCTCAACTCGACCTGAAGGCCATGGGGCGCGTGGCAGGAACTGCATGTGTTGAGGTCGGGGAAATGGGTGAACGGACCGGCATAGGCCCGGTCCGGGTATTCGTAACCGCCATGGGCAGCGCTGCCTGCTTGCGTGGCTGCGGCCATGGCGTAGTGCGAATTCACGAAACCCAGATCCGGCGAGACGTCATCGGCCGCGAGACCCCCGATCGCGGCTTCCACCGCGCCCGTGGACGCGCGGCCCTGGTGGCAGACCGAGCAGGTGGCCGACCCAGCCGCGACGTCCAGATGCACGCCCGAGGGGAACGGCACGGACGTCAGGGCGGCGGAGGCCGCGCTGTGGCATGACGCGCAACCGATGACCGACCCCGTGGGCACCGCGTTCGCGATGGCGCCAACGGTCTGCATCGGGCTGCCCAGATACTCCAGCAATCCGACCGAGGAATGGCAGACCGCGCAAGCTCCGGGCACCCCGCCCTCCTCTTCGTTCCAGTGGGTGAAGGCCTCGGATGTGCGGTCCGCATGGGGCGAGGCCAGCCAAGCCTCGGTGATCTCGGTCAGCGACGGACCAGCAGCATCCTGCGCCGAGGCGAGGGAGGGTATCAGGAGAACCAGTGCAGCCAGCACGCGAATGATCATCGGTCTACCTCAAGGTCAATGCGGAGTTGGTTGGTCCAGTTCACCACGCATGACCCGGCCTCGCATTGATACGGATCAATGCAGTTGTTCGATGACTGGGCGAGGATGACGGCAATGACCGCTCCGTCGCCCCTTGCCGCACCATTCCCTGACCGCCCGATGGCTGCCCCGGCCGGATCGGTGGCGCTTCTTGGTGCCGGTTTTCCGGACCTGCGCATCCGGGCGGAGGCCGAGACCGGCGCAATCGTCGCCGTCGGTCAAGTGGTGTTCCGCGATGCGCGGCATCCGTCGATTGCCTTCGTCTCACCGATCCACGGGCGCGTCGCGGCCATCGAACATGGCCCGCGCCGGGTGTTGTCGGCCTTCATCATCGAGCCGGTTGCGGGGCAGCAGGTCGCCGCGCCGGTGCGGTCGGGCGACAGTGTCCGCGCGCAAATGCTGGATCGCGGATTGTGGCCCGCGCTGGTGGCCCGGCCCTTTGGCGGACCGCCCGACCCCGAGGCCTCGCCCGACGCCATCGTGGTGCTTGCCGCGCCGACGAGTCCCACCGCGCCCGACCCCGCCACGGTGCTGGCCAAGGTGCTGGCCGATCGAGCGGATGACTTCGATGTGGGGCTGATCGCCCTGACCGAATTGACCGAGGGGCCGGTGCACCTGTGCGTCGGCAAGCAATGGCCGCGCGCGGTGCAGGATCATCCCCGTCTGCGGGTCCATCGGCGTCGCTTCGGTCGCCGCTGGCAGGCAAAGGCGGCACAGGTGGCCCGGGCCGTGGGGCGCGGCGGCGCATCCGGCAGGGTCTGGACCATCGGTTACCAGGATGTCGCGGCCCTGGGCCACCTGTTGCGCACGGGCGCCTGCGATCCGCTCAGGACCATCGCCGTGAGCCGGCCGGGAGGGGCGCAGCCCGAGACGCTTAGGGTGCCGCTTGGCAGCAGCCTCGGCCCGCTGTTCGGGCCGGTCACCGGCAGCCCGGCCCGGTTGCGCAGCACGACCGGCCCCTCCAGCGAGCGGCGGTGGTCTCTCTTCCTCGGACGCCATGACGTGGAAGCCAGCCTTGTGCCCGATCTCGGCCCCCCCCCGACGGGCGCGCCCCTGCGCCCGCTGATCCCGTTCAACGCCCTGGACCGGCCCCTGCCCTTCGGCGTGCCGACGGTGCCGCTGATGCGGGCACTGACCACGGGAGACCGCGACGCCTGCGCCCGGCTGGGATGCCTGAGCCTGCTGCCCGAGGATGTCGCGCATCTGACCGACCTGTGTGCCAGCGGCACGGATTACGGACGCCGCCTTGCAGAGATACTTGGCCAGTTGCGCAAGGACTTGTCGACATGACCCTTGCGCAAGTGATCCGGAGAAATGGCGTCCTGTTCGTCGCCACCACCCAGGGGATTGCGGCCCTGCCACCGCTTGCGGTCCTGCTGCTGGACGGCGGGACCACCGTGTCGGTCGTGCTGGCGGCAGCCCTTGTGGTGGCGCTTGGGTGGGACTACCTTTTCGCCGCCCTTCGCCACCGCACGATCATCCCCACGGGCCTGACCACGGCAGTGATCTTCACCCTGTTCGCGCCGGCGGACATGCCGCTCTGGCATCTGGTTGTCGTGGTCTCGCTTGGCTGCGTGATCGGAGAACTGGTCTTCGGCGGGCGCGGCTTCGCCTTCCTGTCGCCCGCCACGGTTGCACTGGCGCTTCTGCTGCTGTCCTTGCCGGATGCCACTTTGCGCGCGCCGAGCGCGGCAATGGCGCTGGCTTGCCTGCCCGGCGCTGCCCTGCTGCTGGGAACTGGCCTGCTGAGCCTGCGGGTGGCGGCGGGCTTCGCGCTGGCGCTTGGGGTCGCGGTCGGCGTTACCGACGCGGCGGGTGCCGTGCCGGTGCTGATCGCGTGCAGTGCCGCGCTGGTGTTTCTGGTTTGCGACCCGACCACCGGGGCCGTCACGCCGCTCGGCCGGATCGCGCATGGGGTTCTGGCGGGCGGACTGGTCTGGGTCTTCTCCCTTGGCGCGCCGGGCACGCCGGGCGCGCCGGGGCCGGATGCGCTGGTCTTCGCGGCGCTGCTCGGCAGCCTTTTCGCGCCACTCCTCGACCACATTGCGATCACGATCGCTGCGCGGCGCAGGCGGCCCCGCCATGGTTGATCCACGCGCCCATCGCCCCGGGCTGCTGGCGCGGGACAATGACGATCCGGTCAAGATCGTGGCCGTCGCGGGCCTTGTGGCGTTGTGCAGCGCGCTGGCCGTCACCGCCGCCGCGATCCTGCTGGAGCCGCGCCAGGCCGCCCATCTGGAGGCCGAACAGGCCGCCCGCATGGCCGCGATGCTGGAAACCCTGCCTGCCATGGCCGAGGTTTTGGCCGAAAGCGGCGCGGACAGCCTGACCACCCGTCTGGTGGACCTTGCGACCGGAGCCTTCGTCGACGGCGCGGACCCGGCGGATTACGATGCCGAAGCCGCCGCCGCCGACCCCGCCAGCGCCGTGACGATCCCTGCCGAGCTGGACATCGCGGGCCTGCGCCAGCGCGCGCCCCACGCGGTGGTCCACATTCTCGAACAGGACGGCGAGGTCGCGCTGGTGATCCTGCCGGTTTCCGGCACAGGCTACCAATCCCGGATCGAGGCGCTGCTGGCGCTGGAGGCCGACCTGCGCACAGTCGCCGCGCTGACCATAACCGCGCAGGCCGATACCGCAGGCCTTGGCGCACGGATCGAGGAACCCGCGTGGCAAGCGCTCTGGCCCGGGCGGGTGGTGTCGGACGAGACCGGCGCCATCGTGATCTCGGTCGTGCGGGGTGCGGCCAGCACGCCTTACGAGGTGGACGGCATCTCGGGCGCGACGCGCACCGGCAATGGCATCACCAACATGCTGCGCTACTGGCTTGGGGATCACGGCTATGGCCCGTTCCTCGCCCGCCTGCGCGACGGAGGGCTTTGAGATGCGCAGCGCGGTCTCCCGGATCATCACCCCGCTGATCGACCAGAACCCGATCAGCCGCCAGATCCTTGGCGTCTGCTCGGCGCTGGCGGTCACCACGGCGCTTGATACCGCGCTGCTGATGTCGGCCGCGCTCACCATCGTGCTGTGCCTGTCATCCGCCCTCATCAGCCTGCTGCGCCACCACATCCCCCACGTCATCCGCCTGATCGTGCAGATCACCATCATCGCGTCGCTCGTCATCGTGATCGACGAGATCCTGCGCGCCTTCTTCTTCGAGTTGAGCCGCGCCCTGTCGGTGTTCGTCGGCCTGATCGTGACCAATTGCCTGGTGCTGGGACGGGCGGAAGCCTTCGCGATGCGCAATCCGGTCGGGCCATCGGTGCTTGACGCGCTGGGGAATGGGCTTGGCTACAGCCTGATCCTGATCCTCGTGGGATCCATCCGCGAACTTCTGGGTCAAGGCAGCCTGCTGGGGTTCACGGTCTTCCAGACGCAAACCGATGGCGGCTGGTTCCAGCCCCTCGGCCTGATGCAACTGGCCCCGGCGGCGTTCTTCATCATCGGGCTGCTGGTCTGGGCCATCCGTGCCATCCGCGTGGACCAGGTGGAGCCATCCGGGCAAGCGGCGACCCCCGGCGGAGGTCTGCGATGACCGACCTGCTGATCGCGTCCATTTTCCAGGAAAACCTTGCTCTGGCCTATTTCCTCGGCATCTGCACCTTCCTTGCGGTGTCGCAGCGGGTGGCGACGGCGGTGGGCCTGGGGCTGGCCATCATCGCGGTGCAGACGATCACGGTTCCGGTCAACGCGTTGATCCTGAACGGCGTGCTGATCGACGGCGCCTGGCGGTGGGCGGGCCTGCCCGACGTGGACCTCTCGCACCTGCGCCTGGTCGCCTTCATCGGCGTGATCGCTGCCATCGTCCAGGTCCTCGAAATGTCGCTGGACCGGTTCTTTCCGCGGCTGCACGCGGCGCTCGGCAGCTTCCTTCCGCTGATCACGGTGAACTGCGCCGTCCTCGGCGGCAGCCTGTTCATGGCGGAGCGGCAATACACGGTGCCAGAGGCGGCGGTCTATGGCTTCGGCAGCGGCGTCGGGTGGGCGCTGGCGATCATCGCCTTCGCCGCCATCCGCGAACGCCTGCGCTATTCCGATATGCCCGACGGCGTGCGCGGACTGGCCAGCGCGTTTCTTGTGACCGGCCTGATGTCGCTTGGCTTCATGGCCTTCGCACGGGTGCCGCTATGATCGGGGCCGTGCTCAGCATCCTTGTCCTCGTGGCCCTGACCCTTGCCCTGACAGGAATCGTCATCCTCGCCCGCCGGGTGATGATGCCGGCCCTTCCCGCCATCCTGACGGTGAACGACACCAACCGGATCCGGACGGAAACCGGGCGCAAGCTGCTGGGCGCGCTGAACGACAATGGTATCCTTGTCCCGTCGGCCTGCGCGGGGGCGGGAACCTGCGGCCTTTGCCGGGTGCAGATCCTCGGCGATGGGCCGCAACCCCTGCCGGTCGAGGCTGCACGCCTGTCGCCTGCCGAGCTGCGCGCGGGCCTGCATCTGGCCTGTCAGGTCACGCTGCGCGGGGATATGTCGGTTCATGTCCCGGACGATCTGCTGGCGGCGGAAGCCTTCGAGACCCGCGTGGCAGGGACCACCACCTTGACCCCGCTGATCCGCGAGGTCGTTCTCGACCTGCCCGCCGACAAGGCCGAGCATCTCTTCGCGGGCGCCTTCATCCAGATCACCGCCCCACCCTTCGCGCTGGACTACAAGGACATCTCCATTCCCGATCGCTTCGACGCGGTCTGGGCACCGCTGCGCACATTGTCGCTGCGCACGAGCGCGCCGGTAACGCGGGCCTATTCCATCGCAAATCGTCCGCAGGATACGCTTGATGGCCGCGTCGTCCTCAACATCCGCTTGGCCCTACCGCCGCCGCGCCTGCCCACGGCTCCGCCGGGGATCGTGTCGTCATGGCTGTTCTCGCTCAAGCCCGGAGATGCGGTCTCGGTCGCGGGTCCGTTCGGAACCTTCAAGGTGCAGGACACCGATCGGGACATGGTGTTTCTGGGGGGTGGCGTGGGCATGGCCCCCCTGCGCGCGATGATCTTCGACCTGCTGGAGCGGCGCGGGACAGACCGCAAGGTGAGCTTCTGGTATGGCGCGCGCAGCGCGGCGGACCTGTTCTATGCCGATGAATTCGAGGCCCTCGCTGCGGCCCACGACAATTTCGAATGGACCGTGGCGCTGTCCGACCCGGACCCGGACGACCACTGGCAGGGCGCCACCGGCTTCATTCATCGCGTCGTGTGGGAGCGGTATCTGCGCGACCACCCCGCCCCGCAGGACTGCGAATACTATCTCTGCGGCCCGCCGATGATGATCGCGGCGGTGCTTTCCATGCTCGACACGTTGGGCGTGGAGCCGTCGCAGATCTTCCTTGACGATTTCGGAGTGTAGACGATGGGTTTGACGCGCCGCGACATGATGCTGGGGGCCTGTGCCGCCACTTTGCTGCCCGGGCATGCGCGGGCCACGGGGGGCACGGGGACCACGGGGGGCGCGGCGGGCACAGGGGGCACGGCGGGCACAGGGGGCACGGCGGGCACAGGCGGCACGGCGGGCACAGGCGGCACGGCGGGCGCGCGTGGGCTTGAAGGGCCGGCCTTCGGAGGGTCCTGGCGTATGGTGACCGGCCAGGCCGATCCTGTCCATGCCGCGTCGCTGATCGTCGCGCGCGCCGCCGGGATCGACGCCGCCCTGTCGCCCTATGATGCCGCCTCGGCCCTCATGCGGTTCAACGCAGCCGCCCCCGGCGAGACGGTGGAAGTCCCCGATATCTTCGCCGAGATCTTCGTCGCAGCCGAGCGGATGGCGCGCGCCAGCGGCGGAGCCTTCGATCCCACCACCGGGCCGCTGACCCATCGCTACGGTTTCGGCCCGATCACCGGGGGCACCGGGCGGATGCAGGACATCATCCTGACCGGATCCCGGCTGCGCAGATCCGCGCCGGAGGTGACGCTGGACCTGTGCGGGATCGCCAAGGGCCATGCGCTGGACCTGATGCTGGCGGATCTGGCAGACGCGGGCGCACGCGATGTGCTGCTGGAACTGGGCGGAGAGGTTCGCGCCATCGGCCGTCATCCGTCCGGGCGGGACTGGCAGGTCGCCATCGAGGACCCCCTGTCGCCGGGACTTCAGGCGCGCCACATCGTTGCGCCCGGCGGGCGGGCGCTGGCCACCTCCGGCCACCGGGCGCAGGGCCTTGTGGGCGCGACCGGGATCAGCCACGTCATGGATCCGCACAGCAGACGTCCCGCGACGGGATACGCCGCTTCCGTCTCCGTTCTGGCGGACACCGGCATGGCGGCGGATGCATGGGCCACGGCCCTTCTGGCGATGGGACCGGGCGGGCCGGACTTCGCCCGCAGTCGAGGATTGTCTGCCCTGTTCATTCCCGGGCTGTCGCCGGACGCGGCCAGCATCATGACCGGCAGCTTTGCCGAGCATGTGCTGGCATGACAACCAACCTCTGCAAGGAGACACTGCATTGACCACGTTCCTCTTGGGCTTCGGCATCATCGGCCTTGCCATTCTGGGGTTGGCGATCGGCGTGATCGCGGGTCGCGCACCGATCAAGGGCTCCTGCGGGGGGCTGTCGTGCGGGACGCCGGGCGGTTGCGTCGCCTGCCCCCGGTCCCGATCCCGAAAGGACACGGCATGAGCGCCCTTCGACATGTCGCCGACCACATGGCGCGCGAAATCGTCACCCTGCGGCCCGGGCAGGAGATCAACAGCGCGCTCCATGTCCTGCTACGCCACCGCGTCTCTGGTGCGCCCGTGGTGGACGAAGCCGGTATGCTGGTCGGCATCCTGACCGAAAAGGACTGTCTGCGCGCCGCGCTGGAGGCCAGTTACTACCGCGACTGGGGCAAATGCGTCGAAGCCTACATGACGCAGGAGTTGATCACCGTGGATCCCGGTCTCGATATCCTCGCGGCCTGTCAGCGGTTTCTCGACGGACCGGTTCGGCGGTTTCCCGTCGTCGATGCGGGGCAGCTTGTGGGCATGATCAGCCGCACCGACATCCTGCGCGCCTTGGCGGAGAGTTGGGGGCAGGCCTGAGGTGCAGACCACCCGACGACCTGCCGCACAGGCCAGGTGCCGCCCGCGCGAACGTCGCTAGGCGGGCTCGGCCCTGGCCTGAAGGCCCGACATGTCGGTCACGATCAAGCGCTGCGGCGTCTCCGCCAAGATCAGGCCATCGTTGCGGAACCGGGAGATCATCCGGCACACGGTCTCGTTCGTGATACCGAGGAAATCGGCGATGTCGACCCGGCGCATCGGGATGTCCACCAGCGTGCCGCTGGCGCAGGCCACACCGGTCCGTGTCGCAAGGGTCAGAAGAAACGACGCCACCCGCTCCGTTGCGGTTTTCGACGACAGCATCATGAAGTGATCCTGTAGCGCGTTGATCTCGCGCAGGGCGGCGCGCGTCAGGAAACGATGCAGATCCGGATCGGCGCTGCACCCGTCCAGCGCGGCGCGGCCATGGGCCAGCACGACCGCATCGACGAGCGCGTCACAATCGGACTGGTGGTGGTCGCCTGCCGGGAAACCCACGATATCGCCGGGCAGCGCGAAGGCGGTGATCTGCCGCCGCCCGTTCGCGGTGACGCGGGCAAGGCGCAACAGACCGCGCTTCACCTCGTAGAGCGCATGGGCCTCGTCCCCCTCGTGGAACAGGTGACGCCCGGCCAGCAGGCGATGATACAGGCGGCGATCGGTGGCCACGCGCCGGGCAGCATCGACCGGTTCGATCGTGATGCCCTGCGCATGGGGCGCGGCCAGTTCCAGATACATGACATTCCCCCGTCTCGATCTCGTGCCCAGACCCTGCAAGCGGAACGTCACGGGGATGCGCGGGGATTGTATCAAAAGGTATCAAGGACGCGGGAGCGGCCGATGCCCGAATGCGCCTTTCGGTTCCCGTCCACGCAATTTATGCTTGCGGCGTTCAGCGGGGGCCGATCCATGCAAGGCAAGACCGTTCTGGTTGTTGAGGATGATCCGAAGGTCCGCGCCCTGCTCCGCGCAACCTTCGAGGGAGAGGGTGCCGCAGTCGTCGAGGCGATGGACCTCGAGGGCGTCCGGCGGGCCATCGCCCAACGGGTGCCGGATCTCGTGACCCTCGACATCGGCCTGGGCGGCGAGAGCGGACTCGATCTTGCGCGGGACCTGCGCAAGACCAGCGACGTGCCCATCATCATGGTGACCGGAAAGGACGACG